>Ga0307929_1000019_pt1 | contig 163430 bp, 159 predicted proteins | sample AceLakmetage1330_FD_203160 | JGI IMG/M metagenome (GOLD analysis project Ga0307929, IMG submission 203160) | Saline water microbial communities from Ace Lake, Antarctica - #1330 | ecosystem: Environmental > Aquatic > Non-marine Saline and Alkaline > Saline | place: Antarctica: Ace Lake...
TATGATGGATTTTGAAGAAAAAACCTATAAGCATCCTGTTACTTCTTTTCTGAAAGTTAAGGATACTTTAGATTGTATGTTGTTTGATTTAGTCTGTCCTCAGACACACTCTTCTTGACGGTACCAAACCTTCTCCCTAGCCCTCTCCCAGGAGAGGGGATAAGAATGTTTTATTTAGTAGATAAAAGTTGAACCTTTTTTGTAATGATATTAATAACATCGTTAAGTTGCTGAAGAACTTGATTATTACTAAACCTAAGAAACATAATTCCCTTTGATTTTAAAATAATTTCTCTTTCTTCATCATATTCTTTACGTGAATCATGGATGCTTCCATCGATTTCAATTGCTAGTTTCAATTCTTTAGAGTAAAAATCAATTATGAAATTATCAACAATAACTTGTCGATCAAATTTAATATTAGATATTTGTTTTCCTCTAACCTTACTCCAAAGAACTTTTTCTGTATTAGTCATGTTTTTTCTGAATTCTTTAGCTCTATTTAGAAGTTTATTGTTATACGGTAATATTTCTCTATTCATATTTATAGTATAACTGATTAGAATTATATTTGTATTACCCTCTCTTGGGAGAGGGTCGCAGAGTTTCTGCGGGGAGAGGGTTTTAAGGGAGCTTTTATCCAATAAAAAAGGGAGACCAAATGGTCTCCCTTTTTTTAACTAGCTTTAATCGTTAAAAATTAAAGAGTAAAGTTTACACCTACAGTAGCTGTTTTAGTAGAAGCAGCCATGTCATAAGTATAGTCAGCAATTAATGAAGAACTATTACTTAGTGCATAATCATAACCTACTGAATAAGTTTTAAGAGCAGCACCTGTACCAACGTTGCTTAAGCTGTCTGTTAATGAAGCATAGAAATCCATGTACATTAAGTTAAGAGCGAAAAGCTGAGTTTGAGTATAAGTACCAGTTCCAACTAATCCCCAAAGAAGCTGAGCTTCTACTGTAACGTCAGAAATCATCATAGTTTTTTCAACTAATAAATTATAAGCAGTTGAAGTTCCAACTGTATCGTTTAAGATAACACCAATTTTACAAGTATCAGTCATGTCATATGCAACAGCTAAATCAGAAACTTCACCGTTAGCACCATTTGTACCATTAAGAATAGTAGCAGCACCTGTGTATGCAACAGTCCAAGGACCTGTCATGTAAGCTACACCAGCTCCGTCTATGTTAGCGTTAGTAAAGAATGCAGTATCTCCATAGAAACCGCCACCCATGCAAGATACAAGAGGAGAGATTTTACCAGCGATACCTTTACCGTCTAGTACCATTCCTTCAACGTATGCGTATCTTGTTTTTGGTGTGTGTGTAGCTGGAGCAGCAACACCTTGGTTAGAAGCTAGGTCAGCTACCCAATATACAGTTACATCATCGTTTGCAGCTTGTAAAGTAAGGTCAGTTTGGCCAAACATCATAGTGTTGGCTTTGTTAGCCTGTGGATCGAACTGGACAGAACCTGCTCCGCTCATATCTACAGTTGCTGCGAACAGCCCTAAAGAAAATATTGTTATAATTAATAAAGTAAGTTTTTTCATTATTATATCCTTTCGTTTTTCGAACTTGTCTTGAACCTAATTAGTTTTATCTAACTACCACCCCCTTGGTTTTTCATAAGTCATCAAAAAATAGTGACTATCTCCTATTGCCCAATAATACATGGAAATTTTTAAACTTGGTAATAATATTAATTGTGCTAAACATTACCTATGGTTAATAGTATATATGTATGAAATAAAAAATCAAGTCCCCTTAACCTGAAATTCTATATTTTTTCGACTATTATTACAGGCTGGCCGTATTCTACAGGCACGCCTTCTTCTACTAAATATTCTACAACTTTGCAATCAAACTCTAAACGTTTGTGATGTTCAAGGTTCATTGATTTAACATAAAACACTTCTGCTCCCTTTGTTATAGTTGATTTTTTTGAAATATCTTTATCATTAATAGTTTTATGAAAGAACCCAACACCTTCTGAAGTTATTTCCTCAGTATTAGCTTTTACAACAGGTGCTTCGGCTTTTATTGTTTCTATTATTGGTTCTATTATTACTGGTATAGCAGCTTTCTTAACATTAACAGTGATTTGTTCATCACTATAGTTTAGTTCATTTAATTGCGAAGCTCCCAGTAGTTCTGTTAATTTTGTAACTTTTTTAATATCCATTTATTTCTCCTTTAACCTCATCCGCCTGGAACAAGATTATATTTTTGTTAGTATTTCTGGTCCATTTTCAGTAATAGCTATTGTGTGTTCAAATTGAGCTGACCATTTTCCGTCCATAGTTACCACAGTCCAATCATCATCAAGAACCTTTGTGCGCCATGTTCCCATGTTGATCATCGGCTCAATCGCTATTACCATACCTGCTTTTAATTGCTTGCCAGTACGTTTATTGCCATAATGAGGTACTGATGGAGCTTCGTGAAGCTCTAGCCCTACTCCATGCCCGACATATTCTCTTACTACACTAAATCTGTTTCTTTCTACATATTTTTGAATGGCATAGCCAATGTCACCTATTCTGTTTCCTGGTATTGCAGCTTTTATACCCAGCATTAAAGATTCTCTGGTAACTTCAACAAGCTTTTGAACTCGTTTATCTACTTTGCCAATCATATATGTTCTGCAAGCATCTCCAATGAATTTGTTTTTAGTTACTCCAAAATCAACTTTAATGATGTCACCATCTTCAAGTATTCTATCTCCCGGTATAGCATGTACTACTTCGTTGTTAATTGATGTACAAGTGCTATGAAAATATCCAGGGACATCTCTAAAGGCAGGAAAAACATTGTGTTCTATGCAGAATTCTGTTGCTAAATTGTCGATATCTAATGTAGTAATTCCTTCTTTTATAAACTTGGGTAATACAAGATCTAGAAATTTGCCTACTAAAAAGCAAGCATCTCTGATGCCTTCAATTTGTGCTTTATTTTTAATGATTATTTTGTTTTCTTTTTTAAACATTTGTTTTTTACTACTGTCATTCCCCACTTGAGGTGGAATCTGTTTTTTTTTAAGATTTTGTATTACAATACTGTCCTTATGAGAGTACGTAAGCACGCAAATCCACTTAACTTTATCAAAGATAAGGAAAAAATACAACTTCAGAAAGTCTTTGATAGACCTAAAAACCCACTTACCTTTGAGATAGGTTTTGCATATGGAGAGTATCTTCTAGATAGAGCTAGTAAAGAGCCTAGTACTAATTTTATAGGGATTGAAGTCAGAGGGCCGTTAGTAGAAAAGGTTAGCGAAATAGCTAAAGAGAAGAATTTAGATAATATATATGTAATGCATGCAAGTTCGGCAGTGAATTTGGATATTATGCCGGATAATAGCGTTGATGAAGTTATTACTTTCTTTTGTGACCCCTGTTTTAAGAACAAACATCATAAACGAAGGATAGTGTCTCCTGACTTCTTAAAAGAGATTAAGCCTAAGCTAAAAGCTAAACATAGCCTGTTTTTCCAAACAGATGTAGAAGATTTGTATAAAGCTACTATTGGCTATATAGAAGATAATAAAGACTATAAAATAACAAATACTGAAATCGTCACCGGGGTGCCGAATAAGACTGGCTCAGTTTCTTACTTTGAACAACGCTGTATAGATAACGACTGGGAAATATATAGAATAGAATACCAGCTCAAATAACCCCCTTTAAACCTCACCAGCGGAATACATAAAAATGCTTCGAAGATATATAATGCCGCTACCTCTCCTAAAAGAGAGGTTTATGTACAATGTCCCCTTCTCTTTTAGGAGAAGGGTTAGGGATGCGGTTAAAGGGGAACGATGCAGAATGCATTAGGGGGATACTTTTTCTCTAATTAGCAGGGAAATTCCTGACATATTTACGATATATATGTATGAATAATAAGTTAGTAGCTTTTAATAGCCGTATTTTACTGTTTACTGGTGGAACAGCAGCAAATAGTTTTACATCAGAATTGCATAAACTGACTCATGCATTAACCTATATCATTCCTATATCAGATAATGGCGGTAGTACTGGAGAAATACAGAAATTTATTGGTGGTCCAGCAATTGGGGATATTAGATCTAGGTTAATAAGATTAGCTGAAGATAGTCCAATGAAAAAAATATTGGAGTTTAGACTACCAAAAAAAGACGAAAAAGATGATAAAGGGGTTATCCTAGATGCATTTACTGTTTGGAATTCGCTTTTGTCTATGAAACATGATTTATGGGCTGATGTGCCAACAAAGTACAGACATATAGTCCGTGCAGGATTAAATACCTTTAATAGCGCATTACAAAGAAACATTGATACTAATAAGCAATTTGATTATTTTAAAGGTTCTATTGGGAACTTTTTTTTTAGTGGTGAAAGAATGCATTATGGCTCCCTTTCAGCAACAATAGAGGTTTTTAAACATGTACTGGGGATTAATACTCAAACAAGAGTAGTTCCTGTTGTAGATTTAAATAAAAGATTAACTCTTTTAGCAGAATTAACTAAAGGAGAACCGATATTAGGACAGGATAATATATCACACCCTTCAAATGGTACCGATATAAACAAAGATGATTCAAGCCCAATTAATAGTAAAGTAAGAGAATTAAAATACATAGATAAGGATCACAAATCATTTACACCTGATATTTGCGAGGATGTGCTTCCGGAGATAGCTTCGGCTGCTAGTATCGTTTATTCTATTGGATCTTTTTATACAAGTATTTTACCTAATTTGATTTTGCCTGGTGTTGGAGAAACAGTTAGTGATAATACAGGAAAGAAAATATTCGTGTTAAATGGTAGTAATGACAGAGAAACAATGTATATAGATGATAATGGAAAGAAACATAGCATGACAGCAATAGAGATATTAGAAGAGCTTAGAAGAGGTTTAAATAGATATGGAGCTCTGTCTAATTCGTTATCAGACTATGTAACAGATATTATATATTTAGAATCTGGTGGCATTGAGGTTGATGTAGCTATTTTGGAAAAAATGGGTATAAGAATACATGCTGTAGCTTCAGACGAAGATCCTCAATATTATAAGCCAGAAGCCTTATCAGAAAGCATATACAGCATTTCAAACTAATTATAATTCATAAAAGAAACTATAAAAAAAGCACTCAATTAATGAGTGCTTTTTATGTATTAAATTAACGTTAGTAGTTTATTTATTATCTACTACAGCTCTTGCTTTAGCTAGTATTTCTGAACCAGCATCTAAATAACCAGCAAGTATTGGGCCAGGGTTTTTTATTTTTGTTTCACTAGTAACTTCGTAATAAACTCTAAACTTAGGTTCTGTTCCTGATGGTCTAAGAAGAATCCAACTATTGTCGTCAAAGATTAGTTTTAATCCGTCATCTGTGCTGATTCTAGCAATAGTTTTTTCTTCTTTATTCACTTCTAGTTTATCGCCAATATTAAACAATCCGTTTTGAAGTGTAGCAACAACATCTTTTTTGTATTGTTGCCATTCTTCAATAGAAACACCTAGAACATCTACTCCATCTTTATCTGGATAATAGAAGCCATATCTTTCTTGAAGTTGGTTATAATACTCAGAAATTGTAATTCCTTTTGTTCTCATTACATCTAATGCCAGTAATAATCCTGCAATTGCATCTTTTTCTAGTGTATGTCCTTTAAAAGAAATACCATCAGATTCTTCGAAACATAGAATTGCATCACGATGTGGTCTAAACCATTTAAATCCAACAGGAGTTTCAATAACGTCTTGACCTTCTTGTTTTGCAATTGCTAGTCCAAAATCTGAAGATGGAAGTGTTGATGCTATTGGACCAATTATTCCTTGGTCAAACAAACTACCGTAAGCTATAGCCCCAAATCTATTCATATCAATATCAGCATTTGCTGTACCAAATCTAATTCTGTCACCATCTGGGTCTAGAGCACAAACTAGTGATAGCTTTCTACCTGACTCTTTTGCTAATTTGATAATTGGTTTCATGTTATTTTCGTTTGGTTCTGGTTTTACTCCGTGGAATGAAAAATCTTCATTTGTGTTAATAAAAGCAATTGCCCCTGCTTCTTGAAGCTCTGCAATAAGATCTTTTCCTAGAATTTTTTCTATATAACCTCTTGATGAACCGTGCATATTATCTACAAGTAAAAATAAATCATTTTTTACAGACTGAAGATAAGTTCTTATTGCTGGCAGGTCAAATATTTCACTTTTAGCTAAAAAGTCTTTATATGCATTAGCTCCATCAATTATACTTGCATCATAGTCGTTATTTACAGGAACAAAATTGCTATCAGCTACCATGAATTTTGCAGATTCACTCATTATAATATCAGTAAGGTTGCCATCTGCAGGCCCACCATCTGCTGGGTTAAATTTAAGACCAGCATAATCCATAGGATTATGAGATGGAGTGAAATTAAAAGATCCTGCTGCATTTAACTCAGTAACTAATGCTGACCCAACTCCTGTTGGACATTCAACAGCTAAATATATTTTAATGCCAGCTGCATCAAGTTCTTTCATAGCTGCGTCCATGAATTCATTTCCCATAAACCGGTTGTCTCTGAAGACAACAATTCCATTTTTTTGTACTTCTTCAAAAGAAGAATAGTTATTTGTTTTAAGGAATTCATCTGATTTCATCATATTGATAATTCCTCTAGCTACTTTGTGAACATTATGAGTTGTAAAATCCTGTCCTATTCTGCCTCTCCAGCCAGATGTTCCGAATACAACAGTAGTTGGTTCTTTTGAAGTAGATGCTTTTTCACCCATGAAGTCTCTAATGTTATTAATTATATATTTAGCAGATTTAATTTCGGCAGCAGTTGCCTTATCTGTGTTGTAGTAATTGCCTAGTATGTTTGCTGCAGTCCAAATGTCTATCTTTCCTGATAGTGTATCTTTTACTTTTCCTACTACCTCTGGATCGTTTATAACTGTTTCTACTTCTTTAATAATGTTTGATATAAGCTTTTCCATCTTATCGCCCCTACTTGAAATTATTTTATTGTTCATAGTTAACTCCTATTGAATATATTATATATAAATATCGAACAAATAGTTGAATAATACAGCGAATTATTCTGTTTTTACAAAATAATGCAAGAAATTAGTCTAAAAAACACGTTATTAATAATATAAGGGGATAAAATATGTCTAATATGAATTCTTTAAAAAGCCAATGCTCTACTTGGAAAAGCTACTGCCGAAGCGTTAATCTTTGCTTTGGTACCTGATGGTGGCGAAAAAATAACTGAAGTTTCCCTAGCGTTGTTTTAATCTTTTAATAAAAAATCAAAAACTTCTTTTGCAGTTGCTAAAGTTTTATATGGCTTATATGGTGCTGCGTTATTCATAAGGTCTATTCTTAAATCTTTTTTAAAAGATTCTAATAGGTGAATGCCTTGAATGTTTATTTCTGGTCTGGCATTAAATGGCAATTGCATGTCACTGATGCCATCTCCAATGTAATATATGAGACCAAAATTGCCTATATTTGAGATTTTGTGCAATAAGACAGGGTTTTGTTTGTCTTTTCCATGTTTATTTAATTCTGGGTGTTTTGACAAGCTTTTATTGGTTATGTCTTCTACGCTTATGATTTGGTCAAAGAATTTATCTATTTGGAAGTGTTTAATAGAATATTCTGCTTCAGCAGCAGTTCTTCCTGTAATAATTTTTAATGGGCCAAAAGTTTTATAAAGTTCATTTAATTGTTCATTTGAGAATATTAGTGTTTCGGATTCCCATAGTCCTTTTTCCATATCAACAATTGGATTAGTATCATATTCTTCTGTAAATCTTTTGTTTCCTAAATAGAAATTTTGAAACACTTTTTTTATTGTTTCAAAATCTTTTTTTTCTTCTTTGCAGATTTCATTACTGAATGTTTCAGCTGGAAGCTTTGTTAATTTGGAATTAATTAATGCATAAGCGGCTAGCCAGTCATTGTTGAAGCCAGATAGCATTTTAATATCTTCTACGTTAGTATCTGTTATTGAGTTCTTTATAAAATATTCAGCAGTAAGCTTGATTGCAGTTAAATATGAAGTGTTTGTATTAATAAGTGTGCCATCAATATCAAATACTAGAAGTGTGTTAGACATTATATGTTTTTACCTTTTCAATCATTTTATCTAATACTAATGACTCTTTAGATAAAGATGCACAATTTTCTTTTATCTTTTTTAATTTATTTTCACTGTTGGCTAGTTCTTCTATTTTAATAGCAATTTGTTTTACAGTAAGTTCTCCTCTAAGCTCAGGAAATATTTCTCTATTATTTTTTGAGTTAACAAGTGACGTAAACTGGGTTTTTTTATCAAGCAATCTCAATAAAAATAGTTTCTTCTGTTTTCTGAATCCTGGGATATTTGCAAGTAATCCAATTATTCCTGGGAAATTAACTACTTTGGGGTCACTGAAAGGAAACGTTATTAAAGATGGTGTTTGTAGATAAGCTAATTGTATATTATTAGTTCCTGGTATAGTTATAGCAAGTTTTGCAGTTTCCATAAGTTCTACTGTTTTATTTCTATAAATATTTAGCGTTCTTGAGTCAATTTTGTTTTTCGATACTATTTCATCTGGGATAAATGATGATATATTAAAAAGGCAATTAAAATCAGCAGGCAAAAGTCTTGATACTTTTTGCCATAAAGGAAATAAGACTTTAAATTGCTCTGGTCTACTTCCAGGAAAAAAAACTATGTTTTTCTTAGTCTTTAGTTCTTTTATTAAGGCTGTGTCTTTTATATATATATCAAAGAAAGAGAACATTAAATCGCCATCGATATCTCTTTTAAATATTTTATCAAAAGCTCCTTTAAAGCTTTCATCACCTTCAGTATAAGCAATAGCTCTAAATCCATAGCGTTTCTTTAAAAGAGCAGCTTTAGCTAGATCGCCACCAAGGAAGACGACACATCCTTTTTTTGACGGTGTAAATGGTATGTTTACTAGCCTTGAAGTAAATTCTTCTGCGGAGAAAATATAATCTATTTCAGATATTTCTTTTGCAACATCAGCTTCAGTTCCTGTTTTAAACCTACAAGGTACAATAAATAAGCTTATTCTTACTTCTTTGATTTCTTTTTTTAGTCTTTTCACAAAAGGAGCAACCCAAGTTGTTATTTCACCTGGTCCGTTGGTAGTTATAAATACATCAAACACCAAAATGCTCCTTAAAGCTTTCTAAGTTTGTATTAATAATTAACTCTTGAGGATAGCCCACCTCTTCTACTAATTTTTTAGATATATCCACTATTCCTACATGCTCATGGTAGTGAGCATCAGTATTAAGCATTATTTTATTGCCAATAGATTTTGCCTTAGCTAGAAGTTCTTTGCCTACTTCATAAGATCCCGGCCTAACATAGCCATAAGAAGAGTTGTTGACCTCAATAATAGTATTAGTTTCTTTAGCTTTCTTTAGTACCTTTTCATGGTTAAAGGGCACTGCAGGGTTATCTATATGTCCTAGAATCTTTACATTAGGGTTATTCATAACGTTTAAATACCCATTTGTGAATTGTTCTTTTTTATAATAGGCAGGAGATACTCCTGGATGGTAACTAGCAATTGCGTAATCTAATGTTTTCAGAATATGACTCTTCAAGTCGATAGTGCCCTCTTCGTCTAATATATTTAATTCGATGCCTTTTAGCACTCGTATGCCTTCTATTATATTGGGAAGGATTCTAAGGTTCATAAAGTAATACTCAAGTGGGCCATCATTCATTGCAGGACCATGGTCACTAATTCCAATATATTCTAGATTGTTTTCTTTAGCTGCTATAGCGCATTCTTTTATTGTAGAATATGCATGTTGGCTAGCAATAGTATGGATGTGTAAGTCTGCAACGATATCCATTATTTGTATCTTTTTAGAAGTTCCTTGTTTATTTCAGATATATCTACACCAGCATCTACAAGGCTAATTAATAAATGAAAAATAAGATCAGATGCCTCATATATTATTTCTTCTTTGTCTTTGTTTTTTAGAGCAATCACTGTTTCAACAGCTTCTTCCCCTACTTTTTGAATAATCTTATCGGATCCTTTTTTAAACAAAGATGTTACATAAGATCCTTCCGGCATCTCATTTTTTCTTTGTTCTAGCTTTTTATATAAATCGTTATAAATAGAGAATATTGCAGGTTTATCTAGTTCTTTTTGCTCAATATTTCTGTAAAAACAAGTTTCATTGTTAGTGTGGCAAGCAGGACCAGCTTCTTCTACTAAATAAAGAATGCTGTCTTCATCACAATCAATAAGGATATCAATTAATTTTTGAGTATTACCAGACGTTTCGCCTTTTACCCAAAGTTCGTTTCTAGACCTTGAGAAATATGTAGCTATTTCTGTTGATAAGCTCTTTTCTATTGCTTCTTTATTAGCATAAGCTTGCATAAGTACTTTTCCGGTAATGTTGCTTTGCGTTACTACTGGAATTAGTCCTTGTTCGTTAAATTTTAGATTATCTGTATTTGTCATAAGTTTAGTATAAAGCTAAAAGTTAAATGCTAAAAGCAGAAATCTGATAGAATTTTTTTATTTATTCTTATGTGCCTAATCCTTGTATAAGCTCTTCGAGATCTTTACCTTTATATTTATCTGGCCTTCTATAAACATCCTGAATTAGCGATATTAATGAGATGTGTTTGACTGAATCAAGCAGCAATGTTAGTTTTTCCATATCTGAAGGTGTTGTGGTAAGAGACTGGACATCAAGGGCTAAAAGAATAGCGGCAGTATATTGGTTATATGTTCCGCAGACACTTATGTCTCCATCTAAGCAAGGGAGCACCTGCGTTTTAAAAAAATAAATAAAGTCTGGAGTTTGAAACATTTCATCAGTGCTTTTTATTCTTCCTTTTCTGTCAGTAACTGATTCTAATTGTTTTTGTGTAACGTTAGTTAAATTTATTGCTCCATATTTATTAAATAACTCAGGGTAGTTTTCCTTTAGTCCAAAGTAATAATTTGTTAAATCACTTAATCCGATAGATGGTGAAGATTCATTAATTCCATCTATTATGATACTTTTCAGAAACAATGGATTTTCAATCATTACTTTTTTAGTTGGTATTATTTTTATGTCTTTTTTTTCTTCAATTATCATCGATGATTCTATTTTGAATGCTATCTTGTATATCCTTTCCATTTCATTTCTTGAAAAAGGATTTGGTATAAGCATTTCACAGTTAATTCCAGCTAATTTTAGTTTCATTATAAGTTCAATATCTTTTTCAAGTATATACTGTCCTTTAGGGTTATTTAATAAGAATCTAAGCGAATTGTCAGTTTTTAAATCTAGACCACTACCAGCTTTGTCAGCTACAAAATCAGATAATCTTATAGTTACTTTTTTGTTTGTCCCCTGATATTTTGCAAGTAAGTATTTAAATAAATTGTCATAATGTTCGTCATTTATTTCATTTTTTGGTAATTGGTTATGAAGTTGTTCTAATTTCAATAGCCCAATGTCAAATTCGTTAGATGTGTTAGTACTTCCGTTGTCGGTTGCTAGTTCACGTAGCGTAACTTGCTCTCCATTAAATAGTATTATAGGTGTTATTATTTTTTGTTTGTTGAATCTTTTAGGCTCAATTTTAGCTTCTTCTTGATTTTCAAGTTCGTATATTTGATTTTTTTTGCCATTAATAAGTATTTTTATATAATCAGGGATAATTACGCCTATTGTTTCAATAAGGAATGCTTTTGAGTTTTTACATGATTGAACTGAATGAGATCCTTTCATTACTTTGGTGGTAGACAAGAATCCTTTGTAAAACTTTAGGTTCTCTATAATCTTTCTAATTTCTGGAGTACTTAGAGTTTTATCATTGGATTCAATGCAAAAGAATGTTTTGTTATTATTGCAATCAATCGCAGCTAGTAGTTGTTCAATGTACTCTGGCTGCATAAATGCTAATGTCAATATGTTACAGTCAAGTAGGTTGGAGAGTATCCTTGAATTTATTTCTAAATCTATATTGCAATTTTCTTGAAATATTAGTTCAGATTCGCTATGATTGCGATACAGCTCAATTATATCGCTCATATACATTGTTTCTGATCGTATATCATCACAAATGGACCCAAAGTAGTCAAGTTCAGTGAAAATAGAAAATGTTTCATTGTCCTTGTTGTAATATTGAATAACCTCTAGTGCAGTTTTTATTACAGCTAATAAGTCATGATCTTCTTTCATTGTATCTAAGTTTGGAAGAATTTTAATCATTAGTTCAAGATTTTTATAATCATTTTCGGTTACTCCATATGAGCTTGATGTTAAGTGGTTTTTGACTACTTTAACGGAAAACTCGCCATCAAACGGTGCAGTTATAGTATTGTATATGTTTGTTTTAATGGATATTAATTTTAATCTCATTATTAATATATCGTATTGAGATGTCATTCTTCCATAGATAATTGCTGTTGTGTTTGCTGTTATTTTTTATAAAAGTAGTTATGTTTGTCAGCAGTTAAAATGAGAAGAAAGATAATCATCCATAGTGGCAAGAAATACATTATTTGTTGTAAGGCATTTTTTTTATATTCAGGTAATGATACTGAAACAGAGATAATACCTGTTTTGTTACTAGGAATTATTTGCATAATCTTTCCATTATGGTCTATTACTGCACTTATCCCTGTGTTTGAACTAAAGGCAAATGGTGCTTGATGTTCTATTGCTCTAAATTGTACAGTTTTTAAATGAAGTAGCTGGAAGTATTTATTGAACCAAGCATCATTTGTAAGCACTACTCCAAGATCATAATTTTTCTCTACAGGAATAAGCGCTGAGAAAGCAGATTCGAAACAGATTAATGGTCCTATTTTGAGACTTTTTATAGAAATCATATTCTCTTCTTTTTCACCTGGATAATAGTAAATCATATCGGTTAAGCTAACCCAGTCTGAAAGAAATGGCAGGTATTCACCAAATGGTACAAGCTGTCTTTTATGGTATTCAGCTACATAATCTCCATGTTTATAAAAAAGCATCGAATTGTAGATCCGGTTATCTCTTTTCACAGGCTGACCAAATATACAGAGCCTATTCCCTATTTCAGAGTTAAAGCATAGTGTTTCCTTTATCTTTGTTTCCCAAAGTGCAGGAATGATATTTTCAGGCAAAATTACTATATCTGTTTCTGGATGATTACTAACTGCTTTATTTATAAGTTCTTTATATTTATTTAAGTTCTGATCAAATAATTTTTCATCTGTTTTATTTTTTTGAGATATGTTTGGTTGTATGACACTTATTTCTATTTTTCTCGTTTTTTCATGCTTTTGATCTAAAAATGAACTCATTGCAACTGAAGAAATAATTAGAAAGAAAATAGAAAATAAAACAATATTCCTTTTTATATTAAATGTTTTTGTTAATAAAAGGGCAAAGAAAAGGCTTATGGTTACCAGGTATAGGGTTAGTGCGTGTCCATTGATTGAGGAAAAAGCTAACCATTTGAATGGCGAACCGACTTGCGTAAGATACAAACTAAAGAAAGGATAACCAAAGACACCTTTTGTCATTAACCACTCCCCCATTATCCAATAGACAGGAATAAGGAAATATCCTTTGGGTATTCTTAATAAATACTTAATTAAATAAAAGAACAAATATAGAATAATAAAGAAATATAAGCTAATGCCGAGATAAATCACAACTGCACTTGATAGGCCTGTCCAGAAATGAAGTGATAGAAACCAATGACTGTGAACTAAAACAAAAGTAATTAAGCCTAATAAAAATTCTGGTTTTTTGTAGAATTTATTGTTTTTCAAAATAAATGCTAGCGTTAATGCAATTGTTATAGGAACAAGAATATATAGCTCTAAGAAGTAACTCAGAGCAGTTAATAAACCGATAATTATAGCTGTAATGTATTTCATCATATAATCTTCACCTTAATTGAGTATAATCCTAAATGAGAACTTGTTGGACTATTATTGCTTAGCTCATATTGATTTTCTCCATTAATTTGATTTTTTGTCCAGTTATTATTGTTATTTCTGTAATAATCAACAACTATTCCATCTGGATCTAAAGTAAAAAGATTGAAGTAAAATTTTTGATCTGTGCTTGGTGCACTGTCAGTGCCAAATTGTTCTAGTTGGAATTGAAATTGTATGTCGTATTCTGCGTTAGCAGAGCTGAAGCTCCAAGACATTTGTCCTAAGTCTTTTTTTTCTGAATTGTAGGTATTGTTAATATTCAAATCAGCAGTAGATGGGAAATAGCTGCCATTACCATCTAAGAATATTTGTTCTTTTATGCCTGAGTCTTGATTAAGATAAATATAATCGCTCCAAGTATAGAAGAAATTTGAATAGTAATAATTTATGAATGCGTCTTGAGATGAACTTAAACTTATGTTTGTAGGATTTTTATCAGAGGGCACATCGCTCATATTAAATATTTCTCCAGGGAGAAAGGTATAGTAGTATTCTTGTGGCACAATTATTTGTTGTTTGCTGTAGACAAATACATATTTATAATCAAGTTGGTTTGGATCAGCTCCCATTTTCAGTTCTACTAATATATCACTACCGGCATCAGGTTTTAGACTACTAACCATAGCAGCACAGCCAGTTAGTGCAGTTATTAGAATAACGACAACTGCTGAACTAATGAACCATTGACCTAATGAACCGTTAGACTTACCTATATACATCACGTTGCTCCCATCCTTGAAAAGTTGATCCCTCGTCACCTATTGTAGCCCCTAATGTTTGATCAGGAAAAGCATTCACGCGGAAAAGAAATGTATGCTCATGGTTGTAGTCCCTATATCGATATATTAATTCCACACAACCCATATCTCTAATAACATCAACATATGGCACTTTATATGCTTGATCTATATAGTTCCACATTATTTCTGAACGGATTTTCCAGATATTTTCATTTGTAATAGATTTGCCGATTTGAATTCTACTGTCTTTTACTTGCCCTCTTGTAAGCTCATAACTTGTTCTCCATGAGATATAATTATCAGAGTTTTCTCTTAAGGAAAAGTTAGCTTGTAAGTTCTGCCATTGTTTGTTCACATAATCATAACCAGTGAACATGGTTAGGTATTTATTATTATCAATTGTGTATCTATAGTCAAAATTCTCAACATCTCTTCTTTTTGCTTCAAAATCATAGCCATCACGTATTATTAGTCGGCTGTTGTTATTTATATCATAGGTGAAAGTATTATTTAGCCGCTTTGTTTTGTAAGAAGACATTTCATCAAAATAAAATGGCGTATATCCCAAACTATGATACTGATTGAACTGTGTAGAATTTTTCATTGGAAGATTTCTAAAGATGTCTAGTCTATATACTTCATTTAGACCATATTGTTTGTCTTGAGTGTCATATATATATTGGTCATAACCATAAGATACCGAAAAAACAGACCAATCATTCTTATATAAATCAGCGTTAATATCGTTCTTAAGCAAAACTCTTTTATGGGTAATATCTCTATTTCCATATGCCGCATCAATGTAACGTCTTTCATGGTAATTACCAATAGTAAGGCTTGGTGTATAGCGAAATATTCCGTAATAGAAGCTATTAAAGCTGAACCCTGCTTCTGGTAAACTTTCTAGAATTGTTAGTTTGTCATCTTCAGTAACAATATCTTCGTCTAAATCTATAAAAAAGTTTGTTTTAAGTGATACTGCCCTTAAGTTTATTGGAGCATTATTTAGATAATAGCTTGCTATAAATTTGGGAGTAAATAATTCGTCATTACCAAGACTGTTGTTATCACTTTTATAAGTAAGGTCAGCATTTACATTTAAGTTTTTCATAGGACTGATGTTTAGATTATTGTTGTAGTGTTGATAATTACTATTATTACTATACTGGGTATTATTGTAGCTAAATCTATTATTAAAACCTTTTGTGGAAGTTGTGAAACTGAAATTATTTCTATCATAGCCAGAATTGTAATAATTATCACGCAGATAGCTAACATTATTATTAAAATCGCCTATTTTGCCCTTCCATGTGTATTTTTCATTTTTTTTCGAATATTCGGCATCATCTTTGTTATAGGCATAAATATTTCCTACATGTTTATTTGAGTAGCTAATATAACCGTCAGCGAATCTATCATATGCTCCAGTTGTTCTATAAAGATTGCGTTTATGAAAACCATACTGATATGTTTCATCAGGAAGTTTTATTGATTGATCCCATTTAAATGCATAGTTTCTAGCATCAATATAATACATATAAGCATTAGCTGGATCGACCCTATCTTCTCTTATTGTTGCATCAATGCCAATGCCTAAACCAAAGTTTTGCATGTGGTCAATATATATTAATGAGCGGAAGTCTCTATTAAGCCGATAATCTAATGCTGTTTTTAAATAATTTCCTTCAATTAAATTGTTTCCTATTATTGGAAATAAGAGTATTGGATTACGGTACCCTACCGCAAATTCATAGTATGGTGAATAAAAAATAGGAACAGGTCCAGAATGACAATACACATCGTAGCCTACTAACTTATCATCTGGATAAAATTTGAATCTTTCAGCTTCTATAACATAGTATTGTTTATCATAAGGACAGGTAGATAATGAAGCTTTTTTACCTTGAAAGTATTTTCCATCTTTGCTGATTATTTTACTTTTAAAATATAGTGGAGCGACAAACTCTTTAGGATAAAAAGTTGCTGATAATGCTGAAAATATCATTTGGTCTTTTTTTAGTTTATAGGCAACCATCTCAGTTTTAAATCGATTGCCTTCAAAAACTACGTCTACACCACCTATAGCAATAAATTCATTAGTTCTAGTGTCTATTTCTGCATAATTAGCATTAAGTGTTATTTGTTGGTACGTGAGCTCTACATTGCCAGAGGCAATAATAAGATAGTTCATTTTATAGTTAAGTTCATCTGCAGCCACTTCTACTTCTTCTGCAAAGGAAGCTGTAAATGTAAAGATCAAGAGTATCATACACAAGGTAATCCCCCTTACCCCTATGAATTTATTAGAAGTTTCAACTGCCTCCCTTATCAAGGGAGGTGGCAGCTTTTGCTGACGGAGGGTTATCTTTTTAGATAATGTAATTAACATCTAATAGTCTATAAGCTGCTAATTCTTTCAAAAGTCCGTTTTCTTTATATTTAGCCCAATATTCTGTGGCTTCTTCTATGTTGTCTTCATGAAAACATATATCTCCTAGTAACAAATACGCTTCGTAAAAGTCCTCATCTACCTGGACAAGCTTTTTTAATAAACTTTTTGCTTCTTTATATTTTTTTAGATGATAAGTAAGTATAAACCCAATATGATAATAAGCTGCTGTTGATGATGCTTTTCTGCTTTTTAGTATTCTTTCGAATATCTTTAAAGCTTCTGGATGGTTTTTTTCTAATAATGATAGTACCGCTTTATTATTGAGGATATTTTTATGTGAAGCGTCCATTTGTTCAGCGATTTTAAGTCTATCAGAGGCAGAAGCAAGTTTGCCTTTGAGGATATCTTCTACAGCTTCATTGTTTGAAGCCACTCCCATAGAAGATTCGAAATGTTCTTTTTGTTTGTTTTTTAAAATATTTCTATTAAACATTACCAATACATCACTACCATCACTATTTCTTGGCACTACAATAAGTGATTTTCCTGATACTTCTAAACAAGGACAATTTTTTAGTATTTTTTCTCTATTCTTTGTTTTTTCTTGTGTGAAGTCTATTTCTAGAATTTTGCTATATTTTTCAAGTGCTAGGTCAATTGAACCAATCATTTCATATAACTCGCCTAGTTTCTCTAATACTTGCAGGTACTCTGGCGATGTTTCTATAAAAATACTAGAGAGAGACTTCTTTAGGCTTACTATCGCTGAATAGAAATTCCCTAAACCAATGAAAGCTAATGCTTGGTAATAGAATAGCTTATAATTAATATCTATTTTGCTGATGTCTTGGATTTTAATTAGTGCATCACTAAACTGCTTATTTTCAATCATTGCTTTTATATAATTGAGCTTATCTGAGATTTCATTACTATTCTTTGCTTTATTACGAAAGAAATCTTTTCGTAAAGAAAGCTCTAAAGAGTATATATCTTGATACATTTGATGAAACTCTAATTTGTTTTCTATACTAATTCTTGCTTGATTGTATATCTCTCTTAATGAGGCAAAATCTCTATTTCCAGAATAACTGTGTATCAATATCTTATAAGCAGAATCCTTATCTTCACCCTTGGATAACAACTCTTTTGCAATAGCTATAGCTTCGTGATAATTGTCATTTTTAAGATATGCTTCAGCCATTGTAAGCTTTGCATAATAGTTTTTAGGATTGTTCTCTATTACATCTTGGCATTGTTTAAGAACACCAATGCTTTTAGATATGTCTGCGTTCATAAGTTTACGCATATATTCTAATACTAAATGTGTTTCGCCTTTTTCTTCGTAATGGTCTGCCAGATACTGAAGAGCAGAAACCTGTGTTGGGTAAAGAATTATGATGTTTTCTAGCCCAGTTATAGCTTTTTTTTCGAAGTGGCTATTAGATATGAGCTTCTTATAATCATCAGCAGCTTCAGAGTAACGCTCTGTTTTAGAATAGAACTCAGCTCTAAGAAGTAATGCTTCTTTCATGTCAGGTGATGATTTTAGAATATTGAATAGTTTATCATCAATAAATATTTTTTTTGCTTCCAAGTCTGTTACTAAGTATTCTCTTAGTAATTCTAGTGCTTCTGAATAATATGCATATTGTATGTAGATGTCTATAAGTTTAGTGTTTAATAAATCAGGCTGTTCTAGTTTGTCTCTACATTTTTTGATGAATGGGATAACGTCACCATGACTGTTTTTGTTTAACGAAATCCTCTTTTCGGCCATTTGAGCAGCTCGTAAAAGATAGTTATTATTAAAATATAAGTCGGATAAAGTCCGGAGGTAGTTTTCTTTTTCACCATTAATCTCAATGAGCTTTTCATAAACATTAATTGCTTTATTACTTTGCCCTATTTCAACATAAGCTATTGCTAAACTGTGAGCAATCTCTTCATCATAAATAGCTAATTGATAAGGTTTTTCTATGTATTTGATTATTTCAGTATACTTTTTCTGTTTCTGAAGTGTTCGGGTTAGCTCTGTATATATATTTAGGTTAAGAGGGTCTGATTCTAATAAATCTTCATAAATATATATTGCTTCTTGAGGGTTGTCTTCTAGCCTATATAGCGCAGCTAAAGACAATCCTAATTCGGAGTCTTTATAGATGGCAGTATACTTTTTTTCAAACACAAGCAATATTTCGGGTATTTCACGAGGCCATTGCTTGATGATTCGTTTATAGTACTGCAGGGAAGACTTATATTTATTCCCTGTGAATAAATAATTAGCAGTTTTCTTTAAAGAATAAAGATTCTCATATGACTTGGTTGTTGGCTTCTTCTCCAAATCATTAATTACAGCCATGTTTTACTTAATGTTTAGTATATCCAGGCTTTTTCTGTTCCTGAATAAACATCTCTCTGGATGTGGCATCATTCCCAAGACATTTTTTCTTTTATTAAAAATACCAGCAATGTCTGCAACAGAACCGTTCGGATTATCATCATAAGTAAATGCTATTTGATCATTATCCTTAAGTTCCTGAAGACCTGTATCAGAAATATGGTATCTTCCTTCGCCATGAGCTATAGGAACGTGGATTGCTTCATCTTGTTCAAAGTTATTAGTGAATTTAGATTTATTATTAGCTACTTTAAGTACAACATCTTTACAGATAAATTTCTGAGAAGTGTTCATTAATAAGGCACCTGGCAATAGTCCTGATTCTGTAAGGATTTGGAAACCATTACAAATACCAATAACATATCCACCATTGTTAGCAAACTTAATAACTTCTGGCATTATTTTAGAAAACTTTGAAATAGCTCCACATCTTAGGTAATCTCCATAAGAGAAACCACCTGGAAGGATGATAGCATCAAGTTCTTCTGGTAATTTAGCATCTTCATGCCAAATATAGCATGCTTCTTCATTTAATTGGTCTGTTACCGCATGGTAACAATCTGAGTCACAGTTTGACCCTGGAAAAACAACAACTCCGTACTTCATTTTATGCCCTTTCCATGTAAAATTCGTATTTTTCAATTACTGGGTTAGAAAGAACTTCTGAACACATTTTATTTACTGATGCTTTTGTTTTGCTTTCATCATCACCTTCTACTAGGAATTCGATGTACTTCCCAATTTTCATATGAGAAAGACCTTTATAACCAAGGTGGTCTAGTGAATGGCTCACTGTTTTTCCTTGAGGGTCTAAAACGTCATCTTTTAACATAATGTGTACTTTTACTTTGAACATGTTTGTCTCCTTTATTTTATAATCTGCGGACAGGGGGATTACCCCCGAATTTGTCCATTACCTACAACAACATACTTGTAGGATGTTAATTCTTTTAAGCCCATTGGTCCTCTTGCGTGCATCTTCTGAGTACTTATTCCAATCTCAGCACCAAAACCAAAAACAAAGCCATCTGTGAAGCGTGTAGAAGCATTCACCATAATAGTAGAAGCATCTACTTCTAGGCTAAACTTATCTATAGCTTGTTGGTCTTTGCTTACTATTGCCTCAGTATGCATTGTTCCATATTTGTTTACATGAGTGATTGCTTCTTCAAGATCATCTACTATTTTAATAGAAATTTTATAGTCATGAAACTCAGTATTATAATCTTCATCAGTAGCCAATGCTACATTGTCACCTAATGCTTGAGTGCGATCGCAGCCAAGAACCTCAACATTGCTTTTTTGCAGTGCATCGATAACATCTGGCAAAAAATCCATAGCCACGTCTTTGTGTACTAATAGTGATTCCGCAGCATTACAGACACTTGGTCTTTGCACTTTAGAGTTTATTATTATTTTTGCAGCCATATCTAAGTCTGCAGCTTTATCTACATATACATGACAGTTTCCACTGCCTGTTTCTATACATGGCACAGTAGCAGTTGTTACTACTGCATTTATTAGACCAGCGCCACCTCTTGGTATTACTAAATCTACGTATTCTTTCATAGTAACTAGTTCTTTTACTGTTTCACGAGAAGTGTCTTCTATTAGATTAATAGTATTTTCTGGGAATCCAGAAGCTTCTAGTGCACTATTAAGTACTCTCACTAAAGCTATATTAGATTTGATAGCAGAAGATGAACCTCTTAGTACAACAGCATTTGATGTTTTAAGTGTAAGTCCTGCTGCATCAACAGTTACGTTTGGTCTTGCTTCATAGATAATTCCGATAACACCTAAAGGAACTCTTACTTTTTTTATTTTAAGACCATTTGTGTTAGTCCATTCGTCTAGCTTTTCTCCAACTGGGTCTGGTAAGTCTATTACTATTTCTAGTCCCTCAGCCATACCTTCGATTCTTTCATCGTTTAGAGTAAGTCTATCTAAAAGAGCTTTTCCTATGTTTTTTTTCATTCCATTATTAATATCTTTTTTATTTTCTGATATTAAGTAATCTTTATTTTGTCTAAGAGCTTTAGCCATAGTAGTAAGCCCTCTATTTTTTAGCTCTGGCTTAGCTGTATTAAGGAATTTAGCTATCTCCTTAGCTTGTTTGCATTTTGCTAATACATCAGACATTCTGTTTTCCTCCTATACATCTTGTTCCACATTCCTTTCCATTATAGAGGTCAATGAGGATGTTGTCTTGTCTGCCGTTCGCAATAATTACATCTATATGATTATCAATGAGGTATTTTGCAGATTTAACTTTAGATCTCATGCCTCCTCTGCTTGCGTCAGAAACACTTTCGCTCATGCTTTCAATCATCTCATCAGAGATATCAGTAAGTCTTTTGATTAGTTTTGCATCTTTGTTTACTCTTGGATCTAAATCGTATAATCCATCTATATCTGTAAGAAATATTTGTAGGTCAGCATCTAATAGCACAGATACTAATGCTGATAGATTATCGTTATCTGAGAATTTGATTTCTTCTATAGCTACAGTGTCGTTCTCATTAACTATTGGGATAATGTCTTCTTCAAGTAGCTTAAAAAAAGTGTTTTTAGCATGTTTTGCTCTTTTAACATCAGATAGTCCGTCTTTAGTAAGAAGTATTTGTGCGATATTTAACCCTTTTTTTGAGAACAAATTATGATATCTTTCCATTAGGACAACTTGCCCAACAGCTGCTGCCGCTTGTTTTTCTTCAATACTCACAGGTGTAATTCCAATTACCTCTGCGCCACAAGTAACAGCTCCTGAAGATACTAAAACTACTTGTTTCCCTGCTTTTTTTATTTCACTTATTTGCGATATAAGCTTGCTAAGATTATCTTTATCAAGCTTTTTGTCCGGCTTGGTTAAGATGTTTGAACCTAACTTTATAACAATAAGCTTTTTGTTTTTTATATCAATCATTATTCTACAGTAACACTCTTTGCTAAGTTTCTTGGTTGGTCTACATGACAGCCTCTAAGGATTGCTGAATAGTATGCAAGTAATTGTAATGGTATTACAGATAGAATTGCTGATAGCTCTTCTTCGCAATCAGGGATATAGATAACATCATCTACTAGAGATTTGATATTCTTGTCTCCTTCAGTGGCGATAGCTATTACTTTTCCTTGTCTGGCTTTAACTTCAGATATGTTGCTGATTATTTTTTCATAAGATCTAGATTTAAGTGCTACTACTACTACAGGCATGTTTTCGTCAATTAAAGCTATAGGACCATGTTTCATCTCTGCTGCAGAATATCCTTCTGCATGGATATATGATATCTCTTTCATCTTAAGAGCACCTTCTAGCGCTACAGGAAAGTTGATGCCTCTGCCTAAGTATAAGAAGCTTGGCTTAGTATAGTATTTGTTGGCGATATCATAGATATGAGTTTCTTTTATTAAGATTCTTCTTATTTGGTCTGGTAACTCATATAGCTTAGTAATGAGGTGTTTTGCTTCGTTTTTGCTGATTATCCATTTGATTCTAGCAAGGAAGATACTGAACATATAAAGAGCAGTTACTTGGGTAGTAAAAGCTTTTGTTGAAGCTACGCCTATCTCTACGCCGGCTTTGGTGTAAATAACACCGTCTGATTCTCTTGTAATAGTGCTACCAGGAACGTTGCATATACTGATTACCCTTGCGCCTTTTTGTTTTGCTTCTCTTATAGCAGCAAGTGTATCTGCTGTTTCACCTGATTGGGTGATAGCAATAACTAGTGTTTTAGAATCAATTATTGGATTTCTGTATCTAAACTCTGCCGCATATTCTACTTCTACTGGTACTTGAGCAAATTTTTCTAGATAGAATTCACCAACAAGGCCTGCATGTAATGAAGTACCGCAAGCGGTAATAACGATTCTGTTTATGTTTAACAAGTCTTGGTTGTTTATGTTAAGAGAATCAAAGTGAACTTTTCCTTCATCAATGAAGCATCTGTTTGTGATAGTGTTGATGATTGATTCTGGTTGTTCATGGATTTCTTTCATCATATAAAAGTCGTAAGCGCCTTTTTCAACGTCTTCTACATTGATGTTGCTTTTTATTATTTCTTTTTCAACTACCTTAGCTTTAAGGTCTTTTACAACGACATCTTTTTTTGTAACGATTGCATACTCGTTGTCATCAAGATAAATGATGTTCTTCGTATGTTTAAGGATAGGTGTAACATCTGATGCACAGAAATTTTCATCTCCTTCACCAATACCAATTAGTAATGGGCTGGTGTTTCTTGCAACAAACATTTTATCTTTTTCATATTCTGAGATACAACAGATAGCATAAGCGCCTTCTAGTCTTTTTATTGCATATAAGAAAGCTTTTTCGATATTTTTTTCTTTTTTATAACAAGCTGATATTAGGTGCACAACTACTTCAGAATCTGTTTCAGAAGTAAACTCGTAGCCATCACTCATTAGGTCGTCTTTAAGCTCTTGGTAGTTCTCTATGATACCGTTGTGAACGATAACTATCTTTTTCTCTTTATCAAAGTGAGGATGTGCATTGCATTCCGCTGGTTTACCATGGGTAGCCCATCTAGTATGCCCTATACCAACGTTGCCTTTAAGGTTTAAGTCAGTGATTGTCTTTTCCATCTCTGATACCTTGCCGATATTTTTATAGATACTTAGTTTGTCGTTTAGTGTTGCGACACCGATACTGTCATAGCCTCTGTATTCTAGTTTTTTAAGTCCGCAAATTATCTCACTACAAGCTTCTTTTTCACCAATATAGCCAAAAATTCCACACATATTTTATTCCTTTTCAATGAGCTTCGCCAAAAGTAGATTGTTACTTACAATGCATTTTGAAGCACTCATGTTTTTTTCGTAATTGTTAGTTCCAGGCTCACAGCTTTTACGGAAGTTTCCTATGTCTTTGCATACGTCAGCAGCAGGACATTCTTCACAACTTATTATATTCCCAGCAACATATGCTTGCTGAGGATATCCTTTAGAAGCAGGAACCCTGGTAGGTTTATGAATGTGATGATAATCACTGATTTCTACCATAAAACTATTTTAGCATAGTTGGATGTATTTTCTCTACCTCTTAAAGTGATGAAATATGTAGGAAAAAATGGAAGTTACTTCGATATATTAATATGAGAGAAAAGATTGTTTCTTTAAACTTTAATAAAAGAGCTGAACAAATTATGCATAAGCAGAAGGAACTTATGTTATTTGCTACTGAATTAGCTAGTTTATTTCCTGATCATCCACATATTAGATGGGAGAAGGCAGCTTTTGTTCCGTGGCAAGAAATAATAAGAAAACCTGATATGGATGAAGAAGCTGCACCTGAGAATATAAGAAATGAAGTTTTCGGAAGTTCCGAGAACAGATGGAATTATTGGTCTAATCAGTTAGATGTTAGAAGAATGGTGTTGCAGCTAGTTGCAGATTTCTTAGATGGAGAAGTTACTAGAGAAGAGATGAAAAAACATCTGATTAATGGACATACCCAACTTATACTAGGAGAAAAGGGAGATACTCCATATCAACCCCCTACTTATATTACTTTCGGACTAGAAGGACAGCTTGACCCATTAAAAACAATGACAAGAAAGCTTGGACTTACAAATAATGGGATAGATAAGCTAAGAGATAATCTTTCAGATGTAATTGGAGGATTAAATAATCCTGAAAATTCTATAGATGATATTAAAGATTCTTTATATGAATTTCAAAGAATAATGATTGTTCCTGTATTTGATAAAGAATGTATGTCAGCATTTCCTTTTGCTTTTGGGAATAATTCTTTTTCCATGAACCATATCAATGCTCTGCTTAGATTATTTGGTAGAGAGGGAATATCTCATGATGGGATTGATTTTGCTTTGCTTGCTAATAGAGAGACTCCTAAAAAAGCGTATAATCATTTTATTGCAATTTTATTTGAAGGTGCCGAGTTAAATAACGGTTATTATTAAATCTAGCCTGATGGGCTAAGCTACTCTTGTCTAATTAAGGTTAATTAATTAGTTCAAACTCGCCTTTATCTACATTGTAGTTAAAGACTTCGCCAGTTTCTATAATATAGTGCCAGCCATGGATTGTAAGCCGCTTTGCGGCATATTTTTCTTGAATAAATGGATAGGTAAGCAAATGTTTCATCTGTTCCACTATGTTTATTTGTTCAGTTAACCACTCTCTTGCAGGATCGTTTTTGTCTGGAATTTGTTTATCTACTTCTACTGATACTTTTTCAGCTAGTTCTAACCATTTAGTAGTATAAGGAAGGTCTTCTTTGTGTTCGTCTTTTGAATATAGAGCTGCACAACCACCACAGTTTGAGTGGCCGCAGACAACGATGCTTTCTACTTCAAGTGCTTTAACCGCATATTCTATTGCTGCTGTTGTTGATAGGTACTCGTTTACTTTTCTATACATAGGAACAAGGTTGGCAATGTTCCTTACAACAAATAGTTCACCAGGAAGTGTGTTTGTGATTAGATGTGGGATTACTCTGGAATCTGAACAACCAATGAATAATGTATGAGGCTTTTGGTTGTCGCTCATAGACTCGAATAGTTCTTTATGTTCTTCAAAGTCTTGTTGCTTAAAAGCAACGATACCATCTAGTAGTTTTTGCATGATAATTATTATAGATATATTAGAGCTATTCTACAAGTTCTGAGATTATTAGTAATAACTAAAAGAATCTTGTAGCTTAGCTATTTGTTTTCTAATAGCATTCTCGGCAGTAAAAGCTTCTTCTTCTGTGCGAGCCAATACCAGCCACTCACGTGGCTTAATTATCTTATCTCTATTGCTAAGTAGCGCTATGTTAACGCTAGGCTGAACTTTGTTGAAGTCTAAGAACTGAGATAATGCTATTGGGTTTTCTTCCTCTATGAATAATTTATCAGCAGGATAATGCACATCAATCATTCCTTTGTTTGCTAACCGTAAGAAAAGTTTAGGTACATCCGCTGTAAGGAATGCTGTTTCTCCTACTACGGTCTCCTTTGTTTTTACAATAATTATGTTAATCTCGTCATTTTGTTTTGCGCTGCCGCTTCCAGTACTTCCATATACTAAAATGCCTCTAACATCTTTTACTCGATATTTATTAATGAATTCTTGAAGTTGAGCTATTCTGCTATTTGATAATCTATTACTAAATAATTTATGAAATGATCTTTTAGCCTTCCATTTTAAAAACGGCAATTTCGGTGTTTTTGTTTCTGTTAATGCAATTACTTTATTCTTCAATAAATACTCCTATAAATCTTAGCTAGATGGTCTAAGAGAGTCTTGTAGTTCTTTTATTTCTGCTGTTATCTGGCTTTCGATAAGAAATTCTTCATGTTTTGTTCTAGCGACTACTTGCCAGCTATTTTTTCTTATCATTTGGTTTATATCTCGAGGGGCTATCATGGAAATATCATGTTCAGTGTCTACTTTGTTAACGTCTACAAATTGCATAGCTATTTGTGGGTTTGTTTGGTCTAAAAAGAATTTCTGAGGAGGATAATGGGTATTATATATCCCTGCTAATATTAGATTGTAGTATAAAAACCCTACGTCTTCAGTTACTTCAAATACTTTGTCAGTAGTTGAGATATTTTTCATTATCATCATAATGTCTATGTCACGTGTTTTTTTTGCTGTTCCAATACTATTGAAAACTAATATTCCACTTAATCGTTCGTCTTCGTAGGTGCTCATTAAAGATCGTAGTTTATTTATTTTATCCAATGATATTTTGTTCATTGGAACGTTTTTTAAAGAACGCATAATGCTCCATTTCACATAGGCTGAACGAGATTGTTTTGGTTTTGATAAAGCTATAATTTTGGTTTGCATAGGAATATATCGTAGTTAGTGGTGAGAAGTTGCAGGAGAATTGGTGTTGGAGTTACATCAAGGGCTTCCGCAGCCCTTACGATCCCCTCTGCACTGAGCTTCAAAACTTAGATTTCATAAAATTCGTTACACTATCAGACAAATTCACCTCCTGGTTCAGTTGTCTTGAAAAATCGTCCTGATTTTTCTACGCTTCACTCATTAACTTCATCTATCGTTTTTCTCGCTAGGCGCAAAAGCCAATGAAATCAATAATATTAAAGGTAGGTGGAGGAAATTGCAGGAAAACATGGGTTTATAAGTTTTATAAGCTATAGTTTCCAGTAGATATAATCTCAATTAAGTATTTTTTCACATCATTAATTATTTCTTTTTTGCATACTACATAAAAAGATATCTCTTCAAACAGATTTTTAAATTCTTTTTGAGGCAGTAAATCCTCTATTTCGTCTTTGCTGCCATCTTTTTCGGAGTAAATATAAAATGTTACAGATTCTTTCATGGAGTAAAAATTATTATTTCTGCTAATTATAAAAATATCACCGTGGCTAATATCTTTATTGTTTATTTTATTGATTAACAATTTAACAACTTTTTTCCTTGTTTCTTTATTGTCTATTTTTTTCATAAAGTCATTTTTTTTCTTTTGATTGGGAATGCTACTAAGAAATGTGTTAAATTCTGATATTGTTTTCCATAATGGTTTTAGATAATTTCTATTAAACATTTGAGGTATTATTTTGTTAGTGAAATTAGTTCCCTTATTATTTTCTGTAAGGTTTCTCACATCTGCAAGTTTTTTTAGAATATCAACGTCGGATACTAAATTATTAGCAATTGCATTACATGAAAAATAGTCGTTCCCTGCTAAACCTATTTGATCATTAGTATTTTCAGTGCTATGAATTTTTTTTAAGTGTTCTATGAGAATTTCAATTAGAAAGTCAGAATATATTACAGTATGATGGTTATATACTGTTAAATATAGAGAATCTCTACAATCAATAATTTTTTGAACAGCAATAAGTCCATTTGATTTATAATTAAGCTCATAATCATCTCCGATATGCAAACAATGAAAAATTCTTTCAACATCAATTTTTGTAGCAACAGCGCCCGTCATATAATTGTCTCGTAAAAGATAATCCATTTTGTCTACATCAATACTGCTTGAATTGATTATTTCAATTACCATATTGAAGTAAGGTGGCTTTTCTCCTTTATATTTTGTTCCAGTGATGATTCTGAAAATAAATTCTAGATTAAAATGTTCATAAATATTGAGAAGAAGTTCTGCATATTTTTTTATGATTACATAGCATGACATTAGTTCATGTGGAGATGCCTTAATGAATTTTTCATGGGAGAGTAGCTCTATATGAATTTTATCCTCTTCTTTTCTATCCTTTAACAGTCTGTCGTTAATATCAATTATTTCTTTTTCTAAATTAGTTATTATTTCATCCTTATCAAAGAAGGATTCTCCTAGATGCGAAAAAGGCGCATGTCCAACATCATGTAATAAAGCAGCGTATGTAAGGTGTTTTCTTTGAAAATCAACATCTTTATCAATTTCATTCTTATCATCTGTGTCTTCCCTGTCGTTTAATATTTTCTTCTTTAGATTTTCTTCTATCGCATCATAGTACTTATTTGCAAGATGCATTACTCCAAGAGAGTGTTCAAAACGAGTATGGTTAGTTGATGGGAAAAGATGGTTTGCTGTTAATTGTCTTATATTACGAAGCCTTTGAAAAGAAGCGGTATCTATTACTTTTAAAACATCTTCTGATAACGATATGTATCCGTGTACTAAATCCAAAATAATTTTATTGTCCATAATTTTACTATAAGCCTAAAGTGTTTAATGTTGAATAGTTTTTCAGAACTAACCACTTAGAAGTTTAGGTGTCTTATTCTTATCCTTTCCCTTGAGGGAAAGTTAGATAGGGTATTCTAGCCACACCACTCTTCCTTCTTGAAGGGCGTAGATTTAGCAAAGCCCTTAAGGTATACTTATAAAAAACATATTCCTTCTGTATTTGTTCCCCCTTCATAAGGGGGATGTCACAAAGTGACAGGGGGATTAAAACAATATCCTTCCCTTACAAAGGGAAGGTGCCCAACGGGCGGAAGGGTTAGGACAAACATGAAAAAGACATTAATCGTAGGTGCAGGAATCAGTGGAGCAACAATCGCAAACAAACTAGCTAACGCTGGGAAACAAGTTGTTGTTATAGATGAAAAGAGCCATGTGGCTGGTAACATTTATGATAAAAAAGAAGAAGGAATAATGGTTCATCAATTTGGTGCACATATTTTCCATACCTCATTTCCAGAAGTTTATGATTTCCTTAGCCAGTTCACTACTTTTACAGATTACCAACACCAAGTTAAAGCTGTTATCAAAGGGAAAGAAGTCCCTATCCCTTTTAACTTCAATTCTATTGATATCCTATTTGATGCAGAAAGAGCGGCAAGACTTAAAGATAAATTGATAGAACACTATGACATGGACTCTAAGGTGCCCATTCTTGAGCTTAGAAATGCTGAAGATGAAGATCTAAAGTATCTAGCTGAGTATGTTTATGAATATATATTTTTGCACTATACCATTAAACAATGGGGCCTTAAGCCTGATGAGATAGATAAAAGTGTATCAGGCAGAGTGCCTATCTATGTAGGAACAGACGATAGATATTTCCCATGGGACAAATACCAGGGTATCCCTAACGAAGGTTATACGCAGATGATTAAGAACATGTTTAACCATGACAATATCGACCTACAACTAGAAACAAGCTTTAGTTCTAAAAACATGGATGATTATGAGCATGTTTATTACACAGGTACTATCGATGGCTTCTTTGATCATAAATATGGAGAACTACCGTATAGAAGTGAACGTTTTGAAAACGAAACTTTAAACCAAGAGTATTTTCTTAGTAATTCTGTAATCAATTATCCAAACGAACATGATTATACAAGAATAATCGAACATAAGTATTTCTTGGACGATAAGACGGATAAAACAATAATTTCATACGAGTACCCAGAAGCTTATAAAAAAGGCAAAAATGACCCTTACTACCCTATTCAGAGCGATGAAACCACAGCACTATACGAAAAATATATAGTAGAAGCTAAAGCACTAGGAAATGTAACATTCCTTGGTAGACTTGGTGACTATAAATATTACGATATGGATAAAGCAGTTAATAGAGCTTTGGAAGTATTTAAAGAGTACTAATCCCCCCACTTCACTAACGTTCAGCTTCCCCCCTTATAAAGGGGGGATTTTTTTTGTATTTATTTAGTTCCCCCTTCATAAGGGGGATGTCACAAAGTGACAGGGGGATTCAGACATAAAAAAACCCTCTCCATTTATAAAACAGAGAGGGTTTTCTATTTGCGTACGCTAATTAATTAGATTAATTAGTTAATACCTAAGAATCCACCAATGATTGGTCCAAACTTAACTGTAAGTCCAGCAAATACTATAGATACCATAGTAATAAGTTTGATCAAGATGTTTAGTGAAGGACCAGAAGTATCCTTGAAAGGATCACCTACTGTATCACCAACAACACCTGCTTTATGGTTTTCAGAACCTTTTCCACCAACAGCACCTGATTCGATGTATTTTTTAGCGTTGTCCCAAGCACCACCAGCATTGTTAAGCATAATTGCTAACATGAAACCAGTAGTAAGACCACCAGCCAGCATACCAACTACACCAGCAACACCTAATAATAGACCAACAACAATTGGAACTATTAAAGCGATAAGTGAAGGAAGCATCATTTCTCTCTGTGCACCTCTTGTAGAAATATCTACACAAGCTGCATAGTCAGGTTTACCTGATCCGTCCATGATACCTTTGATTTCTCTAAACTGTCTTCTTACTTCTTCTACCATTGCCTGTGCAGCTCTTCCTACAGCACTCATTGTCATTGCTGAGAATAAGAAAGCTAACATAGCACCAATTAGCATACCAACTAGTACCTTAGGATTCATTAAATGAACCTGATAGTGACCCATGAAGTCAGCTAATGTTGCAGAAGAAATGTCTACTACTTGTGCTCCTACTAGAAAAGTAGTTTGTCCTGCATGTAAGAATGCTATTCTTACTTCTTCAATATAAGCAGCTAATAGAGCTAAAGCTGTAAGTGCTGCTGAACCGATTGCAAAACCTTTACCAGTAGCAGCTGTTGTGTTGCCTAATGAATCAAGAGCATCAGTTCTTTCACGAACTTCAGGACCTAATTCAGCCATTTCAGCGTTTCCACCAGCATTATCAGCGATTGGACCATAAGCGTCAGTCGCAAGAGTAATACCTAGAGTAGAAAGCATACCAACTGCAGCAATACCAATACCATAAAGACCAAGTGAAGGATTACCAAAACCACCAGCGAAACCGTAAGCTAGCATCATACCTGCTGAAATAGTTATAGCAGGAATTAATGTAGAATACATACCAGTAGCAATACCAGAAATAATAAGAGTTGCCGCTCCTGTTTCAGAACTTTCAGCAATTTTTCGTGTAGGACTATAATCTGCTGATGTATAGTACTCAGTAGCTTGTCCGATAATAATACCAGCAGCTAGACCAGTAATAATTGACCAGAATACACCAAAATGTCCTGGTAACAATGTATTAACTAAATATGCACTTGCTGCAACTATCAATACAGAACTAACGAATACACCATTATTAAGTGCTTTAAGAAGTTGTTTCTGTGTAGCATCTTCTTTAGTTTTTACAAAATAGATACCAATGATTGAGAAAACGATACCTAAACCAGCAATTACCATTGGTAATACTAGTGAGTTCATTTCCAAAGTAGAACCTTTGAAAGCTGCAACACCAAGAGCTGCTGTAGCTAAGATAGAACCACAATAAGACTCATAAAGGTCAGCACCCATACCTGCAACATCACCTACGTTGTCACCAACGTTATCAGCGATTGTAGCTGGGTTTCTTGGATCATCTTCAGGAATACCTGCTTCTACTTTACCAACAAGGTCTGCACCTACGTCAGCTGCTTTAGTGAAGATTCCTCCACCAACTCTTGCGAAAAGAGCTTGTGAAGAAGCACCCATACCAAATGTTAACATTACAATTGTAATAGTTGAGTTACTTAAAGCTTCGAAACCAAGAACTGGAGCCAATACCTTTAAGATAATGAACCATAAACTGATGTCTAATAGTCCAAGTCCAACAACAACCATTCCCATAACCGCTCCTGCGCGGAAAGAAACCTGAAGTGCTTGGTTTAATGATTTACTTGCTGCCCAAGCTGTTCTAGCTGAAGCATTTGTCGCAGTCTTCATTCCTAAGAAACCTGCTAATCCTGAGAAAAAACCACCTGTAATAAATGCAAATGGAACTATTTTATTCTGTACGCCAAGACCAAAAGACATTATTGCTAATATTATTGATGCAATAATAAAGAATATTATTACCACTTTATATTGTTGTCTTAAATATGCCATAGCCCCTTCTCTAACGTATTGAGCTATCTCTTTCATTTTATCGGTACCTTCGTCGTTGCTCATCATATCTTTATAAAAGATCAACGCGAAAACTAGTGCTAATAGTGATCCGATCGGCGCGACCCACCATAGCATTGGAATCGTTGCTAAATTTTCCATATTTTTTTACCCCTTTCTAAATTTGAGACGGTATATTTTGTCTCAGTGTTTTGGTTTTCTCAGAACCAAGGTATATTGTGCCAAATAAGAATGGTTAGGTCAATGAATAAATGAGGGGGATGTCATTATATTGAGCTTGTCGAAATGTTATGACAGAGGGAGCTGTTGTTGGTGTTTTGTCTAAAAAAAAAATTACTTCTGAAGAAGAGGTATTAATAAATAAAAAACTTTTTAGAGGCTTTAGTTAGGTTAACTACACCGAACTTTGTTACTAGCACAGTGTCTTCTATTCTGAAGCCATATTTACCGGGAAAATATAGTCCGGGCTCTATAGTTACAACCATTCCTTCTTGAGGACAAAGCTCTTTAGGAGAATCTGCACTAATTGTTGGAAATTCATGAATATCTAGCCCTACTCCATGACCAAGGCTATGTTGATAATAGTAATGTAAGTCTTTTTTCTCATATGAATGGATTACAGATTCCTGAATATCCCTTAGGGGCATACCCATTTCTAAATTTTTAACTGCTTTTTTCTGAGCTTTTTTTACTAGTTTATAACGTTCATACATTTTACTAGAGTATTTCCCATTATCTTTACACATATAAACAACACGAGATAAGTCTGAACAATATCCTTTATATTTAACTCCAAAATCAAACTGAACTATATCACCCTGTTTGATAACTCTGTCTGAAGGCTTACTGTGTACAAATGATGAATTAGGACCAGAAGCAACCATTGTTGTAAATGCTAGATTCTTATCTGCTCCGTATTGTTGAGAATAATCGTATATCTTTTTAGCTATCTCTTTTTCAGTTACACCTGGCTTTAAATCGTTCTCTATTATTTTTTCATAGATAAAGCTAGTAAGCTGGCAAGCTTTGTAAATATTGTTGATTTGTTTAATATCTTTGATTTTTACCTTTTTGCGGTAACGGTTATTAACCCAGTCTTTAAACTTGTGGGACATTCTGTAATTAGTCATAACTCTAGTATAGAGATAAAAGACTAAAGACAAAAGGTGATACTGGGGATTATTTTAGACTTTCTGTAATCCCCCTTCGTCCTGAAGGACTCTTCCCCCTTTGATAAAGGGGGAAAGATACGAAAGTATCTGGGGGTTTATTGGATTATCCCAGTAACCTAACCTCTTCTATAATCTCTTTAGCTGCTTCTGCTGGTTTGAGTCGGTCTGTATTAATTATTACATCAGCACAATCTTTATAGATATCAAATCTAGGTTCTAGTATTTCATTTATCTTTATAAGCACTTCTTCTTTTGAGTTACTAGTATTGATTAGTGGTCTGTTGGAATCGTCTTTGATTCTTTCATAGATGTTTTCTGCTGATACGTATAGCCAGAATGTTATTCCATTATTTTTAATGAGTTCTCTGTTCTGTTCTTTTAGAACAATTCCACCACCAGTAGATACTATCTGATTTGATTTTTTTAGACACGATTCTAATACAGATGATTCAACATTGCGGAAATAATCTTCACCATCTGTAGCAAATATATCTGAAATAGACCTGTTCTCAGTTTTTACTATCTCTGCATCTAAATCTATTAGAGTATAATCTGGTTGTAGTTTAACTAGTTCTTCGGCAATAGTACTTTTACCACTGCCCATAAACCCAATTAGAATAAGATTGTTAGGCTTCACCACGTTGAATCTTAAAAATATCTTCTAAACCACCAGCGGCTAAGTCATAAAGCTCATCTAAAACATCTTTAGAAAAAGGAGCGTTTTCTCCAGTTCCTTGGATTTCGATAAGTTTGTTAGTAGAAGTCATTATTACATTCATATCAACATCAGCTGAAGAATCTTCTGTATAGCATAGGTCTAACATTGGCTTTCCTTTTACAACACCAACACTAATAGCTGCTACTTGTTGCTTGATAGGGTTTTTTTCTAGCTTTTTTGTTTTAAGGCCGCTTTGTACTGCATCATATAGTGCAACCCATGCGCCAGTGATAGAAGCTGTTCTTGTGCCTCCATCTGCTTGGATAACATCACAATCTATTGTGATAGTTTTTTCTTCCATAGCTGATAAATCTACTGCCATTCTTAATGATCTACCTATTAGTCTTTGGATTTCCATAGTTCTTCCGCCAACCTTAGCTCTTTCTCTTCTCATTCTTGTATTAGTAGAAGCAGGCAACATGCTGTATTCAGCAGTTAGCCAACCTTCGCCTTTTTCTTTTTGGAAAAAAGGTGCGTTTGTCTCGATAGTTGCAGCAACTATTACCTTTGTATTCCCACATTCTACCAGTACTGATCCATCAGGATGCTTTAGGTAATTTCTAGTAATCTTTATTGGTCTAAGTTCATTGTGTTTTCTATTATCTTCTCTTTTATTCAAATTCATTCTCCTCGCTTGCTGCATAATATGCAGTTCTATTCATTCTTTCCTGTGTCATATCAACGATTGTATCTAGTTTTACCAACCTGCCTCTACATTTTGTTATTGATAGCTTTAGGTTCTGTAATACTTTCTCTGAAAAATCGTCTATTTCTTTCTTTATCTCAGCCGCTTGGCTTCTTGCTACTTCGATAATTTCTTTAGCTTCATCATTGTCAAAATTGTTAGCTAATTTCTTATTCTTATATAATTTAGGTTTTTGATTGGTAAGATCTTCTATTTGGTCATCTGTAAGCTTTGTTTTAAGTGCTTGGTATTTCTCGTTAATCATCTTTTTAATAACATCAATAACATCTATAGCTTCTTGCTTATTAATCATTACAATATTTGGATCTCCACCAAGTAATGGTTTCTTTCCTTGTAGAATAATTGCTTCTAACTCATCAAGTAAATCCAAAATTTCCATTTATTTTCCTCTTTTTTCCACTAATGCCTTAATTACATTATCAGGTACAAGTCCTTTTATGTCACCACCATTTAATGCCATTTCCTTTACAAGCGATGAGCTAAGGTATGAGTAGTTATAACTTGTCATAAGAAATACAGTCTCTATGTTACGATTCAATCTTCTATTTCCGAGTGCTAACTGAAATTCATGTTCAAAGTCGGACATCGCTCTAAGCCCGCGTATGATAATGCTAGCATCATGTTGATTACATGCATCGATCAGTAAGCCATCAAAACTAGCTACTTGTATGCCTGGTATATCCAGAGCTTTAATCATCTCTACTTTTTCGTCAGTACTAAATAGTGAGCTCTTTGCAGAGTTTTTTGATACTACAACTACTAGTTCATCCACTACCTTAAGTGCTCTTTTAATAATTGATATATGACCGTTAGTTATTGGGTCAAAACTTCCTGGATATACTGCTATTTTTTTCATTTTTTATATAAACTCAGTTTCGAATAGCCGTATTTATATTCCTTTTGAAGTGTAAGTACGCCTATTTCATTATTTAGTATTGTATCCTTATTTGTTTCAAATAGGATAACGCCACCAGGGCTAAGTATATCAAAATTAGAGATTGCCAGCAATAAATCCTCTTTAGGGGGATAGGCATAAGGTGGATCTATAAAGATAATATCAAACTTCTCATTGTTGCTTGCTAGTTTCTTTATACTACGTTCTGCGTCATTTTTATAGAATCTGCTATTGCTCGCCTTTAGGGTTGATGCATTCTTAATCGCCATGCGGATGTCTTGATCGATACCAACAAGTTCCTCTGCACCTTTACTAAGCAGTTCGAATCCTACAGCTCCAGAACCACAGAAAAGGTCCAAAACCTTAGCTTCTTGTATTTGATTACTTAGAATGGAACAAATAGCTTCTTTTGTTTTGCCTTGAGTAGGTTTTGTTTTCTTTTCATCAGCAAGTAGCTTTTTACCTTTGTACTTGCCGGCTAGAATAAACATTATTTAGTTATTATTTGTATTTCTATTAGCTTTATTTCTTCTAATGGTCTGTCGTATTTATCTTTAGGTGCTGATCCTATTTTATTAACGATATCCTGACCTTCAATAACCTGTCCAAAGATAGTGTGTTTGTTGTCTAACCACGTTGTTGGTCTATGTGTAATAAAGAATTGGCTACCATTTGTGTTAGGACCGCTGTTAGCCATAGATAGTCTTCCAGGCCTATCATGTTTCAAATCTGGATGAAATTCATCTGGGAATCTATATCCAGGCCCGCCTCTTCCAGTGCCTAATGGGTCACCACCTTGAATCATGAAGTTTGGGATAACTCGGTGAAACTTAGTATTCGTATATAAAGGAGTGTTAGTTCTCATCTCTCCTGTTTTGCTATCTTTCCATTCTTTACTACCAGTTGCTAGTCCAATAAAGTTTTCAACTGTAATCGGTGCTTGTTCGGAGTATAGTTCGCAAAGTATGTCTCCCATAGATGTTTTAAATAATGCATAATCTCCAGATACAAGCTTGCTTGTATCAATTCCGAATATAGTTGTAGCTGATATCAAACAAATAAACAAATAAACAAATAAACGATTAAACATTTTTAACTCCTATAATTTTTTGTTAATTTGATTATAGATTAATAAGTGATATCTAAAAAGTTTATATTTAAGAAAAAACCTAGCAGCAATTATTGCCCTTAATCACCGTCTTAAGGTAGGATATTAACGTTGAATTAAATATTAAGGAGAAAATAGATATGAAAAAGCTGCTATTATTTATTGTTTTGCAGACAGCATTATTAAATGCATATACATTGGTTTTAAAGGATAATTCTTTTGTAAAAGGAAGACTTATTCAGGTTGGAGATTCTTATACGACTATGATAGTGAATGGTCTAGAAAAAGATATCCCTAATACTAAGATTAAAAAAAGATTTTTCACAACTGCAGAGCTGGCAGCAATAGAAAGACAAAAAGAATTGGCATTACAGAAAGAAACAATTATGGAAGAAAGAATGTTAATAGCTCCTACCAAAGTTATAAAAAAGACAACAAATAGTTATATAAAAAAAGAAAATAAAGTAAAGAATTATGCGTTTAAAACAAATGCTTATATTAATTTAGACATTGCTAGACAAATGCTTAGTAGTGTTGAGTTCCCTAATGGTGGCTATACAGGCGGAAATTAAGTTGATAATCAAGACATTGTGTTTGGTTTTGGTTATGATATTAGTGATTATTTATTTGGGATAACTAGGTATACAGTCGGTGGCACCTTTATGTTAAATAGAGGGAATACTTCCGGTTCTTATTCAGGGTCACTTTTGTATGCAAGGATAGAACATCCTTTTAACCCTAAAAATACAAATAATTATATTGGGGTTGAAGTTAATACTTATATTCCATCATCATTTAGCATTAATAATGCTTTATATACTGAATTAAAGGGAAGTCCTGGATTAGGATTTGCGATATATGAGAGGATGTATTTCTCTAGAATGTTTATTGAAGCTGGCATACGAGGCATTGCTTTTCCTGTTAATGGGCAATATTCAGGTGCAGATGTTGAAATTGGTATATCTTCAGTTGGGACTTATTTTGTTTTAGGCATGACTTTATAGTTTGAAACTCGTTTAAAAGCTAATTTAGCGCTATAATTAGGTTATGAGTAAAAAGATATTAATAGGTATTACGGGCGGCATTGCTGCTTATAAAACCGTTGAACTAATTAGATCTCTAAAAAAAGCAGGACATGAAGTAAAAACTATTGTTACTAAAAAGGGTTTAGACTTTGTAACACCACTTACCTTGAAAACTATTTCTGGTGATATTGTTTATCTTGATGATGTAGATCATGCATCTCCTGATATTGAACATATCTCACTTTCTTTGTGGTGTGATGCATATATAATAGCTCCGGCTAGTGCGAATACTTTAGCAAAGATAACTCATGGCATGGCTGATAATTTACTTACTTCATCAGTACTATCATTACCAGAGAAGACTCCTTTAATAATTTGCCCTGCAATGAACACAAGAATGTGGAATAAACCTGTAACAATAAAGAACATGGCTCTAATTAGAGAACAAATGCCAAGTAGCATAATCGTTCCACCTAGAGAGAGCGAATTAGCTTGTGGCGAAATAGGTAAAGGCGCAATGGCTATAAATGATGAAATACTCCAGATTGTCTCAAAGGTGATTGGTGAATGAAGGCCAAAATACTGGTAACAGCTGGTAATACTTGGAGCCCAATAGACGATGTTCGCGTTATAACCAATATTTTCTCTGGTGAAACAGGACTTAGAATAGCCAAAGAACTAGCTACTAGAGGGTTCAAAGTAAAGCTAGTTCTTGCTGATTGCCGAATATCACTTAAAAAGTTCAAACATAAGAATCTAACTATAGTCAGAGCTAAAGGTTATAAAGAGTTTTATAAAGTAGTTAAAAGAGAGATAAAGACAAAAAATTACAAAGCAATAGTCCATGCTGCTGCAATTTCTGATTTTCAATTAACAAAAAGAAAAACAGGCAAGATTAAGTCTGGGAAAAAGCTAATACTTGAGCTTTCCCCTACTAAAAAAATTGTAGATAGGATTAAAAAATGGGCTCCAAAGACTTTTCTTATTAAATTTAAGCTAGAGTCTAACAAATCAAGAAAACAACTAATGAAGATTGCTTTAAAAAGCAAAAAACAGTCTAAATCCGATTTAGTGGTAGCAAATACATTACCCTTTCTTAAAGGACATCAGTTTATTTTGATAAAAAACAAAAACCAAAGCATCAATATAAAGAATAAAAAGAACCTTGCGAGACTTCTTACAGATATATTTGAAGGGGAATTGATTTGAGAATACTTGGAATAGACCCAGGATACGCTCTTGTTGGCTATGGTGTTATCGATATAGTCGGAAATACTATCAAGCCTATTGCTTATGGATGTATAACGACAACTAAAAAAGACACTTTTCATGAAAGAATGCTACAGGTAAACGAGCAGTTAGTAGAAATAATCACTGAATATAAGCCAGATGATATGGCTATTGAAAAACTATTTTTCTCTAGAAACACATCAACTGCCTTAGATGTAGCACAAGTAAGAGGAACTATCATCCTTGAAGGATTGAAACATGGATTAGAGGTATATGAGTATAACCCAGTAGAAGTAAAACTTGCTGTAACAGGCTATGGGAAAGCTGATAAGCAACAGATACAGCAAATGGTGAAAAGTTTATTAAACTTAAAAGAGATCCCGAAACCAGATGATACAGCAGATGCACTAGCAATTGCTATTTGTCATAACAATTCAGCAAAGATTAAAGGATTGGAGAGAAGATAATGTATAGCTTTATAAGAGGTAATTTAGTAGAAGTAAATGATAGCAGTTGTGTCTTAGATGTCAGCGGTATTGGATATTTAATAAATGTTACCAGAAAAGATGCTGCACATCTGATAAGTTCAATAGAACAAGAAGTTACCTTAAATGTAGAGTTTATTGTACGCGAGGATAGCCAGTCTTTATATGGTTTTACTCAGAAGACAGCACGTGAGCTTTTCAAGGTTCTTATCCAGCTTAATGGCATTGGCCCAAAGCTTGGACTTGTGATTCTTTCAGATCTTTCTGCTGAGCAATTAAGCAGAGCTGTTTTAACAAATGATCTTGTAGCACTTACTGCTATTTCTGGTATTGGAAAGAAGACTGCGGAACGCATGATAATTGATCTTAAAGACAAGGTGAAAGAGTTCAGTACAGGTGATATCGAAATAGTTGAACAAACTACGGGATCATTTATATCTCCTCATATGGAAGAAGAAGTTACAGGTGCACTACTTGCTCTTGGTTATAGGTCTAATGAGGCAAAGAAAATGTTACTTGGAGTAAAGGCTGATGTTAAAGAAAACATTACTATTGAAGAACTAATAACTCTTACATTGAAAAACAGCTAAATTATTGAACAATACGTTCTAATAGTTTAAGAATAAGTCTTTCTATCCAGATATATAGAGCTCTAAAGATATTATTTTCAGGACCAAGAGGATCAACATAAACAGTAGTACAGCCGCATAGATTGCCACCAACTATATCCATAAAGAGTTGATCACCTATACAAACAGTGTTTTCTGGTGAAAATTTAAAGTCACTAAAAACCTTTCTATATATCCACGGAAAAGGCTTTAATGATTTATATATACAGGGAAGTTCAAGAAAGTCAGCAACTTTAAGTACTCTATGCTGGCTACTATTATTGGATAATAGTACAAGATTCCAACCTTTTGCCTTTAAAGTATCTATTAGCTTCTTCATTTTCCATTCAGGAAAGGAATACTTTCTTTCCACAACAGTATTATCAATATCAATAAGGGCATTTTTAATACCCCTGCTTTCTAATTCATCTATGTTTAACTCTAATATGTTAGAAATATGCCTGTTGGGTAAAAAAATTGTAGAAATAGCATCGTTAGCTATTTTGAATATATTTAGATTTTCCATATCAGAAAATAATAACATATTTTAGATAAATTTAAGCATATGCTTTATGAAAAGATTATCTGCAATTATTACGTAATTACTCCGATATATTAGTATATGAGACTTAATTACAAAATAATCGCCTTCGGCTATAGCACACCAGACCTTAATGAGTTTTCTGGAAATGAATTCCTAGAGCTTGCTCTTGGTGCGCTTAAAGATGATGTAGATGCATTGTTAAAGAAACATCCAGAAAAAAGAAAACAGATATTAAAAGAAGCCAATGAAGTACAGGATAAAATATTTCAATTGTTTCATAGCAGAAGAAATACATTAATAGAAAAGGAAATAGGAATAGAAACACTCGGAACTGGAATCTCTTCAAAATCCAATAAATTAGAAAATTATAGGCAAGAATTCCAAATTACAGATTCAGAGCTTAAGGAAACCGAAGTAGAACTAAAAGAAGTTACTTCTTTTACAGAAAGCATTGCCCAAGTAAAAGCTAAGACATCATTGCTTAATAAAATTGAGAACATAATTAATAATTACGCTGCTAATGCAAGAACTTATCTAGTAAATCCATATCTTACAGATATGAAAGAATTAGCAAATGATATAAAAGGTCTTTATAGAGAAACTAAAAGTTTGGCGATTAATGCACCTTTCCTTAGGCAGTTTTCAAGAGAAGCTCTTGCAGAATTATTACAAGAAAATTCTAGCGGTGTAACTTCCGACTATTTAGCAAATATTCTCTTAAATGAAGATGTTAATGATTTTATTTGGATGGCCATTATATATATCGAAAGATTTTCTATATTTGGTGTTGGTAAAGAGGAGGTAATAGATTCTTCAGGGAAATTATTTAATGATTCGGATGAAGCATTTATAGAAATGTGGGAGCTAATGAAGCCTATCAATGAGTGGGGCTCAGAAATACAGTATTTAACGGAACATATATATGATTCTATCTTAAACAAAGACCTTATTGATAACGCTATAAATAAAGCCACTAAAAAGAACCAATTAAATGCAGATGATATGCAGGAAATAAACATAGCACTGGCTAATCGTAAGCAAGCAGAATTGCCATTAATATTTAGGTTAAATATTGCTAATTTTATAAAAAATCTTCTATTAGTTTTAGGAAAAGAAAGAGTCAAAGAAAAAAAAGAAATAACGAAGCTAGATAGAGCCATTAGAGCAGCAAATAGGCAAGGCGAAGATATCCCTTTAGATATTTTAAGTGCAGCTACAGAAGGAAAAAAATACTCATTTGAAATTATTAAGGATTATTATGATGTTCTAATACCTCGATTAACTAGATATATAGAAATTGTACAATCACAAGCTGTTAGTAGATTCGAAGAAGATATATTTTCAAATCAAGCGGCTATAGAATCTTTATTAGCCACCTGTAAAGAAGAACAAGAAGCATTAGAAGAAGAACAAAAATCTTTTGAGACTGTAAAATTACATGAAAAAAAATTAAAAGAGCAATTAACTGGATTAAAGATTTTAATCAGTTCTCTTGCAAGCGAAATAGCACAAGCAAAGCTTGATATATCTGGACTAGAGCAAGCAATAAGCAATAATACAGAAAAATATGATAACCAATTAAATCTCGCAGAAAGATATATTTCCAGGATGGTTGGACGAATTAATGATACTAACTCATATGAAATAGAAATAGACGAAGATATCGATGAACCCGAAGAGCCTCAGTATGGAATTGAAATAAGTTCGATAAAGAATTATGCTGAATTATCCGAAAATACTATATATTCTGCAACAAACAATAAAAATATCAGGACTTTCTTTATGTTTACTGGTGCTGTACTTAAAACAGTAGATATAGATTTAAAGGAACGCTTTTTGAAGTCATCAAAGAAAGGGCTAGTTGGTGCAGTTGCTGCTAATGGGATTAAGTTTATGAAAGAAAACAGAAAACACAGTCATGAGATAAAGCTTATTGGTGCTGACATGAGGATTTATGGCTCAGGAACAAAGGTTGATGGAAAAGATGTTATATTATTTAATGCATATGACTCACATTAATCTAATTACATATAGCTAATAGGGTCTACGTCCACATATATTCTAGAGTTTATGGACCTATCAAAATACAACTGAAACAATACTTTTTTTAATTCAACTGGGTTTAGGTCTTTTGGGTGTTTGATCAAAATATTCCATCGATATCTGCCCTTTATTTTATAAAGCATCGCTGGGAAAGGCTCTGTTATCTCAAGCTTCTCATTAACTGCTTTTAATTGAGAATATAAATATTCCATATCTTTTTCGGCAATTTGCTCATTATCGTTTTCTACATAAACTCTAATCATTCTATTAAAAGGAGGCAAATCAAATTCTTTCCTATACTCTAATTCTTTTCTATAAAAGGCAGCGTAATTTTGGCTCACGCCATTTTTAATAGAATAATGATCTGGATGAAATGTTTGAACAAACACTCTACCCTGTTTATTTTCTCTTCCGGCTCTTCCTATAACTTGAACAAGTAAATTAAACGTTCGTTCATTAGAATATATATCAGGAATAAACAGACTTGTATCAGCATCTATTACAGCAACAGTTGTTACATTCGGGAAATGATGTCCTTTGGCAACCATCTGAGTGCCAAGCAGAATATCTACTTCGTTGTTACGAACACTCTGCAAGGTCTCGCTCAGATAGTTCTTAGCAGAACTAACATCACTGTCTAGTCTTCTAACTCTTGCATAGCCAAATAAGCTGTTTAACTCTTTCTCTAAGGCTTGGATACCTTTTCCGATTTTCTTTAGCTTCTTGGACTTACAATCAGGACATTCAGCAGGCATTTCATCAGAATGACCACAATAATGGCATTTCATATTTGATTGCTTATGAAGCGTAAGGCTAATGCTGCAGTGTGGACATATAATTACTTCGCCACAATCTTCACATCTAACAAATTTCGAAACCCCTCTTTGGTTATAGAGAATGATTACCTGTTCTTTCTTTTGCATTGTTTCATGTATAGCTTTTTGCAACTTAGTTGATATTAGAGATCTTGGGTAATTGCTATGTTCCTTTAAATTAATAACCTCAACTGTAGGCATTTGCACATTATTATATCTAGACATTAGATTGTGTATTTTATAATTTCCTTTGGCTTGGTACATAGTATTTATAGACGGAGTAGCAGATCCTAATATAAGCTTTGCTTTATTAATCTTTGCTCTTTTAAAAGCAATAGCTCTGGCATTATAGCGAGGTGTTTGTTCTTGCTTGTAAGCCGAGTCCTGTTCTTCATCAAGGATAATACAACCAAGGTTTTGAACCGGAGCAAATATAGCGGACCTTGTACCAACAACAACTGAATTCTTACATTTAACTATCTTTGCCCAAGTCTCTCTTCTTTCTTTACTAGTTAATCCTGAATGTAGCAGAAATACATTTTCAAACACACATTCTTTTATTTCTTTATATAGTTGAAAGGATAATCCAATTTCTGGAACTAATAATATAGAGCTTTGCCCTTTATTAGCATAATAATTGAGTATATGTACGTATATTTGAGTTTTGCCGCTTCCAGTAACTCCATGAATAAGATGATGATCTTCATTCTTATTAACTATTTCATTAAAGATATGTGCTTGAGATGAATTTAGTTTTGTTACTCTTTGTAAGTTATCATTTTTTATCTCAATATCTTCAAAAAACTTATCTGTTTTTTTTATAGTCTTAGCACCTACAGGCAAAACGCTTGTAAGTAGTTTGTATAATGGAATCACATAATATGATGACATCCATTCCATCAACTCTACTGTTTTGCTGTCAAAGAAAGAACCTGATGCTTTTAAAGAGACTATCTCTTTAATTTCATAGGATGTATTGCCTGAAATATAATCTTTAAAGCGAAGCACATATCCAGTAGTTGTGGAGCTACGCAAAGGAATCTCGATTGCTTGACCAATCTTGATATCCTTTTCAAGCTCTTTTGGAACCTTATATGTAAGAGTTTTAATGATCCTTTGTGTTAGAAGGACCTCAGCGAACATTTAGTCTAAGCTTTTTCTTCGACTACTTTTTCAGCTACATCTTTTTTTGCTGCAGCTTTTTTTGCTGGAGTTTTTTTTGCTTTTTTTACTGGAGCTGTGGCTTTCTCTTCTGCAACTTCGATATCTAATAGCTTTTCAAGGCCATCTTCATTAGTTGCTGCTTCTGCAGCTTTTTGTTTTTTTATTGAAGAGTATAGTAATTCCAATGTATCTTCTTCTTCTTTAATTTCTGACACTTCGTCTTTACTAATTTCAATAACAATCACATTTTCTTCTATTTCTTGTAGTGCTTCTAGTATTTCATTCTTATTTTGTTTTTCTTTTGGGAAGTAGTGAATCCCGTCTTCGATGATCTCTTTTGCTCTCTTTGCCGCTGCGTAGGACATTAAGAATTTATCGTATTTCTTTTCCATCTTATAAAACTCCTTTAGTTTTAAGAATATCTTCTATATTTTGAAAGGCAGAGTCTATTCTATCATTTACTACAATATAGTCAAAATATTTCTTGTTAAGTAATTCTTGGTCTGCTGTCATCATTCTTATATTTATACTTTCTTCTGTTTCTGAACCTCTTCCTTTTAATCTTTTTATTAAATCATCTTTACAAGGCGCATCTAGGAAGATACTTATGCAGTTTCCTTTTTGCTCTCTTATTCTATTCATTAAATTCACTGCACCTTTAACATCTATTTCAAATAATAAATCTGTATTTTCTGTTTTAGTAATATTTAAGGTATGTGTGCCATATAAATTATCATGAACTTCTTCCCATTCAATGAATTCATTATTGGCTACTAATCTATTAAATTCTTCTCTAGAAACAAAATAATAATCAACACCATCAATTTCTTCATCTCTTGGCGAACGAGTTGTATGCGAAGTGCTTAAAGGGATGTTTGGATATTTATCCTTTACCATTTGGATTACCGTGCCTTTGCCAACACCTGATGGCCCAGAAATAATAATTGCGTAATGTTGTTTCATAGCATCAATATTATACGATAAAGTGGCAAACAAATGAACCATTGAACTGCTGAACAATCGAACTATAAGTTATTGACTAATGTTTTAAAAAAAAAGATAATTGAACAAGATTAAATAATATAGAGAGAAAGAGGAGTTTTTAATGGGTTTAATGAACTTACTATTTAAAAGAATTTCACATGATATGGGTATCGATTTAGGTACTGCTAATACATTAGTATATATAAAGGGCGAAGGGATTGTTGTTCGAGAACCATCAGTTGTAGCTATAGATCAAAAAACAGGCGCTACACTTGCAGTTGGTAATGAAGCAAAACAGATGGTAGGAAGAACTTCCGGAAACATCGTTGCTGTAAGACCTCTTGAAGATGGCGTTATTTCAAACTTCGAAGTAACTGAAACTATGATCAGATATTTTATTGAAAAAGTGCATAACAGAAGAAGATTTATTAAACCTAGAGTAATTGTTGGAGTTCCTTCTGGAATTACAGGAGTTGAAAAACGAGCAGTACTTGATGCTATCGTTCATGCAGGTGCAAGAGAAGCATATCTTATTGAAGAGCCAATGGCTGCCGCAATAGGAGCTGGTCTTCCTGTTTCTGAACCTACTGGCAGCATGATGGTTGATATCGGTGGTGGTACTACTGAGGTAGCTGTTATGTCATTAGGCGGAATAGTTGCAGCTAAATCTGTAAGAGTTGCTGGTGACGAAATGGATCAAGCAATAATAGATCATTGCCGTGATAACTATAGAATACTTATTGGTGAAAGAACTGCTGAAGAAATAAAACTTAAAATTGGTAGTGCTGCTCCAGTTGATGGTTTTGAAGAAGAATCTATAGAAATAATTGGTAGAGATTTAGTAAATGGTCTACCAAAGAACTTTACTCTTACTGCAAGTGAGATTAGAGAAGCCCTTAGTGAAACAGTAAATACTATCTTAAATGCGATTAGAAGCATTCTAGAACAAACTCCTCCTGAACTATCATCAGATATTATGGAAAAAGGAGTAACACTAGCAGGTGGTGGAGCTTTATTAAGAGGACTTGATAAGTTTATTGAAAGAGAAATCTACATTAAAGTACATGTAGCTGATGATCCACTTTCTTGTGTAGCTTATGGAACAGGTAAAGCATTAGAAGAAATGGAAATTCTAAAGAAAGTTCTTTTTAACGATTAAGCCTCACCCCTAGCCCCTCTCCTAAAGGAGAAGGGAATAATAATTATATATATTAAAAAGCCCTCTTTCATGAGGGCTTTTTTTATGACTTAAAATCCCATAAACCCCCTTCGTCCTTACGGACTCTTCCCCCTTTGATAAAGGGGGCTATTAAATCAATCATGAAGCCTCCTTTATCAAAGGAGGTGGCAGTCTGATTACTGAGCGGAGTCGAAGTGCAGACTGACGGAGGATTATGTATTAAAGGGAGATGTCCGATAGGACAGAGGGGTGTGTAGGTTATATCCCTAGATTAAAACTGAATTGATGTCTGGTTCCTAATGCCGCAAACACTGCTGCATAATTGAAATCAACACTATCAAAAAGACCTGTACTAAGGCCCATTGTAAGGTGTTCCTTATCGTAACCTGCTAATAAACTAAAGCTATCAGTCACGGTGTATTCAAGTCCTAAGGATATGTATGTTGCCATATATCTATTATGAGAATAAATATCTAGGACTACTGTTGGCTGAAAAGAATTGAAGCCATAGCTAGTAGCTCCTATTGAATATTTATACCCAGCATTGTTATATAGCTGAAATGTGCTTGCTAGTCGCATTTTTATGTCATTAGCTAAATGATTAACTCCAAAAGTCATAAAGAAATCATTGGAATTCTCCCTATAATCGCTACCTATTAAGCCTACATTAAATCCAATTGAAGTAGAATAAGTTATTAGTTTTGATGTTGCTAATATTAATGCATAATCACTTGCAGAAATAGTTCCTATAGGAGATGTTTGTCCGATATTTTGTCTTTCTTCAATGCCATCAATTGATAATTTAATAAACCCAATTCCAATTTTTGTAAAAGGATCTTGTTTAGAATTCATAGAATAAAATGCATAAAGATGATTAACATCAAAATATAATGGGTTCATACTAAAAACTAAATTTTTATGAGGTACATTGAAAAGATTTGCAGGATTATACATTGTTGCTTCAGCTCCAGTTCCGGTAACTATTCCTGTATTTCCCAGTGCTTGAACTTTTGCATTAACCCCTAAATTTAGGAAGTCGTACATAACATCATTCTGAATACTGTTAATAGCAAAAACTGTGGATACAAATGTAATAAAAAGAATTTTTCTTATCATTTTATTAGTACCTTATGATACTTTTTAGTTGTTTTTCCATTTATGTTAGCTTCCAGAATTGCTATATAAATTCCTTTTGGTACAGAGTATCCAGATTGATCATTTAGATCCCAGCTTGCTGATGAATATAAAGCGTTTAATGAAGTATGCTCTATAGTTTTTATTTTTTTGCCAGACAAAGAATAAATAGTAATAATAAAGGAGCTAATGTATTTATTTGATTCTAGATAAAAAATACTTGAGTGTTTAGATATATCATTACTCTCAACAGGATTTGGTGCATTGTAATAAATTAATGTAGTATCTTGAGTTGTGGTAGTAGGTATAATGATTTTTGATAGAGAATTATAAAAATCAACTAAACCTGACCCTAATTTATTAATATATGAAGGATTTTCTAAATATATGGATGTTGCACAATTAGCAGTAATAAGCGAAAAAACCTCTTGTTGCTTTAAACTTGGTTTTATACTTAGTAATAGAGCTGCTAATCCAGATACAAATGGTGCTGCTTGTGATGTGCCAGACAATCTTTTATAAGAATTATCAGGGTAAATAGATAAAATATCTTCTCCAATTGCACTAACATCAACAAAATTATCAGAATAATTAGAAAAATAAGATTTTTTCTGATTGTCATCTAGGCTTGAGACACCAATAACTTTATTATTATTTCCATCATTGCAGACAGGCGATACTTTATTGTTTCCGGTCAATTCATTATCTTCATTACCTGCAGAAGCTACAATTATACATCCAGCGTTGTATGCGTTATCGATAGCTTCTTGAATTGCTTCTGTGTATTCTGATCCTAAACTCATATTTATGATTCTAGCTCCATTATTGCGAGCATAATCTATTCCTAAAATAAGATCTGACGTGTAACCTTCTCCTAAATTATCCAGAATTTTTATTGGCATAATTGTTATATTCCATCCAAGACCAGCTATCCCAGAACCATTATTACCAATAGCTCCAATTATTCCCGAAACATGACTCCCATGACCGTTATCATCGTCAGGATATGGATCATAGTTAACAAAATCATAGCCATTTGTTAATCTAGAACTAATTTCTGGATTATCGATATCAGCACCAGTATCAAGAACAGCAACAATAATACTCTTATCCCCTGTTGTAATGTCCCATCCTTCTTCAATATGCATTAAGTTCATAATTGATTGTTGGCAAGAGTTATAGTAATAGTCATTTGGTATTTTATGAGCTTTGATGCGTATATTTGGATATAATGATTCTATGTTTGGATCATTTTCTAATTTTGATTTGAGAATTTCATAATCTGTAGTTGTACTAGCTTGTATTATATAGCTATCTTTTAGAGTAATTGTGTCTTTATAAATATCAGTTACTTTTGTGGTTTTATATGAGATATCGTCACTTTGAATTGATAAAGATGACTTATTGATACTTTTTTTTACATTATCCTTATATTTTACAATTAATTCGAGTTCACCAGAAAAAGCTATTGAAAAAAGAATTATTATACTAGTTAAAAGTTTTGTTTTCCAGTGCATAAATTTTATCTCTTAAAATCGCTGCTTTTTCAAAATCCATATCTGTTGCAGCTTTTTTCATTTCCTTTCGTAGGACATCTACAGTTTTGAGAAAATCCTTTGGAGTAAGCTTATCTGCATCTATTGTATCTAACCATTTTAGTTCTTCATAGTTCTTTTTTTCTGTTGCCTGCCATGATTGTTTGCCATCACTGCCTTTACCAATCTTCTTTTTTATTTTAGAAACAATAGTAGTAGGCGTGATGCCATGCTTAGTATTATATTCTTCCTGTATCTTTCTACGTCTATTTGTTTCACTTATAGCTCTTTGCATTGAACCGGTCATTCTATCTGCAAATAGTATTACTCTCCCATCGGCATTTCTTGCCGCTCTACCAATTATCTGAATTAAGGACCTCTCATCCCTTAAGAAACCCTCTTTATCAGCATCCAAGATGGCAATAAGGGACACTTCTGGCAAATCCAAACCCTCTCTTAATAGGTTTATGCCAACCAATACATCGAACACGCCTTGTCTAAGGTCGTGTAATATTGCATATCTATCAAGTGCTGCAATATCTGAATGCAGATAACGAGTTTTAATTTTCTTATTAAGCAGATAAGTTGTTAGCTCTTCAGCCATCTTTTTGGTAAGTGTGATAACCAATGTTCTTTCATTCTTTTCTATCCGTTTAGAAATCTCTTTAAGCAACTCATCCATTTGTCCCTTTGTTTTACGAACCTCTACTTGAGGATCCAATAATCCTGTTGGTCTAATAACCTGTTCAACAATTTGGGTTGAATGTTCAAACTCGTAAGGACCTGGTGTAGCTGATACAAATAAAACCTGGCTGATCTTTTCCTCGAATTCAGGGAAATTCAAAGGTCTATTATCTAAGGCGCTAGGAAGTCTGAACCCATGCTCTACTAATGTAGTCTTTCTTGCTTTATCACCAGCAAACATACCTCTTACCTGTGGTAATGTCACATGCGACTCATCAACAATTAACAGAAAGTCTTTTGGCAAATAATCTATTAATGTATATGGGGATTCTCCTTGGTTTCTATCAGTAAGATATCTTGAATAGTTCTCAATCCCACTGCAATACCCTACTTCTTCAATCATTTCGATATCAAACATAGTTCGTTGTTCTAATCTTTGTGCTTCTACTAGTTTGTTTTCTTTTTTTAGTTCTTGAAGTCTAATGTTTAAATCTTTTAGTATTTCAGCAATAACTTCACGTTGAAAGCCTGTTTTTACCAAGAAATGACTGGCAGGATAAATCATAAACTCTTCAAATCTGCTAATAGGTGTTCTGTTCAGGGCATCTATGTAATATATTTTCTCTATCTCATCACCAAAAAACTCTATTCTTAATATATTCTCATCGTAACTTGGGAAGATATCAAACACTTCTCCTTTGATACCAAAATTACCTCTCTTAAGCTCTGTATCATTTCTTTCATAACGAATTTCTATTAATTTATCTATAAGTTCTTCGCGTTCTATCACATCTCCAACCTTAAGAGTAATGCTTCCTTCTGCATAAGTTTCTGGTGATCCAAGCCCATAGATACAAGAGACAGAAGAAACAATTAAGACATCCTCTCGATTAAAAAGTGAAAAAGTAGCGCTATGTCTCATCTTTTCTATTTCTTCATTTATAGAAGAATCTTTTTCTATATATGTATCCGTAGTTGGAAGATAGGCCTCTGGCTGATAATAATCATAATAGCTAATGAAGAACTCAACTGCATTTTTAGGAAAATAATCCTTATATTCACTACAAAGCTGTGCGGCAAGTGTTTTATTGTGAGCTAGTATAAGAACAGGCTTGTTAACTTCTTTAATGATATTAGCAACTGTGAAAGTCTTACCACTTCCTGTTACACCATGTAATGTTTGGAACTTTTCACCATTATTGATGCCATTAATAATTTTTCGTATGGCTTCTGGTTGATCCCCTGTAGGCTTATAATTAGCTTCTAAAATAAAGTTTTGCATTTTTTATCAACTTCTTCTTGCAGCTCTTCAAAACTACCGTTATTGTTGATAATTATATCAGAAATGCCGTTATACCACTCTCTTGTTTTCTGCACTTTCAATCTATTCAATACATCTTGTCGTTCAAATCTCTCTGCTGTTCTTTTTATAATAGACTCATCCGTGGAATCTACTGTGATAATGACATCGCTTAACTCAAGCAATTTAAGCTCTTTTGGTATCGCGGCATTAATAATTGTATTTGGATATAAATTGGACTGTATCTCTTCTATTAGATATGGATGGATAATCTGATTAAATGCATCTATATTGTTTGGAAAAACCTTTGCAGCTAACTTCTGTTTATTAATTTTTCCATTTTCAATTACTGTAGGATAACTAAAAGAAACCTTCTTTATAACATAATCCTTTGTTAGCAAATCATGTCCTATTGTATCAGCATCTAAAATCAAATATCCTTCGGGTGCATTTAGCAGATTAAGTACTGTATCTTTACCGGAACCCATTCTGCCAGTAATTGTAATAATCATAATTACAGCTTATTCAGCTCTTGAATGAACAATTTTAGATTAACATAGTCTCTTAGTTCTTTTACTGAAAACTTGTACACATATAAATTATGTTTAGGATAATAGCGTTCTCTTACAAAGAGTAAGTCTGATAAATCATAATCATGCGCTATTTTACTAATTTTCACTTCCTCTTCTTTAGTCAATTTTCTTTTTAGCTGAAAGAAGATATCTTTATCATCTATATTGATATATGAGTGGAATATTTTATAATAATTATTAATTATACCTAAAGCTTCATCCGCGTCAGTACAAAGCGTATACATAGACCTATCAGGTTTAGATATGTACCCCAGCTTATCCATATTTTTGTCTATCCACTTATCAAATTCTTTCCAGAATGTCCCATTTGGTTCATCTAAAAGAATAAAAGGCGTTACTTTCTTCTTTCCGGTTTGTAATGTTGTAAGTCCCTGAAATATTTCATCCATTGTTCCAAATCCACCAGGCATTACGACAATTGCATCAGATTCGCGATAAAAAGTAAGTTTTCTTGAATAAAAATTATTAAATAAAGTTAAATGATCTGGTCTTGCAGCAAATATTGGGTTCTCACTTTCATAAGGCAGTTTTAAGCCTAATCCAAAAGTATTATCGGGTCCTGCTCCACGATTACCAGCAGCCATAATCCCTGGTCCCGCGCCAGTAATAATCTTATATCCTTTTAATGCTGCTTTATTAGCAAAATCATATGTTAGCTTGTATAGAGGATCATCTTCTGGTGTTCTTGCTGACCCAAAAATAGATATTTTTCTATCATAACGATATTTTTTAAACATCTTAAAGGATTCTCTTATTTCTTCGATTCCTTCTTTTATTGGTATTAAGTCTGCAACTAGTGGGTCTTCCCAATGGTAAAGGATAGCGGATAACATCAAGTCTTTTAATACCTGGTAGTGAGAACTATGATCTATATCATGTTTTCTTAGTAGATCTTCAATGTCTTTCTTTAATTGAATATTGTTAGGTTTATTTTGCATTTAATATCAGGTCCTTTGCTTGCTTTACCGTAAATTTATTCTCATAAAGAGCTTTTCCAGTGATTACACCAAAAAGTTTCTCGTTGATATCAATATTACGGATCTTCTCAATGTCTGCAAGACTTGACACCCCTCCAGAAGCGACTAAATTTATATTTGTTTCTTCTAAAATTCTTCTTAACATAATTAAATTTGCTCCCTGTAAAAGACCATCTTTGTTTATATCTGTATATATAACATGAGTTAAACCAAATTCTTCATACTCTTTGATTAAATCTATAACAGTTACATCTGTTTCCTCTAGCCAGCCACTAACTGCGACCTTATCGTCTCTACCATCAATGCCGAAAACAATTCTATCTGGATATTCTTGTAAGATATTTTTTGCAAATTCTTTATCTTTTATCAGCACTGTGCCTAAAATAATTCTTTCTACTCCAACTTCAATAAGCTGCTTTACAGCTTCTTTTGTTCTTACTCCACCACCTACTTCCATTGGGATACTGATACTTTCTCTTATTTTCTTAATCATCTCCAAATGAGCTATACTTCCTTGCTTAGCACCACTTAGGTCAACAACATGTAACACATCCGCGCCTTGTGCTTCGAAATCTTTAGCAACAGCAACAGGATCTGACCCATAAGTTGTCTTTTGTCCATAATCTCCCTGTACGAGTCTTACACATTGGTTATCTATTAGATCTATGGCTGGTAAAAGTTTTAACATATTTATATCTTATAGTATTCTAAGACTTTTTTTAAGAAAGAAAGCCCTACTTCTCCACTTTTCTCTGGGTGGAACTGTGTTGCGATTAGATTATCCTTGATAATAGCTGATGTGAATTCTATGCCGTATTCAGTTGAACTGAGGGTGTTTACCTGTAATTTAGGAACATAAAAAGAATGAACAAAATAAAAAAACTTATCATTAAATTCTTTAAAAAAATCATTTTCTATTTGTAATGTATTCCAGCCAATTTGAGGTATTGTAGCGCATTTGTCTTTAGGGAACTTAACCACATCTTCTGGAAATAATGAAAGACCTTTAATGCCTGGGCTTTCTTCGCTACTTGAAAACAACAACTGTAAGCCTAAGCAAATACCAAGGAATTTACCGCCATTGTTAATATAATCTGTTATCTTGGCTGTTAATCCTAGATTGTTAAGACTTTCCATAGTAGCTCCAAAGGAGCCAACTCCAGGCAATACTAATAAATCTTTTTCTATGTCTAGATCATCTAAATCACTAGTAATTATGGATTCCACGCCAATTTGATGAAAAGCTCTATTAACGTTTAAAATATTTCCAGCATCATAATTGATGATTCTGATCATTCAGATAGTCCTACCGCTACGGCTCCCAATAATCCTGCATCTGTACCTAATGTTGCAGGTATAATTTCTGTTTTTACATTTTTAATCATGGATACATGTTTATTTATTGTCTCTTTAATTTCATCAAAGAGAAGATCTCCTATTTTACTAACGCCACCACCAATGATAATGGCTTCAGGATCTAAAATATTTATAAGGTTCACACAACCAATACCGATATAATAAGCATTTTCTTTAATAATATCTTTAGCAAACTCATCACCCTGCTTTGCAGCCTCGCTAATAACTATAGATGTTATTTCATTAAGATTACTTTCAGCTAATTCTAAAGTCTTTTTACCATAGTCATCTTTTAGAACATCAATTTTTTGAAGTTTTTTTCTAGCTCTTTTAGCCATGCTTACACCAGATGCATATGCTTCAAAACAGCCATATCTCCCACAGTTACATTTATAATCTTTATTATCAATAATATTTAAAGACATATGCCCAATTTCGCCTGCAATTGTATTTTTCCCACTATAAAGCTTTTTATTAATAACAATGCCACCACCAACACCAGTACTAACTGTTAGGAATACGATATCCTTTAATCCTTTTTTAGAACCAAAGTATACCTCTCCCATTGCTGCACAGTTTGCATCGTTATCCATAATTACTGGAACTTTTGGGAATTTTTTCTCTATTTTTGCCTGTAGATGATAATCTTTCCACCCTTTTATATTAGGAGCATTTATTATTATTCCTTTTGCTTTATTAATCTGTCCTGGAATTCCTAATGCAATGTTCTTTAATTCTTTTGCTTCAACTCCTGATTCCTTAAGAAGCTCATTGATAATGCTATTTATTTTATCTGTTACGAAATCTCCACCTTTTTTTGCTTGAGTTGGGGTATTAATGCTTTTGAGGATATTCCCCTTGCTATCAGCTATTGCTGCAGCTATTTTTGTTCCACCTATGTCTAAACCTATAATATATTTCATAGGCATTATTATAACTGTTCCCTCGCCTTTCGGCGAGGAAATAGTTATAATGAATTAAAAATTTAGGAGTAATTATTATGACAATAGCATTACTGGGAGCAATGCCAGAAGAAGTATCAAAACTATTAGAATACATGAAAATAAAAAAAGAACATACATGGAATGATTTTACTATCTACGAAGGTGAGCTTTTTAACAAGCAAGTCATAGTAGCAAAATCTGGTGTAGGGAAAGTAATGGCTGCAATGTTTACTCAGTATTTACTAGATAATTTCTCAATAGATAAAATTATTTTTACAGGATTAGCAGGAGCTATTAATGAAAGTTTTGAAATTGGTGACGTTGTTGTTGCAAAAGCAACCATTCAATATGACCTAGATGTTACAAATTTAGGTTTTAAGGTTGGGCAAATACCATTTACTGATTTCCGATTCATTGATTGTGATAAAGAGCTGTTTGCGATTGCGAGTTCTTATAAAGACCCTTCTCATAGCCTACACACCGGACTAATTCTTACGGGAGATGTATTCGTAACTCACAGTCAACAAAAGACGTTTAGTAGCGTTTTTAAGGAACTAGATGGTGATGCAGTGGAAATGGAAGGTGCAAGTGTTGCTTTAGTTGCAAAAGTTAACGAAATACCTTGCATAATTATTAGGACTATATCTGATAAGGCTGATGGTAGCGCCTTAGTAAGCTTTAATGATTTTCTGCCAGTAGCTTCAGAGAATTCTTTTAGAATAATTCAGCATATTTTAGAAAAAATATAATAACTACTTGCTATAGCTGGATGTTTTTATTTTAAGTATATTCTGAATTTGCTTATCTTGATTAGCGTTAAATAAACCGAACAAATCAGATCTTGGCGAATAAGATTTATAGGAATGATATGACCAGTTTGCAACTTCTTTATCTAAAATATCTTTCAGTTCAAAGACCCATTTTGCTTGTTGTCTAGATGAAACAGTAGGCTGTAATAGCCCAGGATTGGTAGTTCCAAACTCTCCGCAAAACAACGGAACATTGTTTTTCTTGCCCCATTTAACGTAATATTCATGAATTAAATTTTTAATAGTAAATTTATTAAACAAAATCTCCTTAACCTCATATATTCCAAAACCGACAGAAACATTGTAATTCGGGTTATCCATTGTTTTAACCCAACAAGTTGCTTGATATTTAGCATCCTCTTCAATGTTATAAAAGGCAGATATTGCACCTCCACTTTGTCCCCACACTGCCCACTGATTTTCTCCTTTCCAAATAGCGTTTCTTGCATCTACATACAAAGAACCAGACCCATTAAGAGAATAATCGTTTTCCCAATCTATTGATCCTTTTATACCAGTAGTTTCTTCGTTTGCCATAAGGGTCCACTTAGCTGGAGATGTAGACGGCTTTGGATCCTTTACCCACCCAACAAATGAACGTGAATTGCGGATGTCTCCATTAGGCACATTCATTTTTCTTATTACTCCTGCGCTATCTTTCTTAAATAATTCAATATCATCGAACCACACTTTGCCTTTAAGTCCAGTAAATGAAAGTGATAAATTGAACTTATCTTTATTGAAATCAATATCGCAATTTGCCTTATTCAGATCTACCCAAGCTGTTTTATATTTCACCCATAACCCTTTAGTGTCTGAAACATAAGGATTCTTATAATAACCTCCTTTGTATTTATCAAATATTCTTTCTGTTGGATACGTAGCCCCAAGGTCAAAATAATCACTTTCAAAGAACCCTTGATGCGTAAATTCTATTGGCTCATACCAATGAAACTGGTAAATACAGTTATTGTCATTCATTTTCTGAAATGGGCTAGATTTTTTTATATCTTTCTTGAGTTCTACTGCAAATTTATTAACAGGGTCAGATACTATTACAATATGATTATCACCATTATCTCTTATCGCTTTAATCATTTTTTGATAATAATCATATAGTTGTTTTTCTGATAAACGAGAGGAAGTACTTGGCTCATTCAATAAATCATAAGCAGCTATAATTGGTTCATCTTTATACCTATCAGAAATCTTTTTCCAAAAACTAACTAAATTGTATTTTTTGTTTCCTTTATAAAAACCATCATCCAAACCTTTGTTTACACGTTTAGACATACCAAAAAAATGAAGGTTAAGGATTAAATAAACATTATGTTCCTTAGCTAAGGCAATTTGAGAGTCTAAATACTGAAAAAAATCATATTCATTATCATCATTTAGCCAATTATATTGGATATAGAATCTAACAGAATTCAGACCTAATGCTTTGATTCTTGAATAATCAGCTGTTTTTAACTCATAATGAGACCCAACAAGCATATATGGATCTCGAATATTATAAACTCCATTAGGAAGTGCAATGCCCTTAAGCTGAAAAATGTTTCCAGAAGGTGTATAGATTTTAGAACCATCAACTCTTAATAAATTATTTGTAGTTTCAGGGGCAATATACTTGCCTATATTTAATAAGAAAATAATTCCGGCAACAACTAATACACTAACGATGAATACACGTATAAATGATTTATTCCCCATAGAAAATATGTTAGCTTATTGGCGAATAGAAAACAACGGATTTTTAATACTAAGCTGTAAACTTTTTATCTGTTAGTTTCTCATATGCTTCTACGTATTTTTCTTTGGTTTCAGAAACAACTTCTGATGTAAGACTTGGTACTGGCGGGTTCTTGTCCCAGTCTAAACTAAGAAGGTAGTCTCTAACATATTGCTTATCGAAACTTGGCTGATCTTTACCTATTTTGTATTGATCCATTGGCCAGAATCTAGAAGAATCTGGAGTTAATGCTTCATCAATAAGAATAATTTCTCCATCTAAAACACCAAATTCAAATTTTGTATCAGCAATAATAATGCCCTTTGTAGCTGCAAAATCTCTAGCAGCACAGTACAAAGCTAAACTTTTTTCTTTTACTGTGTTGTAAACAGCTTCTCCTACAATCTCAATTGCCTCTTTTTCTGAAACATTCATGTCATGTTCCCCTTCATCAGCTTTTGTTGATGGCGTAAATATTGGTTCCTCTAGTTTTTCTGAATGCTGTAATCCAGCTGGCATTTGAAGGCCACAAATAGTTCCTGTCTTCTGATAATCTTTCCATCCAGACCCAGTAATATAACCTCGAACAATACATTCAAGCTTCACAACCTTTGTTTTTTTTACCAGTGTAGATCTGCCTCTTAATAAATCTTTATACTCTTGAAGCTCTTCTGGATATTCATCAACATTATCAGTAATCTTATGATTAGCAATAATATCTGTTAATTTATCAAACCAAAAAGAAGAAATAGTATTTAAAACCTTCCCCTTATCAGGAATTATCTCGGCTAAAATAAAATCAAAAGCAGATATTCTATCTGTTGCGACAAGTAGAAGCTTATCTCCTAGGTCAAAAACTTCTCTTACTTTACCTGACCTATATTTTTCAATTCCTTTTAAATTAAGTTCTTTCATAAGCCACTCCTGCTATTTAAGTTTTTTGATAATATCGGCGACTATTTCTTGTTCATTCATTATGAAAAAATGAGCACCTTTTGCTCCAGCTGCCTTGAATTCTTTGCTGAGCTTTATTATGTAATCCTTAATATCCTGTTCGTTGTCGTCTTTTTTTAAGATTTCCAGATATTCTTCGGGGATATTAATGTTAAAGTTTTTTATTAGAAATTCTGCTTGGCTCGTTTTTACGATCACCCTTACTCCAGGAAGGATCGGTATTTCGCATCCTTTTGCCTTTAGTTTATCAATAAATATTTTAAAATCTGAAGGCGAATATATCATTTGAGTTATACCAAACTCAGCGCCTTCTTTAATTTTTTGTATAAAGTAATCAACTTCTCTATCGATGTTTCCATCATTAGGCTGAGGGTAAGCTGCAGCTCCAATAATAAAATCCATCTCTACACCTTTATGATATGTTGTACTATCTTTGTCATATCCTTTTCTTAATAGGTACTCGCCTCTATTTAATTCGCTAATTTTTGTTATTAGCTGATGGGCATATTGATATTGATCATCCCCTGCTTTATATTCACTTAGGACTCCTGTAGGCGGATCACCTCTTAGTGCTAGCAAGTTTGTAATGCCTAAGTAAGAGTGGTCTATAAGATAATTTTCTATATCTTTACTATTCATTTCCATACAAGTTATGTGAGATATTACAGGCACACCTAGTTTTTCTTTGATTATATAAGATATAGGAACTGTCCCACCTCTTAATGAACCACCCGCGCCTTTTGTGATTGATACAAAATCAATTCCCGCATTTGCTACTATTTTAACTTTATTAAGAACAGGATCTATTGGCTCACCATTTCTTGGTGGTATGAATTCGGCTGAAAAAGTGTAACCCTTTGTTGACAGGATATCTCTGACAGATTTGTCTTTATTTATTAAGTTTTTCATGAAGATAATATACCATGTGATAAGTAAATATTAAACTTATATTGTTGTATAGAACTCTATTATTTTATACTATAGATGTAGCTTTTAAGGGGGGGGTTGATTAAAATGAAAAAGATTCTTATATCTGATAGTAATGATTTTTTTTCATTAACATTAAGAGATATACTACAAGAGAGATTAAGCGATGAATACAGTATTTCAGCTATTCCTATTACTAAGATAGCAAAAGAAACAAATAAAACTTTTTTTGAATATTTGGTTTTTGGTGTGAATGATAATAATGAATCTGAAATTGATTTACTTCGAGATATTAGAAAAAAAAATAATCATGCTAATATAATAATTGTAGTGCAAAATTTAGATATTGAGCATATAAAAAAAATCAGGAACATAGGGCTTAATTCTATACTCTTAAAGCCTGTAAATATAAATAACATAATAGAAAGGTTAGGTTTATGAAAATAAGAAAAATCGCTATTCTTGTAATTCTTTTAGCAATTTCGCAGTTCTCTTTTTCTGCAACAGCAATTAACAAAGCAGCTATTCAACAGGAGAACTTAATAAAGTATGTAGATAATCAAGTAGCGAATAATGAGATAAGAATCAACGAAGCAATCAATACACGCATCGCTGCTTTAGAGAAAAATGTTTTTGCAAAACAAGAAAGCATCCTAAATGACTACAAGCTAATATCAATTATTATATATAGTATTGTTTTAGCTATATTGCTTATAATATTTATGCTTATAATAAACACTTATTCTTTAGCCAGAAAAACACAAAAACTCTATCAAACTCCGCAAATATATAAACCTAATTATACAGTAACAAGGCAAAATCCTTTTTATTTTATAACTGATGGTGATGCTTTTAAACTCATTGGCCTTATGGATTCCTGGCTAGATGAAGATGATTATTTGAAGCGTGTTTCTGTATTGATGTACTTCTTGCCTGACAAAATAGCTCAAATAATATGGGAAAATATAGATCAAAAGAATGAATTAATTAATACATTATTAAAACTTGATGGTGTTGACCAGAATTATGTCGCTGAATTAGCAGAAAACATTAAAGGTAACCTTTCAAACTTTGTTGATAAAAGTGATGCACTTGGCACGGTTTTTGACAAATTGCCTGAATATCACAGAACAAAGCTAATAAAAACAATGAATGAACAAAATGTATTACCAAAAGGGTTTGTTCTGAGATTTAATGATATTCTCAAACAACCAAAAGCTTCACTAAAACAAAGATTAACCGAAGTGCCTATTTCAGTGCTTGGCTTAGCAATGCAAACTATTAGCAAAGCACAAATCAAAACAATATTCTCTGCAATATCAAGCAAAAAAGGCATTGAACTAAAAGCACATTTGAAATTATTAGAGAATCAAAGAATTTGCCAAGAAAATATTGATAAGTCCAAAGAATTCATAGTAAAGCACTTTAATTATAATGTTTAAGTATATAAAGAAACTAGTGTTGAATTTTATAGCTGACAAGTTTGGCATACCAGAATTGGCAATTGATTTTGTTAAACCCATGTCTATTGTTGGTCAACAAGGCAGAGGCGGACTACCAAAAGATTTAATCTCTATGAATGTATTAAACATGATTAGAGGTATGTTTAACAGAATAGTATTTGCATCACACTCTCTTTGGGTTTGGCCATTTTGGGTAGTACAACAATATAACAGCAGAGAAGCAGGCTTTATTCCAAGGGGCTTTCAGCTCCCTGCTATGAATGTGGCTAACAGAAACTGGACTGGTATTGGAAAGCTAGGGCATACCAAAGAAGCAATAATAGATGTTAGAGGATTAGTGACACCAAGAATAAACAGTTGGTCTGTTGATGTTTGGGCATTTTATAAAGGAAAGCTATTTGCACCTTCACAAATGAAAAGAGTAAAACAAAGAGTACTAAGTAGTGTGCCTGTTATAGAAACAAGATTTGAGGCCGGTGATTTTTTTATTACCGTCACCTCTTTTGTTCAATCTATTGAAGGTCGAGATGTTATCTTTCACTCTTCTAAAGTGGTTAATTATGGTGATGATGGCGATGAAATATCTTTAGTTGTATCAACCCGACCATATAATCCTGAAGGTGTTAGCTTAATTACTAAATGTCAATATAAAAATAATATGTTTTTTGTTAATGGGCATCTTGGTTTAGTTTTATTAGAATCTCCATCAAGAGTTCTACTTTCTAATTTTGACCGTGGGGATGTAAACGAATTATTAAAAGATCAATCTATTACTACTACAAATGATATCAAATGTAGTGCAGGACTCGCAACAGCTTGCGCAGAATACAAACTATTCTTAAATCCGAGTGAAGAGAAAGTAATTGAAGCCAGAATCCCTATGGATAAAACAAGTGTTATCCCTAAAGAATCTTATCTTACAGGAACTTACGATAGCTTCTTGCAACAAACATTAGTTGAATGGGGAACAAAAGTTGCAGAGGGAATAGATATAAACATTCCTGATAAACGACTAGAAAAAGCATTTAAAACAAACATAAGTTACCTATTACTATTACATGATGGCAAGAGCATCACGCCTGGACCATTTAATTATCATAATTTTTGGTTTAGAGATGCTGCCTACTTACTACAATCATTGTTTAAATGTGGTTATGCAAAAGAAGCGCAAGAAGTGTTAATGACATATCCTTCTAGACAAAAGCTAAATGGGTTCTTCTTTTCACAGCTTACAGAATGGGATAGTAATGGCGAAGCTATTTGGGTAATTGCTGAATATTTTAGAGTTACACGTGATATCGAATCGCTAAGACGACTTATTCCTTCTGTATATAATGGCGCAAAATGGATAGTGAAAAAACTGAAAGCTGAATATAATGCAAAAGCACCGTATACAGGATTAATGCCTAAGGGCCTAAGTGCTGAGCACTTTGGGGCAAATGGCGTATATTACTGGGATGATTATTGGTCATTAAAAGGATTACTTGATGCAAAATTTTTGATTGACCAAGTTCCTGAAGAGAAGCTTGATACTCAGTTTATTGAAAGAGCTATTACTAAACTTGAAGCTGATTTAAACACTTCTATTGAATCTGCTTACCAAAAAGAAGGAAAACCTTGTTTACCAATTGGTCCTGAAAGATACATAGACAGTGGTTCTATTGGTAGTCTTGCTGTTCTTTATCCATTGTATCTATTTGATCCATTTGATGAAAGATTGGTAAATACAATAGAAATGCTTAGAGAACGTTGTTTCACGAATGGTGCGTTTTTCCATGACATCAATCATTCTGGCCATGGAACATATCTAAATGCTCATATTTCGCAAGTATACCTGTCACAGAGGGATTATAAAGCGCTAGACTTGATCTATTGGTTACTTGATAAAGCTACTGACACTTTTACTTGGCCTGAATCTATTCACCCATTTACTTTTGGCGGTGTAGTTGGTGATGGTCACCATGGTTGGGCTGCTGCTGATTTCCTTATGGTTGTAAGAAATATGCTAATTTTAGAGGAGCCTGAAAAACTAGTTCTTACTCCTGTAATTCCTAAAGAATGGATATCATTATTTGAGATAGTAAAGGTTAAAAATGCTCCAACTCACTTTGGTGAAGTTAGTTTTAAGTATGAAGTGATTGAAGAAGGTACTATTGAAATATCGCTAGATTGCTCATTTAAAGTAGTGCCTAAGACTATTGAAATAAATTTTCCAATGAATATCAAGAGATTTGCTATTGCTGATTGCTCTCAAGATGTTAATGGTAAAAGCTTTTTGGTATCACCTGATACTAAAAGAATATATGCTCACTATTAGTCGCTAAATACTTTTAATAGAATTAAACTACCAAAAGGATCTGTGCATATTTTTGCAAGAATTACTTTTAGAACAACTTCTTTAGTGCCCATGTTCTCAACGTCTTTGGCCATTTTTATAAGTAATCCTTTATTGGAAGAGGCAATTTTCTTAAGAAGTTCAGCTTGCGCCAATTGATATTCCTCTAATACTTTTGAATCTTCAATAGACTCCTCACATGTAAGATTAATCTTTCTAAATCCCCTATTCGACTTTATTGAGATGTCATTCTTAACCGTTTCCTCAAATTCAGCACCATATGTCTTTAACCTCTGCATTAAATTTTTATTTGCATTGATAAATAGTTTTAAATCATCAATTGCACCTGGTATTTTATTTAATTTGGATAAAATCATTTTTTTGACTTTATTTTCAGTGACATTATTATTGATCTCTAATGATTTATTTATAAACTTTATATCTGCAATAAGAACTTTTGTATTTATTGGTTTAGACTTCAATTCTAAGCTGATAAGCTCTGATAAACCATTAAATTTAGCTGTTACATATATTCCATCAATTGGAGTTATTTCTTGTTTATATTTTGCATATAATTTTTTTATTAATTGGAATTCAATAGTTTTGCTATCGGCCATAATTAAGATTTTAGCTGAAAATTATTCAGTAGGCTATATTTTTAAGAGTTCATGTCTCTAGTGAATTGTGACAAGCTATCTGAAATTATGTTTGTGCTTAATGATCCTGCTGCATTTAGAGTAGATATTGTATCTTTAACCTGCGTAATTTCTTGTTGTAGAGTAAACAATGCTCCTGGGTCTTCAGCAAAATCAGGATTGCTTGCCATATAATCTGACATTAGTAGAAGTGTCTCAAATAATACTTCTATTGTATTAGATAGTTTATACAACATCTGTTCATACTTAGATGACCCTGGAGGGGCGTGCGCAATTACTGTATCAACAGCAATTTCAAAAGCTGCCTGAGTAAGGCCTCTAGCTCCATCGTCTATATATGCTTGGTTTAGTTCATCAAAATGATCCTCTGGATTTATTGGCCCATTACCAACTGTTCCCCCATCAACTGGATCTTCAGAAATTCTACCTATTGTAACTCCAAGATTATTTAATGCTTCAACAAGTGAAGCCTCAGTTTTCCTAAAAGTTTCATTGTTCATAAACTCTGTTATTTCAGCTCTTATATCTGATGGCGAATCACTAGGATTAATTGTGATAGTGCTACTACTTGATTCTATTGTTCCCACTATCTGAGCTAAAGAACGAAAAGATGCACTTAACCCTGGCTGAAGAGTACTGCTAATACCATTATCTAAACTATCCACAGCAGAATCTAGTTGTCCTAATAATTCATTTAATTCGTTATTCTTAACCATAAATGCTGCATAATCAAATGTTTCTGCATCAAGCAATTCATCAATTTGAGTTAATAATGAATCTATACCTGTCAATAAATCATTTGTAATATGTGTTTCAATTTGTGCATCTGTTGCATTTCCTAAATTAATAGAATAATCATTGTTTGTTGGAATTAGTGCTGTGTTAAGTTCTGACACAGCATTTATTATAGCCTCAAGATTATTTTGAATATCACTGCCTACTAATTCATTAGTGAAAGGATTAGATGTTAAATCATCTTCTGTCCCTACGCTCCAAAAATTAGTACTACTATTAATGATAAAAGAACCTTCTGCTACCGTTACTCCTTGCGATTCTAAATATTCTGACATTTCTTTTGTTACTAAATACACATCTGCTCCAGTGGATTCAGAATCATTAGCTTCGATTGTCAAATCTTCCCCAAGAGGATCATATCTATTTGCAAACGTTTCATAGAAATCATCTCGATCTCTTCTTGTTATTGAACTTGCAAAAGTAGAAAGCGTATTTTCAAAAGAAATTGTTCCATCAAGTTGAACATCACCAGCTACTCCCAACCCTGCGTTGGTTAATAATATATTGGAAATTGCAGAAATATCAGAATTTACTGACTCTATTTGTGCATGTAAACCATCAAGAAGTGAAGTATTATTAATGTTTCCAGCTACAGAAGAGTATTGTTCACTCCATAACTTTATTGCTTCAGTAAATGCAATAATATCTGCTTCTTTTTTATCAGAACTGTTAAAAGCAGCAATTGCGTCTTCCATTTCACTTAATACGGTATCTTCAAGGTAATTCATAATAGATGAATCACTATTATTAGTGAATAATGTTCCTACATTTCCTGAAATTGAAATCATATAATCAGCGGCTACTTCACCATCTAATGCTGGAAAACTTGCTTCTTCTCCAAAATATGTTTCTGCTATATTTTGATTAGCATTGCTAACCATATTTGCTAGTTGATTATATTCAGCTATAGTGGTTGCTCCATTAAGGAGTTGATTAATCTGACTCTGATAACTAGTTATATTAAAATCACCGTCAGTTAAAGATAGAGCAAAGTCATCATTCATTTCCCTTAAAATAATTTCCATTTCACCTATGCTTGGTTCTGGCGTTGTTCCAGCTGTATATAAAGAGTTAATATTATTCGCATCCTCTAAGCTTATATCTCCACTAATACTCGCACTTAATTGTTGCACTCCATTAATTGAGTATGAAAAGTCATATTCTGCTTTATTAATTGAATTATTAAACATAAATGATTCACTTAGTTCTATATAATTGCCATCAGCATCATTTATTAATTGTTCAAAATCTAGTTTAACTTCTTGTCCGTTTACAGTGACACCAAGAACTACGTGGCCTTGTTCACCTTGTGTTTCAGCTAAATTAACATATACATTTACATCTTCAGCTGGAAAACCAGCAGCCATAAACAGACTAGCCGCAAGATTTGATAGGTCTTCACAATCTCCTGATTGTTCAGTAAGAGTATGTTCTACTGTGCCCCAACCTTCACCAGCGCTATCTGATTGATAACCAAAGTTATTAGCTAGCAAGTTCATTATGAGTTCCATACGCATTTCTTCTGCCATCTCGTCATTAATACCAAGCTCAGCAATTATTCCTAATATATAAGCATTTTGAGGTTCTATAAAATCTACTACTGATTGATTTATCTCACCAGTAGAAGCTGTTACATTTAAAGATGAAGATTCATAAGCAGGAGCGGTAGCTGCTGCCGATTCTACTTCCTCGATAGTAGTTGAATATGAAGGTAATACCTCAGCACCAGTAACTGAAATATCAGGAATGCTTCCTTGGTAGCTAGCTGCAACAGAACTTTCTACATCAGCACCTACTTGTGAATATGAACCATCAACTTGACCAGCGCCTTGTACGCCAGCTATACCGTCTATATTTATTGATCCATCAATTCCTGCTTGTCCAGCCATAACTTTCCCCCTATTTATCTTACAGTTTAATATCGCCAAAAAACTCGCTATTAATGTATTGAAAGATTATGGTTTAAATATCGTCTGAAATATTAATGAAATAATAAATTGATTTTTTTTAACACTTCGAGCACTTCTTGTTTTGTTAAGCATTCATTAATAAGGCGTACAGCACATAAATTCTTTGCTCCTACAGCTAACACATCTTCTATATTGGAAAAATCTATTCCACCAATTGCAACATATGGCAATTCATTAACATCCATCATTGCCTTAAGTCCTGCTGGCTTTAATACTGGATCTGGTATTTTTTTTGTGGGCGTTTTATATACTGGCCCCATTCCAATATAATTAGGTTTTAAAAGATTAGCTTCTTTTACTTGTTCTATATTATGTGTAGATAATCCAATAATCATCTTATCGCCAACTAAGTCTCTAACATCTTGGTATACCATGTCATCTTGCCCGATATGAATGCCATCTGCGTTTGATTTAATTGCAATTTGCGGACTGTCATTAATGATTAGGTTACTCTTAGAATCTTTTGTAATAGAGCTTAAGTTCTTTGCTATCTGAAGTATTTCAGCATCTGATTGATTTTTAATACGTAATTGTATATATGGAACATTATTCGCTACTAATACCTCAGTAAGTGTTTCATATCCTAGTATTGGATTGGTAAGAATAGAATAAAACCCAAAATCATGTAAAACTTTATTGTTTAATAAGATCATAACCATCTTTGCTGTCTTTTACTATGTATCCTAATTCACTGATTGAAGCTCTTAGCTTATCAGCTTCTCCCCAATCTTTGTTTGTTTTAGCTTCCCATCGTTGTTTTGCTAATTCAACTACTTCAGCTGGCGCATTTTCTTGTTTTGTTTCTTCTGATAAGTAATTCAGCCCGAGAACGTTCAAAAACTCCTTTAAGAGCGATAAAGCGTTACTAGATTTGCTTTTGTTCACTTCCTTAACTAAAGAAAACACTATCGCTAATGTTTTTGCAGTATTGAAGTCATCTTCAATGGCCTGGATGAATTTTTCTTTCAAATCTGAATAATCATTATTATCTGATATTGTTTCAACTTGGATAGCTTTTCTTATTCTGTCTCCAGCTGTTCTAGATTGATCTAGTTCTTTATCTGAATAGTTAATTGGCATTCTATATTGCGTCATAAGAAAGAACAGTCTTATATCCATTGGAGAATATTTCCTTAATACTTCTCTGACAGTAAAAAAATTGTTTAATGATTTACTCATTTTTTCATTATCAATGCGCACAAAACCGTTATGCATCCAATAGTTAGCCATTTTCTTACCAGTAAGAGATTCTGTTTGTGCTATTTCGTTCTGGTGATGAGGAAATACAAGGTCCTGTCCTCCACCGTGGATATCAAATGTATCACCTAAGTATTCTTTACTCATTACGCTACATTCTATATGCCATCCTGGTCTGCCTTGTGACCAAGGGCTTTCCCAGTTCAAATCACTGTTTTCGTCACCCTTCCACAAAACAAAATCAAATGGATTCTTTTTATTTTTATTTATATCTACTCTCGCTCCAGCTTGCATATCTTCTAGGTTACGACAGGAAAACTCTCCATATTCTTTGTATTTGCTGATATCAAAATAAACGTCACCTTGTGACTCATAAGCAATATCCTTTGCTTCTAACTCTTTTATGAAATTAATTATTTGACTAATGTGCTCTGTTACTTTGGGGTAATTGTCTGCACGTTTAATATTTAAGGCATCCATATCAATAAAGTACTCATCAATCATATTTGATGATAGAACAAGAGGATCAATATTCTTTTCTTTGGCACGATTGAGTATTTTGTCATCTACATCTGTAAAATTTTGAATATATTTCACTTTGTATCCAATATACTCAAACATTCTACGAACAATATCAAATACTACATACGCTCTAGCATGTCCAATATGACATAGGTCATAAACCGTCACGCCACAAACATAGATGCTAACTTCTTTATCTTTTATTGATATAAACTCTTCTTTTTTTCGGGATAATGTATTGTAAACCTTAAGCATTCTTTATAGTTACAGTTGCTAATGCAGCAATGCCTTCCTCTCTCCCTGTAAAACCTAATTTTTCAGTAGTTGTAGCCTTTATATTAATATCATTAGCAGAGATATCCATAATGCCTGTTAGATTCATTTCCATTTGAGAGATATATGGAGCAAACTTTGGCTCCTGTGCAATTATCGTAACATCTATATTATTAATGACATACGGCTTAATAATTTCTAAAACTTTTTGTAGCAATACCAAACTAGAAATATCTTTATAAGAATCATCGTTATCAGGGAAATGTCTTCCGATATCTCCTTTTGCAGCTGCTCCTAATAAGGCATCCATTATTGCATGTGTAAGAACATCTGCATCACTGTGGCCTTTCAACCCTAGATTGTATGGTATTTCTACGCCACCAATTATCAGTTTTCGACTTTCACAAAATTCATGGACATCAAAACCATTACCAATTCTTATCATCAAATCTCCTATTAATATTATGTTTATTGCTTGCAAAGTAAAGTATAAAGGAATGCTTTTTTAATTACAATTAGTTCTCTTCAGTTGGTGTTTCATCTTCTTCGCCAAAAAGCTTATCTATCTCATCTTGGTCAATAGTTTCTTCTTGATCACCAAAACCTACTAGATCTAGCTTAATCATACCCATTCTATTCAATGTCTTCGCTGACTGAATAAGTGTATCTGTAGCATCTTGTACTTCTACTTCCGTATAGTTGTCTTTTCTAAGATCAATAACCTCATTAATCATATCTCTTAAGCCTTCAGATAATTCTGAGAACAATTCATTACGCTTTTCTTCTTCCATGGTAATAAAACATAGTGCCAAAATATTCGGGTCCACTTCCATTAAGAGCTTTGTTAATGATTCTTTTGGTAATCCAATTAGATCTTCAAGCAGAATAATCATATCTCTTATCTCAGTAAGAACATCTGGGTGTTTAATATTTAGTTGCTTAGCTAGCTCACTTTTTTTCTGGTTAGAGAATTTATCCAAAATAGGCATTACGGATCTTTTCCCTCCCACTAGCACTAAGTTATCTAGCTTTACCTTTAAACTCTTTTCTAACTCTTCTATTTGCTCTATAGGATAATCTATCTCATAAGCAAGATACGGAATGATTTCTGATTGTTCTTCAATACTATATTTCATAAAAATAATTCGCGATAAATGGCTTGGCAAAAAAGAAACAATAACCGCAACATTCTGCCAATATTCATCAATATCTGCCACTTTGCCTTTTGGTTTCTCTTGTTGCAAAATAAAGGCTAATTTGAAAATATTTGATTCATCTATAAAATTAAACAAATCACTTTTTGTTTCTCCAATGTGATCCTCATGCTCGACATCAAGAGTCATATCTCTACCCATCATACCTTGAGATCCTGCTCCTCCTGCTCCTCCTGCACTACCCGCAGCTGCCTGTGCTGCAGCTTCACTTGCTGGTGTGTCATCAGAACTATCTCCGCTATCTCCAACAGATACATCCGCAGCTTTTTTTGGTCTTAGCACTACTATTAACAAAACAGCTACTATAATAATTACCAAGAAGCCAACAATAATAACTATCAGATTACTTATATCCATCCGAGTCTGCATAGTTGCATTAAGACTTGTGTTTGAAGAAACAGCAGCTTGAATAACATCGCCTATCTCTGGCACTCTAATACTAATATTAATAGTATTTATAATGTCTTTAATTCCTCTAATAGTATCCTCTGTAAAAATACTTTGAGCATTATTTTTCTTATCTAGTGCTCTATTAACTATTAACGTACTCAGAGGATATTTCTCAAATTCCATTACATCTCTAATCATTGACTCAACAGTTGCTTGGTTTCCAACATCTGGGGCAATCCACAAACTTATATCATAGGCTGTCAGGTAATAGACATTATTGATACGAGGAGCTTCCATTTGCTGGATAGGAACACCCGGCAATAAAAGATTTGCCATTGGGTTGGACATTTCTTCTTTTTTAACCACATTAACCTTAATGTCAATCATTACTCTTTCTACGCCGTAAACTCTATCTAATAAATGTTGGATTTCTCTATTCTTTGTTTGTTGATAAGATATTACTGAGGCAGAGCTATCAAAAGAAAGTTGTGCTGGCTCTTCTGCAAACATAAAGGTAACTAGCAGTACTGATAATAGTAAAGTTTTAATGATTCGATTCATCAAGTGTTTTTGCATTATGGCCACGATATTTCCCCATTATATCTGTGAATGGTCTATTCTAAAAGCATCTTAACGGTAATAGACTTATCACTATTCGTTAGGATATCTCCATTTTGATCATTTTCTACTGTGTATCCTATCTGAAAAGAGTCAAACATTCTGAAATAAATATCAAATCCATACTTAAGAACAGCCTTATCACTATGGACAATCCCTACGAATGGAATAAAGGCCGAAGTAGCACCTGCTTTTAATGGAACCCCATATTTAAGGCCCACATATGTTAGGTTGTTTAAAAAATCTTGATCATAGAAAACAGAGAACCAAACATTAGAGATACTATCATAATTGATATGCAATAAATGATCTTGTATTCCTTTAAGTTTATATCCGATTGAAAGAATGCTTTGTCCTTTTTCCATAATAGTTTTCTTTTTCATTGGAGCAATAAATGAGTATGAAAAATCTTCATAAGCTAAACGATTGTCACCTTTAAATGTATCTTTATAAAAACTTTCTATATTTTTAGCATAAAGAATCTCCCCTGTTTTGGTGTTTTCAATCTTTATTTGTAACTTCAATGTGCCTTTTCTATCTATATTGATATTATGGTCTATTTCCTTTACGGCACTGTTCACGAAATCTCCAAAAGCTCCAAAAGTATTATTATAGAAACTTACTAGCCAAGGTGGTTCGTGATAAGAATAATTAAGCTTTGCTTCTAATATTCTATATGAAATCATATATTCTGCTGGCTTTAGATGGGTTGGCACTAAATATATACTATTTCTGTCCTGCTCCATAAAGTCCATAATCTGAGCATTTAACAAATCTTTTACATCAAATGTAGAGATATTAATATTATTAATAAGCTGGGTTAGTTTTGATTCTTCGTAATATACTGAATAGCTTTTATTGGTTCTTTCTTGGAGTATTTTTTCTATTTGTTTAGGATCACGTTCAAGTAAAGTATAATTTGAACTTGCTAACTGGTCTGCCAGCTTACTATCTAAAAATGTTGCCCAGCTATCCCCTGATGGATCATCCATATTATATAGATAAATATTACTCCCAGATGGTATTGCTTCTTCGATATAGTGATGAATATTTAGGTTTTCCATAACACCATCAACAAAAGATTGATCGAGTCTTGCGCTAAGATTTTCTAACTCTTGGCAACCAGTAAGCATAATGAAAGCAGAAATTGCTACAATAATTAGTGATAGTTTTTTAAATAATCCCCCCAGATTCATATTATAATTGTGATTAAATAAGAGGCCTACGTCAATATCTTAATTAAAAGGTATAACGTATTCTTGTGGCACTTCCTCTAAAACCAGCTGCCTCCTTTCGCATATCATCTAAATTGAGTGTAGGTATTTGACTGATGTATTCTTTATACTCAGTGGGTTCTTCAATGATTTCCTTTTTATTACTATATTTAAATATCCATTTTTCTTCTGTTTCAGCTATTTTTTGTGGTTCTATATTTTCTTCTTCTTTTCTTTCAACTATTACGGGTATTATGGGGTTTTTTATTTCTTTTTTTATAACTGCTGTTTTCTCAATAGATACGGAATTTTGTTTAACAGGTGTTGGTGTTTTCTTAATAGCTACTGGTTTTGGTTGAATAGCCTTTATTTTTTTCTTAGGAGTAACTTTTTTTACGATAATTTGTTTTTTCTTTGCATTCTTTGTTCCAATGTCTTTTAGCATTTGGTAATACTCTTTATCAGCCCTAATACCCCGAAGGTCTTCATTTTTAAGGATATTCAAATCAGCCATGTAGGGTTTTAGTTTCTCAGCATACAAGAGCTGAGCCTTGGCTTTATTGTTTTCTCCAAGCGCAATTAAACATCTAAGATGCCATAAATGATATTTAGATACTTTTTTATCTAATAGGATTGCTTGCCAATAATATTTTCTTGCTAGTTCATATTCAGCTTTAGTAAAAGCGAAATACCCTTTATGGTAATAAGATTCTGCCAATCGTTTATGAGATTTTATATATTCTATCTGAGTTAGAAGGTCTTTTCCCTCTTGATTATTATTTACTTTAACTGATTTTATTAAATAATTAATAGCATTTTTCTGATCACCTAAATTAAAATATGATTTTCCTAGCCAAAGCATTGCTTTCGCATCTTTAGGATTGTCGTTAAGCATTACAGTAAAGACATCTGCTGCATTCTGATACTCGCCTCTTACAAAATTGTTATAACCATCTTGATAACTAACAGCAAACAAAATGGTACTAATTAATAGAATTATTATATATTTCAAGATACGCCCTCTCCTTTTTTTATATTAGCAAGTATTTTGCCTAATTGTCAGGGTTTTGGGATACATTTTAAAATTCAAAAATAACTACTTGAGCATATTAATCAAGTCAAGTATAATAACTTAGCTTAAAATTCACGAAGACCAAATTACATAAGGAGTTTTTATGGGAAGCGTACTAAAAAAAAGACGCAAGAAAATGAGAAAACATAAGAGAAAAAAATACGGAACTACCTAGTCCCGAACTTCTTTTAAGTGTTAACAGGTTCTTTTAAAACAAAAAATTGGCGTTAAGCCAAAGAAATAACAGTTTAATGCTGTTGGTATTTTGATAAACGATGATCCGGTAGCTCAGTTGGTAGAGCACTTGACTTTTAATCCAGTGGCCGTGGGTTCGAATCCCACCCGGATCACCATTAACCAAATAAAACATACACACCCTGGGGGTGTAGCTCAGCTGGTTAGAGCGCCTGCCTGTCACGCAGGAAGTCGACGGTTCGAGTCCGTTCATCCCCGCCACCTTGCGCTAAAGCTTCAGGTGGCAGGCCACTTAAACAATATTCACTAAATTAATAAATACAAAAAATAAAAAAATCGCTATGTATATAGGACGAAACCCGTAGAAGACGTTCCAGGCACAGCTCCGCATAATGAGCATGTTTACACGAAGCCTTGGCGCAGTGTAGTTCACCTGCCCTTCCGAAGCTCTAAGAGCGCAGGAGGGTCCCCGCCACTTAAACATCAATCATAGCAAGATATACAGAGAATTCGCATTTTGCGAATTTTTTAGGTTTTAGGGTAAACGTAACATATAAGTAACAGATTATTTATATGTTATTCATCCAACATCAATTTCTTTATAGGATTTTTAAGTTTCTTTAGCTGTTCACGTTCTATTTTACTAATACTTTTATTTGGAGTAGCCAACTCTTCTGGCATAGTTCCACCAACTCGTTCGATAGTCTTACGGACTTCTTTTCCTACAATAAAATGAACTTCATTAGCATCATCAGCTGTAGCGGTTTTATCTTTTTTAAGTTTTTCTTCTGTCTGAGATATTCTAAACAAATTAGCAATTAATTCTGTACTACTCATATAATCCAATATTTTATCGTTCTCTTTTAATCCTTTTTTTGCATGAATATCTTCAACTTTTAACCCACCATACAGCCCCATATACCCAGAATTTTGGAACACAGCATATTCTTCATTCGTCATAACACCTGCGTTGTGAGCAGATTCGGCAAGCATCTGATTCCATTGTTTAATATCTCCACGTATTACTAGACGTTTATTATTTTCATCCAGTTGATTAAAATAATCAGCAACTTCTTGTCGTCTAGTTTGGATAGCAAAATAAGTTTGACCTAAAGATATCACCTCTTTACGCGGATCTCCGTTTTGAACTATCAAATAACAGGCATAACGAGAGAGTTTAAAATCTTTAATTTCTTTTTCTGCTGTCTTTGGCATTTCGATCGTTTTGCTGACCTCAGCAAAATGTTCTAGAATCACGTAACCGCTATTCTTACAAGATAGTTTCGCTCGTTCCAAAACTTTAGAAAAATTTCTCCATTGAACATATTCAAGAACTAATAATAATTCACGTGCATACCAAAATTCACTACCATCTTCTGCAAGATGTTTTATTTGCTCAAAAGTTAGATATTCTTTGGCTTGTAAATCACTCATAGTGAGCTATATAATTCTGATTTTTTAATTACCATTGCTTCTCCTTATTTTTATTATATAGGAAATACGGCCGTTAATGAAGGAACTAAACTATCTAACAAATACGGGAACTAACAATCCCCATAAACATTGAGTTTTATTACTAATTAACGGTTCTATTACACAGTAAACCACAAGTTCGGCTAGCTACTTAATGAGCCTAGACATAGTCGTAGAGAATTTAGTAGATGCACCGCAAGCACGAAGTGATGAGGACTGCCCGTTCATTTTCACCATTTAATAAAAGGGATTCAACGATGATGAAATCACCTAAGGGAAAACTTATATAATGAGTTACAATTAAATAAGATATGGAAAAAATAAAAGAAATATACTTTAAAAATAGAATTGAATGGCGTGAGTGGTTATCAATAAATCACAGCTCATCAAAGGGTCTCTACCTTATTTTTCATAAGGTAAGTAGTAAAAAAGAAAGCATGCGCTGGGAAGAAGCAGTAAAAGAAGCTCTTTGTTATGGCTGGATTGATTCTGTTGTAAAAAAAATAGATGATGAAAAAAGAAAACAACTTTTCTCACCTCGAAAGCCAAAAAGCGGATGGAGTAAACTAAATAAAGATCACATAAAAAAACTCATCGCAAAAGATTTATTACATGATTCAGGATTGCAAAAAATAAAAAATGCAAAAGCAGATGGCTCGTGGTCAATTAGTGATAATGCAGAAAACTTGATTATTACAAATGAATTAAAGAAAGAATTTGATAAAAACAAAATTGCGTTTAAAAACTTTCAAACTTTTAGCAAAAGTTATAAAAAAGCTTATTTGCATTGGCTATATTCCGCTAAGCGTAAAGAAACAAGAAAGAAAAGATTAATTGAAATAATAAATTTATGTGAGCAAAACATTAAATCCAGATGATATTATTTACCTATCTTTACTAGAAGTTTATTCAATTGATTTGCGAAATCACGTGCATCTGTTTTTGTAAAAGCAGTTGGACCCGATGTTTGTTCTCCATTATCACGAATTTCCTGCATTAAATTCCTCATAGCTAAATAATGTTTTATGTTATCCTCGCTAAAGAGTCCTCCACGATGATCAATAGCATATGCATTTTTGGTTATAATCCTATCCGCCAGTGGTATATCTGCTGTGATAACCAGGTCACCTTCTTTAACCATCTCTACAATCTTATTATCTGCCTCGTCAGCGCCAAGGCTAACGATGATGTAAGAAATATAAGCTGATTTTCCAATAGTAATGGGCTTGTTTGAAACAACTACTGTCTGGAGCTCTAATCGCTGTATAGCTCGAAACAGGATGGTCTTTAACATATTTGGGAAAGCATCACCATCTATGTATAATGTTAGCTGCATATTGTCTTTACTCGTCCCACTTCGCCACTAGTTAATCTTACTTTTATACCATGTGGATGTGTAGGAGATTTTGTGAGAATATCTTGAACGACACCTTCGGTCAGATTACCGCTTCTCTGGTCCTGTTTTAAGACAATTAAAACATTCTTTCCTTGTTTTATATTAGACCTAATTTTTTCATCCATAAACTACTGCTTATCCTTATACTGTGAAACCTTATAAGTAGCCTTAACAGATGTTTCGATGGTATTAACTCCACCTACACAACCGCCAGCACAGCTCATAACTTCAACTAAGTTACCTGGACATTTTCCTTTTGTAAATGATTTTAATATTGCACAATTATTTTTATCTAATCCATCTATAACAACAGGCTTTATTTCTATGTTGTTAGATACATAATTTTTTACAGCACTAAGAACACCACCTATAACAGGAAAACCTCTACCATTTTCTTCTGAATCGATATCAGCTTTTTCTGCATCGCAATCTATTATTTCTATTTCAGCAGCAACAAATAATGAACCGTATTCTTCAGCACTTAAAACATAATCAATAGTATTGTCTTTTAAAGCTTCAACACGTTTAGCAGGACAAGGACTGATAAAAACAGTTACGATATCCTCATTATTAATGTCTTTTACCATTTTCCCTGTAAAATGCATTGGTGTTGGAGTATCTGAAACGTATTCTTTTAACTCTGGACTATGCTTTTCTACAAACTCCATATAAGCAGGACAACAACTTGTTGTCATAAACTCACTCCCTTCTTGCATTTTATGTTCAAACTCTTTAGCTTCAGTTATCGCTGTCTCTTTTGCTCCAGTTGCAACCTCGTAAACTTTATCAAATCCAAGTTTTCTTGTTGCAGCAATAACCTTTTGAAAATCATAAGGAAACTGACCCGCTATCGCAGGTGCTAATAAAGCAGCTACTTTTTGTTTGGATTTTAATTTTGTTATAACATCTATAATCTGAGATTGTTCTGTAATAGCTCCAAAGGGACAAGCTAGCATGCATTTTCCACAGTTGATACACGTTGTTTCATCGATAACTTCTAGCCCATTCTCATCCTTAGAAATAGCATTAACAGGACAACTATCTTCACAAGGAATGGGAATATTTACTATGGCATGATATGGACATACTTTTAAGCATTTACCGCAATCGATGCACAAGTTTTCATCTATTACTGCATGACCATCAATCATTGATATAGCATTTTTTGGACAAACAACGGTACAAGGTCTAGCCACACATCCTTTACAAACATTTGTTATATAATGACGCCCTTTTAAACAGGCACTACAAGCATCACTTAAAACTGTTAAATTACTCTCTGTTATATTTTGTCTTTTTTTAGCTATCTCAACATATTCACTTAAAGAAGTTGTCTCATCTGTTTCATCTTCTGCCTTAAACCCTAAAATAGCTTGTATTCTATATTTAGTAACTGCTCTGTCCTTGTGAATACAACATCTTATATTCTGAGCATTTTTAGGAAATAATTTTACAGGCAATTTATCGATATCTTCTTTTAACCTATCATTGAAAGCCAATTTTGATATTTCTATTAATAATCTTTTTTTTAATCTTTTTGCATGATTATCACTATCCATCAGCTTTATCTCCCCTATGTTTTTTAATATGATTTATAACTTTTTCAATCGTTGCTTCTGTTATAAGCTCATCATCAACAAGTACAAAAGGCGCATTACCTACCGAACCATCTTTGCATTTACCTAAACAATTAGTTGCCTCTATCTCTACTATTTCTGAAAGATCTCCCAAGAAATCTTTTAATGATAACAAATGACTTGCTCCCATCACATAACAGGCTGTTCCTGCACATATTTTTACTTTAATTTTTTTCATTTCTTAACCTCCTATATCAACTCAAATGTTGCTTCTTTCATTTGATACTTTTGTAAACGTCTAACAATACGCTTAATCAGATTCCTTCTTATATCTAATTCAGCAGGCAAATTAGGATCTTGATGTGCCTCGTTGATTTTTGTACCTACAATAAAATGAATGCTATCAGCATCTATAAGGTATTCAAATAATGTTGTTGCTGCATTATTAGGCAATCTTTCTGCATCTTCTAATTTAAGATATTCAGCAACCCTACTCAATGTTAATGCTCCATCAGTAATTAAATCTACTCCATCCATTTTTGAAGGAGGAGGAATATCTGGATCAATGACAGACAGGTCAGTTGTAACAGTCCTATTGAGCTCTCTGGCAATAATTGATGCGGTTGTTCCTCCACATAACACCTTCTTGCCCTTAAAATCAGCTATTCTTAAAGCTAACTCATTATCTTTTTTTTCATGATATGGGGGACCTGTTGCTATCAGCATTTTTCTAGGTTCTCTAAAATGAGTTACCATACAACTTATATCATCTTTTGCTTTATAAATATCATGTCTTAGAGCTTCAGCTACTAACTTCTTAGATAAATTTCTAGCAGACATAGCCTCATCTTTTTTAAGTATTTTTAACACATATTCTTTTATATTTTCTAAACCCCAACCAAAAGGAAAATTATTACTACCCATTCCTGCCTGAGTTACCCCATCTGTTATAAATATAATTTTATCATTCAATAAAGGAGTAAAAACAGTGAAATATACTTTCACGTTACCTAAACTTAAATTAGATACACTAATCACATCTTTTTTAATATTAAATATTTTATTATTTCTAATAATAATCATCTGAGGATTATCATATTCAATAATCCGCACATCCCCATTATTATGAGCGTCTAGAATACTAAACGTACAATAACTTATCTTTCTTTCTTTACAAACTGGCAAGGTATTCATTATGATTTGTGCTGCTTTTTTCATATCTATATCTTCACTAACGAATGTTGCAGCCATTGTTGCGGTAAGTGTTGCTAGAACATTAGCCTTAATTCCACTACCTAATCCATCTGCCAATACTCCAAGAGTCCTGTTGCCAATGTCTTTTTTAGCGATAAACACATCGCCAGAAACATTTTGTCCATATTTTGATTGATTACGATGGCCAATATCAATATAGAATTTATCAATCATTATCAGTCTCCATATCTACTGAAAATGAATTAATAATAGAGTTAAGTGTAGATTCAGATTCTGCAGCATTTTCACCCAGCAAATATGCTATTTGTTGTACTGTTTCCAGATTCTTTTTTATTACATTTTGAGCATTATTAATCACATGTTCTTTTCTGGTAGATGGTTCTGTAATATCTTGGAAAATAACACCTACTAGACAATGAGACTCAATAGGAAAAACGTGTATATGTAAAATAGAATTCTTGTAGCGAATGTCTTTCTCGATACTTATATCAGTTTCTAAAACAGAATCTAAATACTGAGTAATAGACATTATCTTGGCAAAATTAGCACCTTCCAACCCTGGCTTACTTTGAAAAAGCTCTACTATATCTTCTCCTGCTATTTGAGCAAACCGAAGATTGCTTTCCACAATCTTTTTCTCTTCATCAACAATGATTACGCCACTAGGCATAGACATTAATAATGCATTAGCTTTTTTACTAGCTAATTTTTTCATATAGCTAACACACATGCTAGTTTCTGCCTTTTTCTGTAATAAAGCTTTTGCAAATTCAATACAGCTATCATATCCACAACTACCACAATTCATTTGATCTTCTATTTTATATTTACCTATTGATCTAAGAGCTTTTGCTATCTCTTGCTGGGTAAATTCACTTATTTCTGCAGGATGAACTATGCGTTGTCCCTGAATATCTATTTTGGGTTTATCCTTTGTTACAGTAGTATTGCTATCAAAATTATTAATTATTGATCTTCTCTTAAATGCTATATTAGAGCTTTTTCGTGTACATGGTCCATTAACGCAACCTCCATCACAAGCCAATAACTCTAAGAATAGATTTTTGTTCACCTTTTCTTCATCTAATGTATCTAATATATCCATAATTTTATTAATACCTGAGAAAGACATATAGTCTGCATCACTTACAGAACAATTATCCTTTAGTCCAGCAATCATCCCTCCATCAACAGGATACAAAACACCTTCCATTGCCTTTTGTGGTTCAAAAAAATAATCTTTTTTATTTGCATTAGAACTAATTTTTATTTCTTTTTCTTCTATTAATCCAACTAATTCATCAAATGAAATTACCAAATCAATATATTGCTTAAATTGATCAGATTCACTTTTCTTTGCGATACAGGGACCAACAAAAACAACTTTATATTCATGACCATAAAATTCTTTTATCATTTTAGAATGGGCAAGTAATGGAGAATAAATATCAGTTACTTTTGATCCATGTTCTGGATAATGTTTTTTTATTAAATCCACAACTACTGGACAAGCAGAAGAAATGATTATTTCATTTTTGGTTTCTTTAAGCATTTTAGCTACATGTGCTGTAACTTCTTGTGCCCCTAAGGCTGTTTCAGAAACAGCAGCAAAACCACAATCTCTTAAAGCCTTTATCAACATCTCGTCACTGATATCTTTAAACTCAGATTTATAACTAGGTGCTAAAGAAATAATTATCTTTTCTTTACGCTTTAACATAATCCTTAATATATCCATATCATCGCGTATTTTTTTTGCATTTGATGGGCATATATCAACACATGTACCGCACATTATGCATTTCTCAGCTATAATAGATGCATGACCATCTAGTATCTGTATAGCTTTAACAGGGCAATGTCGAATGCATTTATAGCAATCTTGGCAATTTGTAGATTCAGTATATATAATTGCGTTTTTACTATTCACTAGTGGATCCTTTCAACTGATTAAAATGAAAATCCAAAATTTCAGTAATAGCATTTTCAGTAATATTAGAATATTTTGTATCATTAATATTGATATTGGGACCAGTATTACAAGAACCTGCACACAAAGATCCTTTTATCTCACAATATTTGGTTAAATTATGAGCACTAACATACTCATTTATAATTCCAATTATTTTATTGTTCCCGCGAGAGAAACATGAGCTTCCCATGCAAATAGTAATAACAAACTTAGCTTCCATTGTTATTTCCAGCTCTTCTTTTCATTTTATTATGCAAAACTGCCAAACTAGCTGCTAGATTAACCTGTTCGACAATAACATTTTCAGGCACAATCAGTTTTCGATTAGAAAAACTCCAAATACAATTGATGCCAGCATCAATCATAATGTCAGTAACTTCTTGAGCAACGTCTCCAGGTACAGCAAGAATCCCGATGTTTACATGGAATCTAGCAACTAAATCAGCTATTTTATTAATATGAAATATCTCTTTGCCATGTGCTTTTGTTCCAATTTTATCTTCTTGAGTATCAAAAAGTGCAAGGATATTAAGCCCATAATCTTCAAACTTAGAATAGCCAGACAAAGCAACACCTAAATTGCCAGCTCCAACTAAAAAAGCATCATGAGTATTGTTCCACCCAAGCATATCGTATATTTTTTCTTTTAAATCTTTTAATGGAAATCCTATTCGAGGTTGTCCAACAATTTTACTATAGGCTAAATCTTTTCTTACCTGGATAGCTTCTTTACCTAATATTTTAGCTATATAAGAGCTACTTACATGTGTTTTATCTTGCTCCAAAAGATTCTCAATAACTTGAATATATAGAGGATAACGTCTTAAAGTTGGATAAGGTATTGATGTTATTGTATTAGTCATAATAGCTCCTCTTTATATCGATAATTATTTATCGATATAAATATATCTAATCTAATACTATTTGTCAATTAATATATTTTAAAGTTCAGATGTTGCTGCCTTAGAAAAAATTTCTAATACGCCTTCAATCTTTTTTAAAAGGTCATCACTTCTAGTGAGGCTATGTCGTTTTTTGAGATACTTAGGGGTATTATATGAAAACCACACTACTCCATCCTTGTCCTCCCATATTAGGGCCTTTTGAGGGAGATCTATAGCTACGCTTTGGTTATCTTGCATAAGAGGAGTTCCTACTTTGGGATTACCAAAAATAATTAATTCAGTTGGCGCTAATTTTTTACCAATTTTTTCTGCTGCAGACGCATGATTGATTCTTGCAAACACCGTCATCCCTTTATTTATTAAAATTTTTTCCAGTTGATCTGCGGTGTTTTTTACATTATGAGAACTTTTAATACTAATAAATCCAGTATCCACTTTATTAAGTGAAAATATAAGAAAAATGATTACCAAACAAAGAATAGAAATAAGACTCAAAAGAAATTTATTCATAATTAATCCTCCTAGAAAATTATTTAGCCAAATTATAATGCGTTAATTTTATAATACTACTTCTGTCTAAAAATATCTAAAAATCCATTTTACATAAAGCATCTATTGCTGCTGATACAATTGGATACAGCCCTGGTCCTGCCGTAAGCTTTGGATGCGTACCATACTGTAAAACAGAAAGTTCAACTGCAGTCATATTTTTTTGAAGAGCGAGTCCTAATATATTTATCATTTCACCAGTTGATTGACCTCCTGTGATTTGAGCACCAAGCAACAATCTGCTTTTCTCTGCAAAAACTAATTTCACGGTTTGATTGCAACAATGTGGAAGCTTTCCTGGATGTTGATCCTTTCCTTCACTTTTACCTACAACGACATTAAACCCCTCTACAACAGCTGTATGTTCAGTCATACCTGCTGCTGCAATTGAAATTTCTCCAAGAGATGTAGAAAATATAGCGATACTTCCTTTTGATTGACGTACAACTTTTATATCATAAAGATTCATTCCAGCTATCCTTGCTTCAGAAGCTCCTGTGGATGCCAACATAACATTTGAAGGTTTATGAGAAAAAAAGTCTTTATGACTTACACAATCGCCAACAGCAAAAATATCCTTTTCAGAAGTACGAAGATATTCATCGACAACAATACCTCCAAACTTACTTATTTCAAGACCTGTATCTTTAGCAAGGTTTGAATTAGGACGATAGCCAATTGAGAGTATCACCATATCTGCCTCAATGGTTTCACCATTTTTAAGACTTACTCCTGATACTTTGCCATCATCTTCAATAATAGCTTTTACCATTTCACCTGTTTTGAGAATAACCCCATGTTTAATAAGCGTATTTTTAACAGAGCCAATAACGTCTTTATCAAAAGCTAAGGGCAAGATACTATCCATTGATTCAATTAATGTAACTTCTTTGTTACTTTTTGCAATTTCATCACTTACTTCAACACCAATAAATCCGGCACCAATAACTACAACTTTTTTTGCATTTGCTAAAATATTATTTACTTTTTTTATATATTCAAATTCCTTACTAATTGTTACAACACCAGGTAAGTCATGACCAGTAATTGGAGGGACAAAAGGATTTGAACCAGTCGCAAATATCAATTTATCATAAGTAACCTTTTCTTTTGTTTTCAAAGTTAATTCTTTTTGGTTTGCATCAACTGAGACAACTTCATTAAACAAAAATTCAACACCGGCCTTTTGCGCACCAGTAATAGGTTTAATGTCATCCTCTATGTTATCAAGTGTTCCAAAGGTATAGGGGATACCACAAGGTATCAACGACTTTGGTTCTTTGCGAATAACAAGAACAGATTTATTCTTATTCATTTTTTTTGCAGTTACTGCAGCTGTGCTGCCTGCAGGATTACCACCAATTACTACTATATCAAAATTCATAAATTATCTCCTTTTTAATTAATATCCATATCCTTAGCAAAGTTCTCAATCAAACTCTTTTTGAAAAATTTGTATTTCTTCAATAGTTTGCTTAGCTACTTTCATTTCTTTGTTGTAATGTTTTATCATTCTTTCCAAAAATGCATTTTTTTCTATTTTATTTTTATAATTTTTTAACAACTCTTTTGTTTTTTCCATGTTATTACTTATCTCTTGAGGAATTTTTTCACTATCATGTCTCACTGCTTCTTGCGGGCATACACTATGACACTTGCCACAACGTATACATTTTTCCATATTTATTTCTACTATATCGTTTTTTTTACTAATGGCGCTAACTGGGCATGAATTTATACACAATTCACATCCGCTACATTTATCTTGATTAATCCAAGGCATAATTCTTCTCCTTTTTTAAATTACTTTTCAATCCTTCTATAAGCTTTCTTATAATAATTGCTGGATATTCTTTTTCCTCTAATACAAATTTTTCACAAATATTTTCAATAATAGAAGATTTGCATATAGTACAAACTTTATAAGCTTCTTCGCCTTTATCAGTTAGCTTTATTATAATATTTCTTCTATCAGCTACACCTGTAATTCTAGTCACATAACCTTTTTTAAAAAGCTTATCAACTATTTGAGTAGAAGCACTTTTAGTTGTAACCATAATTTTAGAAATTTCAGTCATTTTGATTTCATTATATTCTGCAATAATTTTTAATATGGAAATCTCTGATGAGCTAAATTTGCCACATCCTTCTAAATATTTTGGTAAATATTGATATTTCCCCGCTATTGATATTAATTCTAATAAAGAATTCTCAAATTTATCCATATAGTTTAGCTCCTTAATAATTAATCACCTTAATTAATGCCACAACTAACATTTCTTGTCAATTAAATGAATGAGTTTAAAAAATAAATGAAATAATTTCACGATATTTACGATAATTTATTACAAAGATAAAGGGGAACATCAATTTATGTACAATAAAATAGTAGCTATTAGCTATAAAAAGCTATATGAAGCAAAAAAAACACCAACTAATAAAAATGTTGTTCTTTGTCCATCTCTCCCTGATTTTCATAATCTTAAGAGGTCCTCATTCATTAAAAAGTACGAAATTGTAAGTACCGTATACAAATATGCAGAAAAAATAGAAAAACCTAAAACAAATTCCCCTGAATATGAGTATATGCTTGAAGATTTATGTGTAAATCCTAATATTTGGGCCAACACACTTTATACTACCCTAAAGGTCGCTGGATATGAATTTGATAAGCTTAAAAACATACTAGTAATTGATGATTTAAATGCGAATCAGGTTGGAACATTTGGAATTATAAATAACATTGCCCCTAATATCCTAAATGTTCATAAAGCTGAAACTGTTTATGAGGCTATGGTTAAGTTTAAAGAACATCAAATAGATTTAGTTTTGATGGATCGTCAATTGAATGATTATATAATAGATGGAATTACATTACTTAGAGGATTTATGGAACTAGATCCTGGCATAATAGTTCTTGCTAACAGTGGAACACCCGCGTGGAACATAAAAATGATGGAATTTGGGGCAATTGCCATGATGCATAATGATTTCAACAGACTTTATGAATTTATTAGCCTTGTAGCTTCTGATTAAAAAAATCACCACTTATAACCATTAAAAACTATAACTAAAAATAACTGATTTTTTTTACTTTTGTATACGATAACTATTAGTATTTCACATAATAGGAGTAAAAATAATATTTTTTTAAATTAATAGCTATGCCCTTAGGTTTCAATATAAGCAATTCCCAAATTCAAGATGATTCATTAAATATTTATATGGTATTACCTGAAGCATCTCCGATAGTACAAACTAGCGGACTAGGAGAAGTAGGTGAAGGCTTACCTAATAAATTGGCAGAGCTTGGTCATAGAGTGCATGTTTGTATCCCGAAACATACGGGAGCATTAGAAAATGCAGTAAGAATGGGTCTCTCTCCCCTTTATATGAAAAACACCAAAGGTCACTCGGAAATATTTATAGGAGAAAAAGCCTACCATCCTGCTGTTTTTAGGTTTTGGATGGATGCAGCAAAACGTCTTTCTTATGATCTAATAGGAACAGATTGTTTTTCTGTTTTTGATAACAAAAAATATAGAAATTTATACAATCATTCTGATAACTATATGCGTTTTATGCTTTTTGACAGAATAGCTGCTTCAAGAATTATCCCTAAGCCAAATACCGTTGTTCACGGGCATGATTGGCAAGCAGGTCATCTACATACAGAACTAAAGACTCGCTATCTTGCTAAAAACTTACCAACTTTGCATACAATTCATAACCTTAAATATAGAGATACCGTATCTTTGGATGAATTTTATCGACTGACAGGGTTAACAAATACAGATTACCCAAGTTTATATACTGAGAATGGTATAAAATTTCCTTTTGAAGATAAAGCAGACCCTACTCAGGCAGCATTATCAACAGCAGATTATGTAAATACTGTTTCTGAACAATATACAAAAGAAACATTAGGTTCTTTTGGAGAAGGATTTAGTCATATTTTAAACAAAAGATTTGCTGAAGGAAGATATTCAGGAATAGTTAATGGTGTTGGAGATAATTAGTATCCTGAATTTACAAAAGATAATTTTAACGCAGAAAAGCCACAAATAAAAGCAGCCTTACAAAGAGCTTTTGGCTTAAAAGAAGATCCCGATGCAATATTAATTATGATGGCTGCAAGGTTTGATTTACAAAAAGGATATGAGCTAGTTAAAAGCATATTACTAAGACTTAATTTTGAATCAGATATTAATTTTCAGTTTATATCTAATGCTTCTGCAACTGACGAAAGTGGAGAAAGAATCCTTTCAGATTTTAAATATTTACAAGAACATACTCTAAATGGAAAACTAGGTATTATTAATCCATATAATAAGGAATTAACTCATTTGGTTTATGCTGGCTCAGATGCTTCTTTAGCACCCTCAAGTTATGAGCCCTGCGGATTGGTGGTTCCTTGTAGCATGATAAATGGCACAATCCCTATTGGAAGAGCGGTTGGTGGCATGATTGATATAATTAATGATGGTGAAAATGGATTTTTGGTTTCTGGTGATTGGCCTAGTTCCGAAAACGATCCTAAATTTAAAACTTTAGTAGATGGATTTATACATAAAATAAAAACAGTTAATAAAATGATGAAACATAGAGAATCAGATTTAAATCCATTTATAGAGTCTATGATGCAACAAGACCTTTCTTGGACTCCTGCAGCAAATAAGTATATAGAGCTTTATCGTGAAATGGTTTCTAGATTTGAAAGAGAAGGACATTACAATTCATTTGGAGCTTTTTAAGCTTTAACTTAAAGTTTAATCGTAATAAATTAATTATTATTTACTGAAAACTCAATTCAGTTGCTGGATAATATAGAGACTTCACTCTCCATGTCTCACCTTTTTCTTGCTCTATATCTTTTAGAGCATAAAAATTAAGCTTTAAGTAATCTCTAGACATAACTATTCCTAAAGAATCCAAAATAGATATTAAAGATTCAGATAAAACATTTAAAATATTGTTATGAATTGATAGTACTTGATCTACTTGCATAATCCCATGCAAGTTCTCTCCCATAGAATTATCACAGGGAGAACCATCTCCTGCAGTGTCACCTGCCGCTGGGTCAGCTTCTGTAGTATCTAAATCATAAACCCAAGCTCTATTAATTGAATGTTCGCCTAAATATGTATTCAAAACCTCTACAATTTTTGGAGCCAAAAAAAATCTAAAATTAGTATGTTCAAAAGAACCTCCACCTAACATTTTTTTCACTTCTGCTTCATTCTTTTTAGAACACCTAACTGTTTCAGCCATAGCAAATTCTACAGCTCCGGATAAAGCCTTTAACAACATAGCTTTATTAAAACTATTATTTTCAGATACTATTTTCTTTTTCATATATAGTTATCGAGCTCATATATGAATAATTGCACAAATTTAGAAATCCAAACAAAGTATTAATAGAAATTAATAAAATATGTATTTTTTAAAAGATTAAAATAATTCAGGTATAAATCTTTGTTCTTCTAGTGGAGGTCTTACATAACTTTTAGGAGCTTTTTTTCTTTTAGGTAAGTCTATTGTTTTTGGCGTAAGATCTTTATAAGGTATCATTGATAATAGATGAGAAATACAGTTTAACCTTGCCTGTTTTTTATTATCAGCATTAACAACATACCAAGGAGATTGTTCTGTATCAGCAAAGGCAAACATTTCGTCCTTTGCTTTGGAATACTCTACCCATTTATCACGTGATTGAATATCCATAGGACTTAGCTTCCATCTTTTTGTAGGATTTTTTAGCCTTGCTTGGAATCTTTTTTCTTGTTCCTCATCGTTTACAGAAAACCAGTATTTGATAATTATGATGCCCGATTTAATAAGCATCTCTTCAAACTGTGGACATGATGTCATAAATTCTTTATATTCTTCAGGAGTACAGAACCCCATTACCTTCTCAACACCAGCACGGTTATACCAGCTTCTATCAAAAAGAACGATTTCGCCACCAGTAGGCAACTCAGTTACATAGCGTTGAAAATACCATTGTGTCTTTTCTTTATCAGAAGGCGTACCTAAGGCAACTACTCTACAAATACGTGGATTTAGACTTTCGCTGATCCTTTTTATTGTTCCACCTTTTCCAGCAGCATCTCTACCTTCAAAAAGAACAACTACTTTTAACCCCTTTTCTTTAATCCAAGCCTGAAGCTTCACTAATTCTATCTGTAAGTGACTAAGTTCTTTTTCGTATAGCTTGTTAGTTAATTTTTGGGCCTTTTTTTTAGTCATAATTATATTATACACATAACGTGATCTGAGGCTTATTAAACTTAGAAATTAAATGAAGGTTATTTTCTCGTATACTCTATAAAAGAAAAATCTATTTCAGTATTACTGATTTGCTCTAAGCTAGTATGTTTTTCAGAAGAAACTTCTTTCCACTGGTTCCAATCCACATCTGGAAAAGACACTTCGCCTTCTACATCTCTGTGGAGTCTGGTTAGTAAAAAAGTATCAGCTACTTCTAAACCTAATCTATAGATACTAGAACCACCTGTTATAAAAATCTTTTCTTCATTATTAGCCTTACAGTACTCTATAGCTGCATTGAAGTCGTTAAAGACAGTAGTGCCTTCTGGCTTATAGTCTTTATCAAATGTAAGCACTACATTCTCTCTATTAGGCAATGGTCTAGACTGCTCTGGGAGTGATTTATAACAAACATCGCTCATAATACATGGATGTCCAGTTGTATGTTTTTTGAAATGCAAGAAATCTTCTCTAATTCTCCAAGGGATATCATTACCTTTTCCGATAATGCCATTTTCGGCTACTGCTACTATTACTATAATCTCTGTCATTCTATCTCCTTATTTATACAGCAATCGCAAATTGAATTCGCGAATGATGTTCGTAACCTTCCACTATCGAATCTGTATATTTCCAATCATAAATAGAAGTGAACTCTGGCGTAACAAGCTTTGGAAGTGTTTTTACTTCACGATTAAGCTGTTCCCTAATGCCATCCATATGGTTGCTGTAGATATGTGTATCAGCTAAAAAGCCAACTAGCTTACCCTCTTCTAACCCTGCCTCTTTTGCAAGCAAATGAAGTAAAAGTGCATAACTAGCAATATTGAACGGTAATCCCAAGGCTACATCAATAGATCTTTGGTTCCATAAAAGATTGAGTTTGTTATTAATTACAGTAACTTGAAATGAATAATGACATGGAGGTAAGGCCATTTCTGAAAAATCTACAGGATTCCATGCAGAAACAATCATTCTTCTATCATCAGGGTTTGTTTTTAGCTTCTCTATTAAGTTTTTAAGCTGATCTATGCCTGTTCCCCTAGGTGGCTTATCAAAACTCTGATATTTAGCTCCAAAGTTTCGCCATTGCCATCCGTAAATTGGACCTAGCTCTCGTTCTTTCATCATCTTTGCCTGAGTTTCTTCATCATGGGCATAGGCAACCTTTGTAGGACTACACCATTCATCCCAAATATGGTTATTGCGTTCAATCAGCCATTCCTTATCAGTAATACCTTTGATAAAAAATTCTAGCTCTGAAGCTACCAAACGAAATGGAACTGTTTTTGTAGTAAGCAATGGGTATCCATCACTCATATTATGTTCAAACATAGCACCAGCAGAAGAAACTGCATCTGTACCAGTACGATTACCTTTGGATTCACCTTCTTCTAAAACTTTGGAAACTATATCTAAATAAGCTTTCATATTATATCTAATTTTCAGGCACTTTTTGATTTAGTTCAAGTGCTATTTTCAAGATTATCTTTATCATTTACAACTATAAAGATGATAAATAAAAATTATATTTCACTTAATTGTGGTAGATTCCTAAAAAACATGAAGGCAATTCTTGAAATAAAATCTGAATCGAAACCAATTTTTTCACAGTAAGATATAAATTCTTCATTACTTGAAATAGAAGCCAATACATTTTTGTATTTTAATGTATTGGCTTCTTGCTCTATAACTTGAGTATTTTCACTGACTCTATATAGGTAAAAGAAATCATCGTATGCCAGAATATTTTTAATCAGAGATAAAAAATTAAAAATATCATCTGGTTCTATTACATTTGAGATTCCAATCTCTACAGAAGGAAAAAAATAACTTTCAGGAAGGGGTTCTCCATATGAGTTTGTCATACTTGAAACTGAAAGGTCTCGAGAATCTAGTAATTTAGTATTTGATATGTAGAATCCTAACTTCCTAAATTTTGTTTTATTTTCTAAATAATACTCTGCAACTTCTAAAAAATCTGTAACAGTCCAATTTATAACAAATTCAAAGGATGCGTAGAAAGCATCTTGTGCTAACTCTAATGCAGCATCATCTTTTGATTGAAACTCCGTAAACTCTCTATATGTAATATATTTTTTCGCCATTGTTTGTATTTTTTCAAAATATTCATTAAAAAGAGTGTTCTCGGCAATAATGATTTGAGCTATTTCTTCATCTGAATACCTGTTCCTAATCTCAAGATAATTCATTCTTGAAAACGTATGCCCTGCCAATTTTGACAATTGTCTATTCGCTCTGACTATTAAGGAACTAATTTTTTTTGGAGTATTGATTAACGCAGGATTATGATTGTATCTCCTCGGCAATTTGCAATTCTTTTTAGCATGATAATGTATACTTTGTAAATTCATTCTAGGAAGAGAAAAATACAATTCATGCAATTGAGCATCCATGTATAATGATTTAATTGTTTTTCTTTCTGCAGGACTTAAGTTGTTTGATCTTGATATTTTAGACGGTTTTCTTTTTAAGTTTTTTTTCCAGGCAAGAGCTCTAATTGCATTTATGTTTTTACCAACAAGCGGTGCTATATAAGATGCCCCTTTTTCAGCATAGGTATTTTTTAATAAAGACAACTGTTCTTCGGACCAATTTTTAGGTCTACTTAGTCCTCTAGCACAACCTAATTCCCAAATATTTTGTTTTTTTCTGTCCCAAAATATTAACTTTAAATCTTTTGAAGAAACCGTATGATAAAACATTTTTAATAGTTTTTCTTCAGTAGACGTAACTGCTTTGCCGTTTAATCCCCAATTACTAAATTTTGTTTTTTTACTTTTAGTAAGAGTTTTATTTAAGCTACAATGCCTATCTTTTAGAGCTTTCCAACAGTAAACTTTATTTTTATCCGTTTTTGAAAACCCAAACAATGTAAGAAATTTTAAAGTAGTTTCTTCATTACTAAGCCCAGATGTCCAAACAGTCATTAGTAGTTCATCTTTTTCCTCAGTCCATTTAAACAAAGGGATAATTACTCCATTTTTTTCACGTACAACTCTTTCAATTTTTCGCCTAGATGCCATATTAAAAATTGATGCCCAAGAGGTCTCTTTTCCCCTTAGAGCAGAGACCTTTTCAATAATGACGCGTTTTGACGATTTGGGATAATATTTCATCAATAGAAAACTTAGTGGCTCACTTGATTTATTAATAATTGCTATAATTTTTTTTTGCATATTAATATATCGATTTTATTTATAAATAATTTCACAAAATTTGAAAAAATAACTTAACGGAGATATGCCATATTTAGGCAAGCATATAAGTTGTTAACCCAGTAATGACATGATTTCCTTTACCCCCCCCCCACCCCCTCTGTATTGATATAAAGAGTTATCTAAGCTGTTGTTTGAATACCCTTATCTTGATATTTTTTAGTTGTTAAGGTTTTCTCCTCGAAGTATGATTATTTTATGCTACAAAACTCTTTTTGCCACATAGCTGGAATCAGCGAACAAATGGAAATTAAACTCTGGGATTATTGTGTTTTTTCTTGGGAATATTTATCCGAAGCAGACAAAGCCCCTATCACCGTTAATAAAATAAACCTACTTAAACAAGCAATTACAGAATCAAAAATAGCTCTAAAACAAGCCAACCATCAATATTTCAGCAAAGGGCTAAACAACCAGCAAATCTGGCGAATCTTCCCTCACTTTAAATACAACGTTGCTTATCTAGACATAGAAACAACAGGATTAAAAGGCAAGTTTGATGATATCACAACTATTGCTCTCTACACTGGAACAGAGATTAAGTGTTACGTTAATGGTAAAAATTTAAATGACTTTGTTAAAGATATAAAAAAATACGATTTACTGATTACTTATAATGGGAAGTGTTTTGATGTCCCATTTATAGAAAGCTACTTCGATATAAAACTACAAAAACACTCACATATTGATTTGCGATACATTTTACATAGTCTAGGAATAAAAGGTGGTCTTAAGGGATGTGAGCGCTATTTTGACATCTCTCGCGGGGAAATAGATGGCATGGACGGTAACTTTGCGATATCTCTATGGAATGACTATGTTCGCACACAGAATCCTAGAACATTGGACACTTTGCTAGCTTATAATGTAGAAGATGTAATTAACCTAGAAGTACTAATGCACAAAGCATATAACCTCAAACTAAGAGACATACCATTTGCTATTCCGAAACTTGATATTCCATTAAGACCAGAAAACCCATATAAGCCAGATATGAAAGTAGTGAAACGATTACTTTCGTTTATGGATTTAAGACATTTTTACTACAGATAAATGATGCAATATAGAAAATAAAATAATTACCTAAGCTGCTAAACCAAGCTCTTTCATAATTCCTAATTGATACTCGCTTAACGGTGATAACCATCTGCTAACTCTAAACTTTAAAATCTCAATCTCGTTTTTATTTAATTTATGAATATTCCCCATAATAAATCCTCCCCAGTTTTTATATAAAGTTATCGAACAAACATATGGATTGTTCCATTGATTAATTTGGATATATTAAGATTAAGTAAATGTTTTTTACTCAAATTTTGATTTCACTCGTACAAAATGTTATGCTTTTAAAAGTGAGCACACATAATATATCTAAATAAAGGGGCTAGAAATGAATGATTTAGAATTAACTTCCTTGGTAAAAGAATATATAGCTAACATTGAGCTTATTAGCAGAAAAGAAGCAAACTTAGATCTTTTTCCACAAGAAGATATGCTGAACAGAGAGCTAAGTATAGATTTATTTGAAATTGAAATGACTGATAAAGTAAATTTTATTATCAATCAACCTCGAGTTTTAGATATTTTAGTTTCAGCTTAGCTAATACTAAAATAGTTTGAATATTTTTCAACATACTATTCTTAGTATTATACTTTTAACTATTTACTAATTATTTAAGGAGCACATACTTGAAATTAAATAAAATCCTATTAGGCACACTGTTATGTTTTTTATCAAACTTTTTTATTCAGGGAATACTTACTTATCTTGTTGCTGGAGAATATTTCTTAAGTATAGAAATATTAAGAATGCCACCATTGATTAAAGCGTCTATCTTACAAGCAATTATTTCTTCTTTTGCCTTTTCAACACTTTACCCTATGACTTGGTTTGAAGGTAACAGCGTTATTAAAGGACTAAAGTATGGGGTTTTTATTGGATTAATTGTAGTTCCTTTTATCGCAATAGATTTACCTGCAAGGTTTATGATTCCTGACGCTAACAAATGGATGATTATTCAAGGATCGTTAGGGTTCCTGCACTTTACCGTTGCAGGTGTACTCATAAGTCTACTATATAAAAACAATTAGTTTACGCTAATTCGATTAACTTATATTTAGTTGAGCCTAATCCAATTTTTTCAGCATAATGAAACTGCTTTGCACCTTTAAAGGTTTTCCCGTTTTCTTTAACTAAATCATAACAAGCTTTATCAATAGCTACTGGATCTGTTGAGATAAAAACACCAAGGTCTTCCATTAATAGTTTCATCTTTCTTGGCTCACAGTCACATCCAGCTGTAATATTCATAGCAAAATTGATATATATATTCTTTTTATCTTTTTGAGCCGCTAAAGCATATTCAACTACTTTTTCTTTAAAATTACTTCCAACACCCATAGCGTGCAAAATACTTTTAGGAGTAAATATGGTAACTGCTTTATGAGGACATATAGAAAGACAAGCTCCACAACCAACGCATCTATCATGGTCGATAAATGATTTTTTACCAATTGTAATAGCGTTTTCGTTACATCTCTCTTTACATAGATTACATTTCTTACATTTTCTGCTCTTAATTATTGGTTTCTCACCCATATGCATAACCATTTTTCCGCCTTTAGCGGCATGTCCCATAGAAAGCTGTTTAATAGCTCCTCCAAAACCCGCCATCATATGACCTTTAAAATGAGAAATGACTATTAATTGATCATAATCCAAGAAAGCTTTTCCAATCTTACATTTTTTAAAATGTTTCTGATTTATCTCTATTTCTGTAAAAGCTTCACCATGTTCACCATCAGCAATGATTATTGGGATCTGCGTAAACCCATGTTCCTTTGCAAGCTTTAAATGCAGCTCTCGATTATGTCTTTGCCCACCATACATTACGCTTGTTTCAATATAGGAAGTATCAATATCATTCTCTTTAAGAAAATCTATTATTCCTAAGAAATTCTCAGACTTTATATAAGTTTTGTTACCTTTTTCACCAAAATGAACTTTCATTGGGATTGTTTTATTTAGCTTAACGCCCTCTTTTTTTACTACTTCAGCTAAAAGCTCTTTTGTAATAACTTGAATTTCCTCTGCTGTAGTTTCTGAATTTACTTTTTTATAATAAACATTAGACATAACTCACCTCTTCCATGGCATTTTTAAACAAGTTTCTGACTGAAAAAATCTATAATCTCCATCACCATTTATAAAACAAGTCTGAATAGAATTACCAGCTAAATATTCTTTAGCTTTTGCTGCTGTTTTACCAGTTCTAGCCACATCATCAACTAATAGAATCTTTTTATCTTTCAATGAAAATTCCTCAGATTCTAATAGCTCAGCATCATCATATCTTGGTGTGTGTCTATCATCTCTGTAGTTGATGTTAATAACCTGCATAGGGATATTTAGCTTTTGTTGAATAAACCCAGCAGGTATTATCCCGCCTCTTGCTATTGCTACTATCAAATCAAATTCCTCAAAATCTAATTCATCTAACCTAGTAAAAAAGTCATCCCATGTCTTTTCGGTCACAGTGTTAATTTCTCTACTTCTTTATAACTATGCTTTGCAGCTATTGCCCAAATAATATTCGTGGCTAATAAGCCTAGCATAATCTTTACAACTAATGCATGTGGCATGCCTATTAAGCATATATCAGTAAGATAAAGCCATGGAATCTGTATAAGATAAGCTACTACTACTGCAGGAAGTATTCCCCATCCCTTCTTCATTAAAGCTCCAGCTACTACACCAAGAATCAAGTTTCCAACTACAATATAGGGATTGGACATTGCTGTGGCAGAAAACATACTACCAAGGCTTCCACTAATAGCTCCTCCCACAGGACCATAGATTGCTGCAGCAATAAAAACAATATACTGAAACAAATGAATTTTAAAACCAAATACTGTAGGCAAATTAATCATTCCTAGTAGGTTTGGCGTTATCGCAAGAATACTCAACATTACAAAAGACTTAAATTTAACATCAACCTTATAAGATAGATTTATTTTCATTATTTCCTCCAATATAAATTACTAAACATATATTACTATATTTTTTTATTTTTTAACCTAACGAATCAAACATGAATTATGCATGCATCTTTTCGTTTAGTTTTAACGTTATGGGGTATGTTAGATAAAAGAGGTGAAATATATGATAGATATAGGCAATGTCGGACAAATAAATCCTGGATATGGGACAGCAAATACTGATGAAGCCGGTATAAATTGCGAACATGATGCATGTAGCCTAGACTGTAGCTACTCTGGCGTTTCATCTGAATATGAAACTCAAGAAACTACTAGTATTTCTGATGATGGGCCAGTTACATGGGGAACTGATTTAAATGAAGCTATGGCGCAGGCTAAAGCTGAAGGAAAACAAGTATTTGTAGTATTTGGTCGCCCTGCTTGTGGCAATTGTACTCGTACAGAAAATAACGCAAATAATTCTCCTGAAGCTAGAGCATTAATGAACGAAAATTATATTGTTGTACATGTGAATATTGATGAAAATCGTGACCAGTTTAATCCTTATAGAAAAGGGTTAGGGGACAGTGTGAAACTCCCTGTAACTTGTGTAATAGACCCTGCAAATCCAGGAACAGCTACAGCAACAACTACAAGTACCCTTAAAGAAGATGGGCTAATATCACTTTTAGAGACAGGAATAGAAGGAAAACCATCACCTAATGGAAGCAGTTATAATGGATCTGGATATGCAGCTGCTGCTAATGATGCATTTTCTGTTGCAAACGCTACTTCGTATGATTTTACAGATATATTGGGAAACATGACTAATGATGTGCTTACTGAGATATTAGATGGATTTAAAGCAGCTAGTACTGTAAATACCTCTGACGGCGAAGTTTCTGATGATGAAATTAGTATGGACATAATAGCACCAGCTAATACAGCACCAGCTAATAGCTCTTAATTAATTATAATTTAAGTGCTTCTGAAATAATAGCTCTTTTGCTATTCATAAATGAAGTTTGGATAGTTTTCATCTTCTGGCATTTCTGCTTCTTTCGGAAACTCATTATAATCTCCAAAAGCCCATAGTGGTGAGTTATATAAAATATCTCTATTATGTTGGCCGACAAAAGAATGTTCACAACACTCTAACTCAACAAATCGGCGTTTCTTAGCATTTATAGCTCTATAATAAAACCATGCTACTTGAGATGGGAAAACTATCTGATCTCTATCCCCTGCTATAACTGCTATTTCTCCTTTGAATTTATTCAAACTATCTATCAACATTTGTTTATCAGAATCATAAGAAGGAGCCATTAATAATAGCTTCTTTACTTGTTTATATTCTGAAGCAATAGAAGCAATTGCACTACCACCAGAAGAATATCCCATTAGATATAAATCTGGATTTTTATGACCACAGATACGTTCTGCATGCTCAAGGATAAAATCTATATAAAACCTTACAATTTGATTATTAAAATCATGGAATTCTACTTTAGGATCATAAAGCCCATTACAACGTACAACAGCTCCTAGACCCGTTACATATACTTGTTTTGCCATTGCTTTGTAATCTATTGCTGCGCCAGCTAAATCTTCTTTAGCAGCAGGATACATAACAACAATCACTGGATTATCTAGCTGATGAGTTGCTATATTAAGTATATATTCTTTACCTTGATATTCCTTCGCTACGGTAAAGATTCTATGAATAGGACTATTTCTATCAACTGCTAAAGGTTCAGAATCAAAAGGAAATATTTGATAATAAGAAGACACATAAGATATACCTCTATTAATTGCCTCAAAGATAAACCCTTCTTCAAACATTGAGAAACCACGAAGTTTGGCTCTGAAAGAAAGATTATTTCTATCATCTTTATTAAATTTTAAAATACCAAATTTTGTAAACAAAGTGCCATCATCATCATCACTATAATAATAATTTAGCTTATAAGACAAATGACCATTAGTAGCTTCATTCCATTCTTTTAGAAACACTCTAAAGTTCTCATTACCTGTCTCTTCAGTCTGATGAAGATGCTTATCACTCTCTGAATACTGAGCAAGGTATCCGGGAAAATGAATAATAGCCTTACCCCCATCTGCTAAAAGCTTATTATTAATCTTCTCAATACCTTCCAGCTTATGCCACATATAGTGGAAAGCATAAACAGAAACAATCAGATCATAGGGTTTACGATTCTGCATATGCAAATCAAACAAGCCTTGTTTTATAAACTTCTTCTGAGGAATAAACATTGGCTCATAATCATTTAACCCTAGCCCATAAACTTCAAACTTATCCGCCAACCCCTTTTTTGCTAAATCTTCTTTTAACTGACTAATTGCATAACCATCTCCACAACCAATATCTAATATACGAATTTTACTCTGCTTAGCTTTATACAATGTAAGACATTCCTCAACTAAATTCACATCTAATATGTGGTTATATCCATATTTTCCATGTAATGACCTATGATGCGTCCTGGTTATATTACATTCATAAACATGTTTTTCGAGTTCTTTTAGAGTATGTGGCATATAGCTATTCCCAAGGGAAATCTATTTTGATTTTTAATTCCTCTTTCATTATAGAGAAATCTTTTTGTACGCTTGGTGGTAATGGTATACCACTTTTTTCGCGTTCTTGTCTGGCAATGAACTCTTTTTCACCTGCAGTATAGATTCTTTCCTGTCCTGGAGCTTTGGCTGATGCTCTTAATTCTCTAAGGACATTACCTGTATTCTTTTTGAAAGTTTCTGTATCCACAAACGCATCTACATTAATTGCAAGAAATGAATGTCCTAGCTCTATTGGAGCTGATTTTCCATCTTTTTGTCCGGATAAAGCCCATAAGAAATTACCGCTCTGTAATGCTGAAGACATTATCTCTACTACAGTTGCAAACCCATAACCTTTGTATCCACCAGTTTCTTCACCTGTGCCACCTAATGGAACAAGAGCAGCTTGTCCTGCTACAAGATCTTTTAATATCTGAGCACTATCCGTCATAGGATTACCTGCTCTATCTATTACTAAACCTTCTGGAGTATCTTTTCCTGTTCTATCATAATATTCAATCTTTCCACGTTGAGTAACTGAAGTTGCACAATCAAATACAAATGGAAAAGCTTCATCAGTAGGAATACCAAAAGTAAGTGGATTTGTTCCGAGCATGTTCTCTACACCAAAGGTAGGAGCTATAGAAGGCCTAGCATTGGTAGTAACCTGGCCAATCATTCCTGCTTCAGATGCCATGGTTGCATAATAACCAGCTATACCGAAATGGGTAGAGTTTCTAGCTACAACCATCCCAAGTCCATGTTTCTTTGCCTTTTTAATAGCCATATCCATGCATTTCTTTGCTATTACAAAGCCCATGCCGTTATGGCCATCTACTACAGCAGTAGTTGATGTCTTTTTAACAATTTCAAATTTAGTTTTGGTATTAAGGATGCCTTTTTTGTATCTGTCGTAATAGATAGGTTTAAGTCTGTTTACTCCGTGGGAATCAATCCCTCTTAGATCTGATTCAATTAGGATATCGGAACAAACCTTTGCTTCGGATCTAGGAACTCCTATTTTGCGAAATACGTTTATCATAAAATCTGCTAAAAATTCTGCAGGTAAATTGTATGTTTTCTCACTCATCTAAATTATTCTAACCTTTCCATCTTTTAGTGTCTAGTTTAGCGGGGCATAAGCTAATAATTTAAATCATGATATACTTTGTATATATGAGTATTTTTTTAGAACGCATTTCAAACTTCATGAGTGGGCCAAGCTTTACTCTTTTATTTTTCCTATTAATAATTTGGGTAGTTGGCATGCTTTTTAAGCGCATAGGACTTCCTATTATGCTTGGGGAAATGCTAGCAGGTCTAATACTGGGGCCGCCACTGCTTAATATAATTCAAGCCGATATCCATATCGAATGGCTAGCAGACTTAGGGATATTCTTTCTAATGTTTTTTACAGGAATGGAAGTTGATCTTAACAAACTTACAAAACAGCTCAAAAATGCCTTATTAATAGCCTTTGGTGGAACTATTGGTCCTTTTATACTTGGATATTTCATAACAACGTATTTCGGTGGCTCTGTTATTCAAGGTTTGTTTATTGGAATGGCAATCTCTGTAACATCTATAGCAACAAAAGCAAGAATCTTACATGAGTTAGGGTTACTAAAGAAAAAAGTAGGCACAGTAATGGTTAGTGCTGCTTTATATGACAATATTTTTTCTATGATATTATTCGCAGTCATTGTGAGTATCGCCAAAATAGGAAAAGTTGATTTCGGTTCATTAACTATTACACTTTTAGGAATAATAGTATTTTTTAGCGTAACTGTTCCTTTTGGTTATTATATGTTTCCAAAACTTAAGACATTCTTTTCACATAAAGGTGGTAGTGGCTTTACGTTCAGCCTTATGGTAGCGCTTATCTTTGGATTCTTTGCAGAGGTTGTTGGGCTTCACTTTATTATTGGTGTGTTTATGGCGGGGATATTTGTACGAGATGAAATAATGGAATCTACTGATTTATACAAAAAGCTATTTGATACTATGTATGTTATTAGTTACGGGTTCTTAGGACCTATCTTTTTCCTAACATTATCATTTCACGTTGATCTGAATATATTATTTACAGTGGATTTTCTCTTCCTTGTTATCCTAACCATTGGTGCAATAGTAGGAAAAGTATTTGGTGCTGCTTTGTTTGCTAAATTAACAGGTTTTAGTAACAGAGATTCACTTATAATCGGATTAGGAATGAATGGTCGTGGTATGGTTGAAATAGTATTAGTTGTTATTGGCATGGAGCTAGGAATATTAAGTGATAACTATGTTTCTATATTAGTATTTATGGCAATGGCGACAACGTTAATAACACCTCTTGGGTTAAAGCTAATAGCAAAAAAGAAAGAGTAAGTTATTACTCTTCTCTCTTAATGATTGTCATCTCGCCTTTTTTGTTAAAATCCAAATCATGAGATTCTAATGCACCATAAAGAGTATCTTGAATAACAAGTATTTCTTCATCGCCTAATCGTTCAACATGATCATCTTCATAAGCTATGTCTGTTACTAAATCAAAATTTTTATTATCAATAAGTATCAGCCTTATCATTTTGTCTTCTGGGACTTCGTTTTCTAGCAAGAAAGATTTTAATTGAATTAGAGCATTTTCCGTTACATTTAACATAGAGAGCCTCCTTATGTAGTTATACTTAGCCTAACATAGAATCGGTAGAGATGTCAGGCTGTTGCCTTAATATCCTTTACGCTGCTTTATTTCGTTTTTCATTTTTTTTATTTTGTTTTTACCACCAAACATGGCAGTCATTTTTTTATCTTCGATACTTCGAGCATCTAATGACTGATAAGAAGCTTCTTTTAATTGTTTGTTGTAGCTTTCCAGCCGACCAACTGTAATATCACCATTCTCTATAGCAGCTCTTACAGCACAACCTGGTTCGCTAGCATGCTGACAGTCTACAAACTGACATGCCTTGGCTAGTTCATCTATATCTAGATATGTTTTTGAGATGTCGGCTGAATCTATCTGTATCTCTCTTAGACCTGGAGTATCGATAACAATTCCACCTGATTCTAGCTGGATTAGTTCGCGATGCGTAGTTGTATGCCTTCCCTTGCCGTCCTGTCTCGTCTCACTGGTCCTTAGAATCTCTTTTTCTGCGAGTTTATTGATAAGAGTAGACTTCCCTACCCCTGATGAGCCTAAAAACACAGCAATGACCCCTGAAGCCAAATAAGTCTTTAATTTCTCGATAGTTGTAAGATCGTCTTTTGTTGTAACAATAATATCAACACCTGGTGCGATTTGTTCTATCTCTCGAAATTTGACTTCTACATCTTCACAAAGATCTGATTTTGTAAGAATAATCACAGGACTTGCGCCACTATCCCAAACAACAGTTAGATAACGTTCTACACGACGTAGGTTGAAGTCTCTATTAAGAGAAGTACAGATAAAGCCTATATCTACATTGGCAGCCATTATTTGCACTTCTTGACCAGAACCAGAGGCTTTACGTTTTAGAGAGGTGTTTCTCTCTATTACTCTTTGGATGATTATTTCATTAGCATCAGAGCCTGTATCGTTTACCAACACCCAATCACCAACAACAGGATATGCTTCCTTAGACAAAGCATCATAGTCAAATTTGCCAGATACTTTAGCAAGTTTCTCACCAGCTTCGGTTATTGTTTTGTAGATATTGCGATGCTGACTGGTAATAAGACCTAGTGATAGGTCTGGGTAAGCCAGTGATTCGTTTATTTGCATTGGTTTAATGCCTAGGGATAGAAGAAAGTTGTTCATTAATCTATGGGGAGGGGTACTCGCCTATATCTTCATTCCACAATTCAGGCTTATCAGAAATAAAGCTATCCATAATATCCACACATTCCTGATTTTGTAAGACATCTAGATTGACTCCTCTAGACTGCAAATACGTTTCTGGTCCTTGAAAGGTTATATTCTCACCTATTACTACATTGGGAATACCATAAAGCAAAATCGCCCCACTACACATGTCACATGGTGACAAGGTCGTATACATAGTAGCTTTCTTATAATCACTAGCTTTCAATCTGCCTGCATTTTCTAGACAATCCATCTCTGCATGAAGTGTAGGACTACTTTTTTGTATCCTTTTATTATGTCCACGTCCAACTATCTGACCTTCTATTACAAGTACTGCACCTATTGGTATACCACCTTCAGCTAGGCCTTGTTTTGCTTCATCAATTGCTGTTTTTAGAAATTCATCCATAGAATAATAATAATTAGGTAATTAATAATAGTCAATTATGAGTGATTATTATTCAAATAAACTCTTAGCATCATCCAAGCTTCTTAAATCATCACCAAACAAATCAGTTGCATAAACAAATCGACTAGCAATATGTTTCGAAAATATAGCTTTCTGATAATTAAGAGGAACATTGTCCATAAATTCATCCATGCCAATTTTATCCATTAAAGGTTTAGGCACATAAGATGATAACACAGCTCTACGCAACTCCATGTCTTCAAATAAATCAGACGCTACTATCAAAGCATTTACTCTATTAATTTTCTTACTTAGAATATCGCTTAATTGCGTATATGATTTACTGCTTGTTTGATGAGCAAGCCATAGAGCCTCAAATTCTAATCTTGCATTATGTTTAATAATCTCAAGAATATCTTTTATGTACTCTTTTCTAAATTTAGGTGCATCTTCATTATCTTTTTGTGTCATATTTGCGATAAAATCCTGATCACTAAGAGCAAGACCAGCAAGCACCTCTAATGAAGAAGAGTTAACACCACCTTTATTTGTGGAGCTATCTTTAAAAATAATTACATTTTTACCTTCGAGTTTTCTTCTTGCCTCAGGTGTAATGTAAAGGTTTGCACCTTCTATAATATACTTAAATCTTGGAGTCCCTTTTGCATCAAGAAGTTTTTCCCAATTTTTAATATCAATAGTATTTGGTCTTCCACCACAAGGAACAAAAAGATCTGCCGTTATCTTTTGATTGAAAATAATATTATTTCTAAATTCTGCACCATCTTTTACTTTTGTTCCATCAGACAATGTAATATCTCTATCATCTACATTTACTTTGAATCCGCCTTCTCCTATTTTAGAAGGATCAAAATTAGAAGAATCAATTCTATCAATAGCAAGCCTGCTTAGCTCAGTTCTATCTAACCCATTTGGATCATAAATAACTCCGCCACCATCAATAATTAATGTAGTTTTATCTTTTGACATTAATATTTCATTACTACCTAAATCTCCATCTGGTCCACCTGTTTGAACTTTAGTAATATCTGCTTCGTTTATCCCTAACTTATTAAGAAGCTGCAGGACATACTCGTGCACACTCGTTGTAGTCATTCCATAATCTATATGTGAAATACCGCCAAGATGCGCGCCTTTTCCTGTAGTAATTCCTTTCCAATACTTATATCCTCTATCATGTGCTCTCTCGCAAGCCCAGTCCATCAAATCTGCAGAACCTTCATCTGGTCCAAGAAAAAGAATTTCTTCTTTATAGTTTTCAATATATTTTTTATTTTCTGGAAGAATTATATCAAGCACACTATCAACATATTTCCTGAAAGCTAGTGCTCCTGCTTCTCTTGGATTGCCATAATCAAGAATAATAATTCCCTTAGAGCCACCTTCTGCTATATCTTTGTTTTTAAGTTCCTGAGTAGATGCTAATCCATATCCTTCACGATATGCTCCATCAAGATTATCATTAAATTCTTCTCTAGACCTAGAAACTACAATTCTTATCCCGCCTCTGGCAATATCTTGAAACCTTGTATGAAACCCAGAAAAATTATCACCAACGATAAAAAACCATCCATAAGGAGAAGCATCAAAGCCTAATTCTTTTGATAAGAAATCACCATTCATTCTATACGCAATACCGCTCTTGTCCAGTAAGTAAGCAGATGTTCTCGCTATGTTTTCCACAAATTTAAGAGCAAATTTAAAAATTGTTTTCTCTACAATAGTTAATTCCCTATTATTTTCTACTTCTTTCATAAAAGCCTCTTTATATGAATCATCATTATGTCTGTTTGGATTAAATTTAGCATCAAACATATTGAACAATAATTGCCTAACAGCAGGATACTTAATAAATACATCAGCTATTATCTCATCTTGGAACTCTCCAATATCCAGGCTTCGCTGCAAATCTTTAATAACTTTTTGCATATCTTCTGAAGTTGCTAAACTATCCATATAAGTTATTTCGCTACGTGCTCTAGTTACAAACTGGTGTATAAAAGAGGTAGCCGCGTTTATAAAATTAACTTCATGAACACCAACTCCATCATCAAACATATCACCAATCGCATTATTTGGAAGTAACCCTAATGCTGTTATATCTCTTCGAAGTTCTTCTTTATTTACTTTATTAAAGTCTGATTTATTAACATATAGCGAGTTAATATTTGTTTTCTCTCCACCTTCAGCATGCGTTCTATTGTATTTCCGTGCAATTGTTAATCCATGCTTCCTTAAAACAGAATTAATACGACTAAACACTTGCTTATTACTACCACTATATCCTGTCGTTATTTGGATTTCATTTGGTTCTCTACAGTCTGAAAAATCTATAACCATAGATGTTTCAGACTGAGCTTTTTTATGAATATCTTGATATCTTTTATTTGCTTCACTTTCAATGCTACCTGTCATATTAGAATCAATTGAAGACACATCACTATCCTTTTTATTCATTACTATATATACGACAATGTTTGGATAATTACCTTCGCTTGTCCTTGCTGCTCTATAGGAAGAAACTATACAATCACCATTTTGAATTAGGTTTTGAATCTCTGCTTCAACTAATGAAGAATTACTCTCGCTACATATATAAAATGTACCGCCTGGTATTTGACTTCTTAAATTAAGATTAAGTGATCCATCATGATTTATATCTGACTCAATTTCGCTACCTCTATTAGCAACTATATGTTCTCCAATTGCTTTTAATGGACTTGTCTCAAAGTAATGTTGGGGTAAAGCAATATCAACCAGCCACCACTTCATTTCTTTAAGTATTCTTTCTGTAGAATAATTTGAAATAGCCTTAAGATTGCTTGTGTCATTTATGTTGTTAAATAATGTCTCTAATTGTGGTCTTTTATCACTAAAATAGCTTGATTTCTGCACAATAATATCTATAACGGCATCTATTGGATTCTCTATCATAAATTCAAGCATTTCTAAATCTATATCTGGATATTCTTTAATTAGATTAATATTACCAGCCATATTCTCATTAGCATTTAACAACCAATGAAGACGCTTAATTATTGTATTCTCTTCTAAAATATTTGATTCCATTTTCTGCACCAAAGATGATAACTCTTCCACGGAAAATTTTGTCCTACTAGCAATATCTTCTAAGATTTGTGTCTTCTGATTGTTTCTTAATACAGTATCATCCATCTGAAACGATAAAATTTTATTATTCATATTTGTATATCTCCATTTTTTTTATCAGAAAGTGACCAAGTGTAATATTATCGATACTTATTATTAGAAATCTCACCGTATATATATTGATTGTTTTTAATATCACTCCCTGATAATTAGTCAATTAGGTGTATGATATATACTAGAGAGAGATAAATTAGGAGGAAGATTATGATGAGTGATGTAGCAAGATTATTTATGTGGATGTCTATTATTAACGGAGGATTATTGATCCTATGGACTATATTATGGATGCTTATACCAGACTTAGTATATAAGACCCAAGCAAAGTTCTTCCCTATCGAAAGAGATACTTTTAATAAATTATTTTATGGTTTTATTGGCCTGTTTAAAATTCTATTTTTATTCTTTAATCTAATACCGTTTATCGCATTATTGATTATTGGCTAATAACATCATGTTTAGCTAGTTAACTTTTAGCTATTTATACTTCTTTATCTGCCTTAAGCTGTAGTTTCCTCATCCGTTGAGACTACTTCCTCTGTAACTTCTTCAGTGACTGAAGTTTCATCTAGATTAAGCAATTCAGCTCTTGAGATTACTCCATCAGCTCCTGCAACTTTATAGAATGTTCCTTCTTCTCCAACAATATCCATGATTCCATCTAGGTTTATATGCATAGCTTCAAGCTTGCTTTGCATTTCTACCTTTGTAATCTGATCATCACCATCAGTATCAAATTGATGAAAGTTCTCACTATCAACTTTTATTGAACCTGATACTTCACTAGCATCGAGTGTTTTACCAATACCCGCGTCTCCACCTCCATGTGAATGACTTGTATGATTCGAACCAAATGCTTTACTTGTGCCCATTTCCTTATCAAAAGCCTGCATTGAATCTGAATTTTTAGAATATCCTTGCATCTCATTATAATCTTTAAACTCATCTCTATTTATCTCGTTGTCATTATTTCTATCAATAACATCAAAATTTGATCCATCTACTGTAATATCTCCAAATTCATGAGAAGTGTTGTAGTTAAAACTAGCACCATCTGCTAAGTCTTTATCTACATAAGAAGAATTTACATCTTCACCTGCGTGCCTGATATTAACATTACCATTTGATCTTGGTGCATTCATAAAAGTGTTTTCAATCATAATTTACCCCCGTTATATATACTCACCATTATAACGTAAAAAACCTTTACATAATTTGCATTCAATATTATTGTTATTTTTATGGAATTTGAAGAACTAGTAGTTGAATTTAATGAATCTGAAACAGATATCAAACAAAATATCTTAATCGATACATTAAACGAAGACCCGCTGTTAGCTTTTGCTATCTTTAGTAATGCCTCACTTGAGGCTATCAATGAATTGCTTATTAATACAGACCCTAGCGATATTGAAGCTTTCTTCTTAAGATGTTGGGATCAAATCGCTGATAATGATGAAATAAGAATAAACTACTTTGCTGATGTTTTTATTGCATTATGGCAACAATTTCCTAATTCTACTTATGCTACGCATGTTTTATCGTGGATGATAATAACTTCACCTGATATCAACAAGAGTTTAAAAGAAATGTTTTTAAATAAACTAATAGAATCAGGCTACCCAATACCAAAAATCACTATAGCTAAAAAAAATCAGACACAAGATAATCTATTACCCGAATTACCTGTTCAACCATAACCTTATCTCTTTTTCAAAAAAATCTGTCAGTATAGACTCTTCAATATCAAAAGAATGTTGTAACTGCAAATATATACCTTCCCATACTGGAGCTCCGTAAAAGATTGAGCATCTATTTTTATAAAAAGATTTTGAATAATTTTTATTATCAACTATTTTAATTTGAAAACTTTTGTCGGTCTCTTGTTGATAGTTAAAAGCTATAAAATTCCTCCAACTTGGTATATCTTCAATGAATTTAAGAAGTTCTTTTGAATTAGGATACTTTTCTTTTAAATCTTGATTCAAAATCAAGTTAATAAAACTAAGGTTGTTTTCAGCAGCATATTTAAGTTTTTTAGCTATTTCTAAGGAATTATTTTCACTATTAATCATTGGAACCATATCTGTAAAATCTGCTATTAATTCTGAGAACCTATCATCATTATTTATTCGAGTATTACTAATACACCAATAAGCAAAGAACTCAGTTTTTAATATAAATTGCCAGAACTTTACAAATAAATGAGCAAATAATGAAAAGGTGTCATCTTGGCTTAATCCGTTCAAATCATAAAAATAATGTTTATAAAACTTTATTGAAGATGCCTGTTTAATATTTAATATTTGTTCCTGCATATCATACTGCAAATTGATAAATTTACTTAGCTGAAAACTTAAAACTATATCACTATCGGATAGCATAATATCTTTATTAATCGCTTTAGCATAATCACACTCATAAAAAGCTTCATTATATTTTAACCGAGAAAATCTTTTATCAAAAATAGAGTCAGTCATTACATCATGAATATGGTCATCTATTGCATAGATAAATTGATAATCAACAAGAGTACGTTTAACTAGGTAAAACCTATGCATATAGTCAACATTGTCTGTTGATTTAATATATGACTCTAATTGTACTTCAATAATTTCATCTATAACCTCCGGTGATAATGCAGATAAATCTACAAATGGCACACTTAATCTATCGTTCAATAAATATTCTTTTAAAAAAAACTTATTCTGTTTATGAAATAAAACACTTCTCAAAAGTGGTTGTGATAATAAAAATTTATATATTTCTTCAGAAAACTCATTCTCTAAATCATGCCCCTCCAAATAGATACTATTAACTGCATAAGCTTTTGGAAAAACGAAATTAGCTATCTTATGAGAAACACTTGCAGGGTATTCTCGATTAAAAGAAAAATAAACATTATTAAAATACATACTTTCTTGTTCTTTTACATCAGCAAACAAGTCATCTAAAAAAGCTTGAATGCCTTGATATATAAGCTGAGTATCTTTATAGATCTCGCCGGTTTGTGTTTGAATATATTGAAGTGAAAAATCATTATTATTCTTTAATATCCTTATGATTTCCAAAGTTTCTTCATTTGATATGGAAGACAATAAAATTAAAAATCTATAGCACCTATTTTTAGAGTCTTTTTTTAATTCCAACTTCCAGTCAAATGACGCATTCAAATAGCTTATTAATTCCTCTGGAAGTGTATAGTTTGTTTTCTGCTTTGACTCATAAAATATAGCAATTTCTTTAATTGTTTTCAGCTGATAAAACTCTCCATACCGAATCTCTCCAACTTCATTATTAAGAGTATCTACAAATTGAGCTGCACTTAATGAATCGCCGCCTAAATTAAAGTAATTGTCATAAATTGAACATTTATTAATATTTAGATTCATTAACAATAGATCATGAATTTTTTCTTCCATTTTCGAAAGCTTTTCATTTATAAATAGCTGAGATTTAGATGTTATTTTTTTTAACTTGTTTATAGCTACTTTACCCGTTACTCCTAGTGGCCAATCCTCTACAAAATATACCTTATGTGGCTTATACTGCCCTAATATTTCTTTCAAAAAACTTTCTTCAAACTTTATAGATTCATCACTTTTAACATATGCAACTATCTGCTTGGTGCTTAAGTCCCAATCACACGCAACATAACTTGTACTAAAACAATCCTGTAAGACAGACTCTATCTCTCCCAATTCAATGCGATATCCTCTTACTTGAACTTGTCTATCCTTTCTACCATTAAACTCAATAATACCTTCAGGCAACCATCTGCCAAAATCACCAGTTTTATACATTCTAAAACTCTCATTAAATGGATCTTGAATAAACCGACTATCATTAATGTTAAGAGGGATATTCTGTGCGACATCGCCAGAGATATAAATCTCTCCAAATTCACCTAAAGGAAGCAATTCATGAGCATCAGACATTACCCATATAATATTATTGGGCAAAGGTCGCCCTATAGGAACTCTGGTTAAGGATAAATTGTTATCATTATTCTCATATACGAGGTTTTCAATAGTTGTTTCTGTTAAACCATATCCATTTATAACTCTCGCTTTATTTTTATAATAGTTATTTATTTCTTTCCAACTATTTTTCGAACATTCCTCTGCCCCAAGTATAAGTAATTGCAAAGATGTAAGTTGATTGTAATTTGTATTATTAATTATCTCTGAATGCATAGAGGGCGTTGTGTCTATTAATGTAATTTCTTCCATTTCAATAACATTTCTTATAAATACCAAATCTAATTTTTGGGTATCACTTAAAAGAACCAAATGCCCACCTGTAAAAAGAGTTTTGAGAATATCGCCAATAAATACATCTGAACCAATTGGGGCTATCTGTAAAACATTCGGAGGATTATCTAACAAATCATAATATTTGCACCATGCGTAAAATGTTGATTTTAAAGATTTGTTATTTATTCTTGTGCCTTTAGGAATACCGGTAGACCCTGAGGTATAAAGTATATACTCTGCTCCGTTAGAAATGCACTCAGCATATTGCCTATGCTGATCCTTAATCAAATCTCTATAATATGAATGACTGATGCCTGAAATACTCTCATTTTCTAATGTTATGATTTTTGATGGATTAGAATCCTCTAAAATTGATGCAATTCTCTTTCTTGGTTGCGATGGGTCTATTATTAAAGATACTTTCCCAATATTCCATATAGCAAGAATTGTGATGATAAGCTCAGGAGATTTATCCATTAAAACACAGATTATTTGTCCATTATTAAAATCCGCTAAACTGCTTGAAACTTTTGCTATTAATACTTGCAACTCTTTATAGGTATATGTTTTGTCTAAATATGTAATTGCTTTTGAACTTGGCTGCATCATGCTATTTTTATGGAATTTAGGCATAAGATTTATTCCTAAATCTAACGATTCTCCAATAGAGAACTCTTTTATCTTTGCCACATCCTTACTTTTCATTAATGCCAAATCATTTATCTTAATTTTTGACAAAGATGTGTCTAAAAGAAATTCTATCCCAGTTAATAGGCTCTTTGCTTCTAATTCATCTAAAATTGCAGTCTGATAAAACATTTCCAAAGTATATGTTTGAGAATTAGAATAATTTCTAAAGTTTAAGGTTATTGGATATAAAGCATGGCTAGTTTCTAACACAAATGGTGTTATATTTAGTTCATTTATACTCGTTTTATAATTAAAGTTCTCAAAAGATAAAACACCTACACACTTATTCACCCAACTCGTATCAACGAGAGTATCCTGTTTTAAATATAATTCTTCAAGCTTAAATTTAATATCATTAGCTAAATCTGTTATTGTCATATTTAATTCTGGAGAAATAACCAAAGGCAATGTGTTAACAAAAGGACCAACAACTGATCTATATTCCCAATTCTTTTTACCTCTGTTTAGCAGATGTATGCCTAAAATTACTGGTTCCCCAGTTCTTTTAAACCAATATGTAGCATAAATAGCTAAAAAATAATGAAACAAACTAATACTATTTCCTTTGCAATAATCCTTAAGATTATTAACATTTTGTGTGTTTATTTGTATTTTTAATTCTTTTGCATAGAAAGAATAATCATTGCTCTTTTTTAATAAACCATTAATGTTTTTATGATCAAAATCATCAATTATATATTCGTTTCTAATAGCATCTATACTTGTAAATTGTTTATATATTAACTCTTTGTTTTGATATTTTCGCCATACTTTATGAAGAAGCTGATATATCCCCCAACCGTCTATAATCAAATGGTGGAATTTGTTAAACCAGATATGTTTATTGTCTGATAATTTTATTAAAGAAAAAATATATAAATTGTCTTTCTTGAAATTTATATAACTCTTCATCTGTGAATCCATTAACTCTAGAGCTACTTTATATGGATTAGATTTCATTGAAAGGTCAATAAAATCAATGGTTATTTCTTTAGAAACAACTTTTTGAAACCAATTTTCTTTATGCTTAAAAAAGGATAAATTAAAAACTTCAGAGAAAGTGGCAACTTCTTTTATAGCATCAAATAGTTTCGTTTTATCTATATCGCCTTCTATTATGTAATACCCCCCAATATTAAAAAAAGGTAATCCCTCGTGCTGAAGCGTTGCTTTTATCATTTGAGATTGAGCAGGAGATACTGGAATCGATTTATCCATAAATTAATTATATATCATTATGCTGGGCATGTAATGATTTTAAACTTTAGCTAAGAATTTGGTAGTTTTGTTTCTTTAAAAAATTACCAAAAATTATAGAACTAATAAATATAAGTGGTAATGCAACAAGCAAACGAATAAGTGTAAACTTTACACCTAAAAGAGAGAACTCTATCAAGGTCATAGGAATTCTATAAATAGCTGCAGCGCTAATATAAAACAAAATAACACTCAAACTAGCTCCTTTTTTTGATAAAGCCTGAGCTATAGGGAATGCTACATATAAACCACCAACAGTTGGTCCTGCCAATATTAATGCCCACAAATATCCTCTAATACCAGAACCAGAACCCATATGTGCTTCTATTTTTTCTTTTGAAACCCATACTTCGAACAAACCTATTAATATAAATGCTGCTGGCAAAATACTAAGCATAGACTTACTAAACTTAATAAAGTTTAAACCAATAACTTTTCCTGAATCAAAGTTTATTGCAAAAGAAAGAGATATAAACATGATAAACATTAAAAATAATATTATTTTTTTCTTTTTAAATAAATTCATTAGAATATTTCTCCAAAAAACACACCTACTACAAGTGCAATAATAATTGCGATAAAAAAGCTTATTACATTTCTAATAATAGTAACCTTCGTACCAAACACTTTCTTTTCTATAGGAAAAGTAACAAATCCAACCATCATTAATGTTGTTACAAATGCTGCACTAGCCATGTAACTAGCACCATTACTTAAAGAAATGGCAGTCAACGGATAGGCTATAAATCCTGGAATTAATACTATTGATCCAACTATAGCGCCAACTAGAATCGATAAGCCACCGTAATTATTACCCAAAACCATCGAAATCATTGATGGTGATACGAAAAGCAAAACTATAGAGGCGATTATTAACATTTGCAAAAAAGGAGGCAATAACTTCATGAAGCCTTTCCACGCAATCTTAATTGCCTTTTTTGTTTTCTGCCTATCAACTAAAAAAGATATAAACAGAATAATTAAAAGAAAACTATATAATAAAATCATTACAAGAAACTATACCATGAAATCAAGACAAATTATCGTACTTTGCTAGTTCATCCTCTAACTCTTCATACTTCTTATCAAATATAAGATGTTAGAAGATAAAATCACGTTTTAATCGAAATAAGGCGTGTAATATAGCTTATAGCAGATTAAAAAATCGTTTTAATTCATCTTTATTTTGGTGAAATTCAATTGAATCATTAAGATTTTTTCCTGAAACTTCTGGTTTATTTAAATTGTAGCTAGTGTTCCAGTATCCAGCTATTCCCTGAGGCTTTTCTTTATTTAAAACCTTATAATTTTGATGGAGATAAATATTTGAGTTTTTAAACTGATCTTTGATTATAGTATCTGTAAAATAAACTGCGATATTTTTTTTATTCAAATTTTTATACAAATAAAATTTAAATCGAGAGCTTTTTGTAATTGGTGAAAAATCTAGTTTTTGGAGCAAATAGATCATAATGGGTTTTCGTTGTTTGGTAGTTTTTATTTCTGATTGATCTAAGTTTTTGCAGAGTTCTATAAAAAGTTCTATGAAATATTGTGCATAGAGATTTCCCCTATTTTTACAGGAGATGCTAATCCCGTCAAAGCAGATATTTCCATTTTTTACCTTTAAAAACAAAGACCCTACATGTTTTTCTAAAAGTGAGTGTTGATCTGATTTTGACAATATAATAGTGGTTGTAACACCTCTCCCAAGTTTTAAAGAACCACGAATAAATGCGTATAATCCATTAAATTGAGCAAGCATCTTCCACTGGTTTTTTTCAGCAATAATTTTATATTTCATAACTCTTCCCCTTAGCTATTATTTAATATTACGATACTCCTGATTAAAAATTGCAGAAAATTACAGATTTTTTTTTATTTACGATTATGAACTAAGATATCATTTACAAAATAATTATGATTATCTTGAACTGAATTTAAATATTTTATAACTTCACAACCTATGTCCTGAAGATCCGCTTTAGCAAGCTGCCAGTAACCATCGACTAACAAAGCTTATTAATTCCAGAATTATAGCAAGGATTACCCATGTTTAAACTTGGGCAATTACTTATGTTAAATAAAAAAATGTTCAAATTGAACTTATAGACAAAGATGGAAGGATATATTCAAATATTAACTATTCAAGTTATTTAGATATAATGAATTTGATATTTAATTAAGACAAATTATCGTGCTTAGCTAGTTCAGTCTCTAGCTCTTTATACTTCTTATCAACCTTAAGCTGAAAACCATGGTTTTCTTTAGATAATTCGGCAATAAGCTTTCCGTCATTAGAAGCTGCTGCTTGCTCTATACTCTTAGTATTCTCTACTATCTCAGCATCAAGGATAGCTATCTGCTTCTCAAGCTTAGAAATATGGTTCTCAATAGCTCTAAGCGCTTTTCTGTCAGCGTTTTTATCAACCTTTGGCGCAACAGCTGCCGTTGCAACTGGCTTTGTTCCTTTTTTCTTAGACTTAACAGGTTTGCCTTCCCATCCTACTTTCTCAAGGAACTCTTTATATGTGCCATCAAACACTTCTACTTTGTCAGAATGAAACACTATAAGCCTATTGGCTATATTATTTAGAAACATCTCGTTATGCGTAACCATTACAACTGCGCCAGAAAAAGCGTTTATAGCTTCTATTAGTGAATCACAGGAGTCCATATCCAGATGATTTGTAGGTTCATCTAGAAATAATAGATTGGAAGGTGTAAGCAATAGCTTCCCAAGCAATACTCGGCTTTTTTCTCCACCAGATAATACGCTAATCTTCTTCTTAGCAAGATCGCCAGAGAACATCATAGAACCACAAATACTACGAATTATCTTGGGGTTGCTTTCTAATGAAGCGCTCAATAACTCTTCATCTATAGTTTTAGTTGGAGTAAGATGCTCGATATTAGTCTGTCCAAATACTCCCAACTCTGCTTTGGGGTGCCGATTAACTTCACCCGAAACTGGGTTTAGTTCTCCATTTAGCAGATTCATTAATGTAGTTTTTCCTTTTCCGTTTTTTCCTACAATACAGACTCTATCTGACTTTCCGATATTTATTGAAAAATTATTAATTAATATTTCTGAATTTGGATAAGAAAAAGTTATATTTTCTGCATTCATCACCTTCTTTGCCAGAAATGGTGCTTCCTTAAAACTAAACTCCAATGTTTTTATCTCATCTAGTTTATCCATAGCTGTAGTACGCTTTAATGCTTTTACTCTCGATTGAGCCATACTAGCTAAGCGCGCTTTTGAACGAAACCTTGTAATAAAAGCTTCCATTTCCTTACGTTGCTTATCTGTCTTAACCCTTGTACGTTCATGGGTTTCTTCTTCTATAGCAATCTGTTCATACATCCTCGCAGTATTGCCTTGTATCTTTTTCACCTTTTGACGGTGAATAATCATCGTATGAGTAGTAACAGTATCCATGAATGTCCTATCATGCGTAATAAGCACAAGTTCATTTGGCCAATTGCGCAAAAATCGCTCCATCCAACGAATAGAAACAATATCAAGATAGTTCGTAGGTTCATCTAGTAATAGTAAATCTGGCTCTGACACTAGCACCTTTGCTAGATTAAGCCTTACCTGATAACCACCTGAGAATAAGAAAGGGTCTTTATACATATCTTCATAGCTAAACCCTAGCCCTGTAAGTATCTTCTCTGCTTTCCAAATATCATCCTCATATCCTACTGGCAAGCCAAGGCAACATTCTTCTATAACATTAGGCTTAGTAAACTTAAGATGTTGCTTCACATAGCCAATAGTATAATTCTTAGGAATAGAGATAGCCCCACCTTCAGCTACAATCTCTCCAGTAAGCATATTAAAAAGAGTTGTCTTTCCGCTGCCATTTCTTCCAACCAATCCTATACGTTCACTAGTATTGATATTAAAATTAACATCAGAAAAGAGCTCTTGTGCGCCAAAAGAAAGCGCAAGTTTATTAACAGTAAGCATTATCTCGTTATTCTCCCTCTTACAACCAAACGAACAGCATCGAGCCTTAACCTTGCAGAACATAAATGCTGATGTATGGAATCTTGCTCATCTACAATAGCTTCTATCTCTTCAGCTGTAATGTGTTTATTTATTTTCTTTAGGTACAAATTTCTATCTAAAAGAACCTTATATTCTTTATCCATTGATATGATACTATCATCTATAATATCTTCCAAGATAGGAGTAGCAAGCTCTGTAGCTTTTTCAGTCATATCTTCTACAATTTCTACAGATACAGACAAAACATCCTTTAACATCTTATTAGTTCCAGCACCCAGATTTCCTTCTAGCTCATTTGTAGAAATATCATCAGAACAATCTTCAAGCTGGTTATTTATTAATATTCTTACTGGAGTTGCAGGTAAAAATCTTTCTATATATAAATCTTTAGGAGCAACACATTCTACAACATAGCTAGCTTCTATATACACTCTTTGCGCGACATCATCTTCCCAAATTGCAAAAGAACTATTACCTTGTTCGCTACCTAAGAATATATCTATAGCACCTCTCACCATTGGATGATCCCAAGTAAGAAACAATATATTCTCTAATACAAGTGCTTGCTCCCTACTAAAAGTAACTATCATCTTACTACCCTTAAACCCAGGCAAAATATCTTCATAACCACCTGTAGCTTTTAAAAACCAAGTTCTATCATCTATCTCTTCGACACTAATGCCGAAATACTCAAACACTTTAAGCATAAAGTCATCCAAGCTTGTATCTTTATCTAGCTTTTTAATGCCTTCAGTTAAGCCTTTTACTAAGCTAGGTTTATAAGAATTACGTTCCAATAAGCGGTCTCTGCCATTTTCTAGTTCCTGAGTCTTAGTAATAGCATAAGCTTGTATTTTGGTTATCAAAGCTTTTATCTTTGTATCATTTTTTGTTTCACTATACTCTCTAGCAACATCAAATATCTGCTCGCCTAAATCTTCTACAAGTCTATTTCCATAAGCCACAGCAGAACCAAAAGCCTTTGCTCCTTCATGTAATATCTTGATAATAGCTTCTTGCCTAGAATGTTTGATAAACGGCAAGTATATATGAATATCCTTTTTCTGCCCTATTCTATCCAAACGTCCGATACGCTGTTCAATAAGTTCCAAATCTAGAGGACAATCAAAGAACACCAAATTCTGACAGAACTGGAAATTCCTACCTTCACTGCCTATCTCTGAGCATATAAGCATCTGTGCGCCATCAGGTTGCGCGAAATAGGCCGCCATCTTGTCTCGTTGCAGCAATGTCATTCCTTCATGGAATAAAGCGATATTTGCCTTGATATGCGTTGTTATAAGCTTATTCACCGCCAAGACGTTTTCTTGTGTATGGCATATCATAAGTATTTTTTTATCTTTAGAGCTTTGTAATAACTTCACTAACCATAAGATACGAGGATCATCTGCTGAAATTGTTGTCTTAATCTCTTTAGCTATTAGTGGAGCTAAATGAACCTGTCTTTTAGTAAAGATATCTATATTTTTTCTAGTATTACGAAAGATAATTCTTCCTAAACCATAACAGTCTAGCAAAGTATCTACTAACCTATTTCTACTAGAAACATCTGCCTTGACATCTATAGAAGTAAGTATCTTTTGTAAATCCTGATCTAACTGATATTTATCATTTAGCCAAGTCATATCAACATTAGTTAAAACCTGCGCATTTTCTATTTTATCTACAATATCAGCAAGTGTTGAATAGGCTTTTGTATCCTCTAGGAATTTATCATAGTCATTATATAAATCTGGATATAACAAACTACAAATAGCGAACAAGCTCTCATAGCCAATCACCTCTGGAGTAGCTGTAAGTAGTAACATACGTTGCGTAACCGTTGCTAATGACTGTAACCAGTCAAACTGTTCAGTATCTCTACTTACTCGGTGAATCTCATCGACTATTACTAAATCCCACCCAGCTTCCATGATCTCTTCTTGGATACCATCCTCACTAAAAATATAATCCATAGTGGTCAGTCCAAGCTGGCTTGTATGAAAAGGACTAAGCTCATCATCCATATTTTCTGATTTGTAATAAGCACGATCAAAAATAGCAAAAGTAAGATTAAACTTTCTAAGCAATTCCACAAACCATTGATATACGAGTGCATTAGGAACAATGATAAGAACCCTATCTATACGGCCACTTATAAGCAAATTATGCATAATAAGACAAGCTTCTATTGTCTTTCCTAGCCCTACTTCATCAGCTAAAAGCAAACGCTGATACTGTCTAGCAATAGAGGTTTGTAAGATATATAACTGATGCCAAATCACATCTACTCTTGGCCCAATAAAGCCTCTTAATTTTGAATTATAGTAATTGTGATTATGAGTGAGCATTTCAGTCCTTAGCTGATATGCATCTTGTCTATCCACATGTGCGGACAACAATCTATCCATTGGAGAAAGAAAGCTTATAGTATCATCGATATCAGTTTCTACTATTTCAAATTCAGTACCAATATAATGGAAAAGCCCATCTCGTTCATCAATGCTTTCTATAGCAAAGGATTCGTTATGATAGCTCTTCACCTGTTCGCCAACACGCAAACAAATACGCTTTAATGGCGAGTTGTCAGTAGAATATTGTCTAGTAACATCACTAGTCCTAAACAATATCTGTATTTTCCAGTTTTCAACGCTAATGATAGTCCCCATGCCAAGATCTGGTTCCATGGTACTTATCCAGCGTTGTCCTATTTTGAATTCGTTTCTAATAATTAGTCCCTTGTTAGTTGTCTGTACTTAATTCTTTTTGGTTGATCGGCTGCACTACCTAGTCTTTCCTTACGATTCTTCTCGTATTCAGAGTAATTGCCTTCAAACCAAACAGCTTTACTTTCACCTTCGAAAGCAAGGATATGTGTTGCAACTCTATCTAAAAACCATCTGTCATGGCTTACAATTATCGCACTACCTGCAAAATTCATAAGAGCATCTTCCAATGCACGTACGGCATTCACATCAAGATCGTTAGTAGGTTCATCTAAAAGAAGAACATTAGCGTTCTCTTTAAGTAACATAGCCAAATGTGCTCTATTACGTTCACCACCAGAAAGCAATTTCACTTTCTTTTGTTGATCTGTTCCTGCAAAATTAAATCTGGATAAATATGCTCTAGAGTTAACCTCAATATTCCCAAGCTGAACAATGTCTTGCCCACCTGAAACTACTTCCCAAACAGATTTTTCAGGATCTAAATCTTCACGAGCTTGGTCTACGTAAGCAAGCTTAACCGTATCGCCAATAGTAATAGTTCCTTTGTCTTGTTTCTCTTTATCTGTAATCATCCTAAATGTTGTTGTCTTACCTGCACCATTAGGACCAATAATCCCAATAATAGAACCAGGAGCCATATCAAAACTAAGATCTTCAATAAGAAGTTTATCCTCATATCCTTTGCTTACAGCTTCAAACTTTATAACATTTGTTCCCAATCTTGGCCCCGGTGGGATATATATCTCTAAAGCTTTAATTGCTTCCTTGTTATCCTGACTAAGCAAAGTCTCATACTGTTTGATATGAGCCTTAGATTTAGCCTGTCTTGCTTTTGGTGTCATTCTAATCCACTCAAGCTCTCTTTGTAGAGTCTTGCTACGCTCAGACTGTTGTTTCTCTTCTGTAGATATGCGCTTCTCTTTCTGCTCTAGCCAAGAAGAATAGTTCCCTTTCCAAGGAATACCTTCACCTCTATCTAACTCTAATATCCAACCAGCTACGTTATCTAGAAAATATCTATCGTGAGTAACTGCAATTACGGTACCTTTATACTGTCTGAGGTGCAGCTCAAGCCAAGCTACTGTTTCTGCATCAAGATGGTTTGTAGGCTCATCTAATAATAGAATGTCTGGCTTTTGTAAAAGTAATCTACACAATGCCACACGTCTAAGCTCTCCACCAGAGATTAACCCCATCTTCATGTCTTCAGGAGGACATCTAAGGGCATCCATTGCCTGCTCTAGCTTAGAATCTATATCCCATGCATCAAGGTCGTCTATTTTTTCTTGTACTTCACCCTGCCTCTTAATAAGCTTATCCATCTCATCATCAGACATAGATTCCCCAAATTTTTCATTTATAGTTTCATACTCTGCCATTAGTTGTGCTGCTTCTCCAGCTCCTTCTTGTACTACTTCTTTTACAGTACGCTCCGGATCAAAAGTAGGCTCTTGCTCTAAGAATCCAATAGAGTACCCCGGAGTACTGGTAACATCACCGTTATAATCTTGATCTATACCTGCCATTATTTTTAAAAGTGTTGATTTTCCTGAACCATTAAGACCTAAAACACCTATCTTTGCCCCATAAAAATATGAGATCGAGATATCTTTTATAATTGGTTTCTTGTTATAGAATTTACTTACTTTATACATTGAATAGATAATTTTATTCACTTCATTGCTCATAGGGAGTCCTCCGTAGTTTTTTAGTTATTATAGCTCATGTTGAAAAACTCAGTTAGACGAATTATTTAAGATTATATTTTTTAAGTAAACTATTAAGCGTATCTTGAGAATCCTTTAGGTTATTATTTGACTCTAATAATTCATCATTAACCTGCTCTAATTCTGCTGTGCGTCTATAAACTCTATCTTCTAATGTCATATTTAATGCTAGTAATTCATTATTTTTTGTGGTTACTTCATGAGTGAGCAACATATACCGTCTAATTGATATAAACAAGATCGAACATAAAAAGATAAAGAACCCAATCTCATATAAAAATAATGGCTGATTGAGCCTATTTACATTTACTAACACATTACTAGTAGCATTTATAGCCAAAGAAATAACTCCAAATAAAAGAATCTGCGCATCGATATTTCTTTTAATAAAAGACTCATATATTGCAGATAAAACTATCAAGCCTGTTGTTATTGGCACTATTTGCCTAAATACACCAAAGGCAAAATTAATATCTTGAGAAGTGAAAAAGAGCTCTACTGTAGATAGAACAAATAATGCCACATAAAAAAAAGAAAATCCTATTGCTATGTACCTAAACCTAGATACAAATATTAGTGATAAAAGCATAAAAGCAGAAATGGCTATAGGGTATGTAGAAAAGAGCTGTATAGACCGCAACAATTCACCACTATTCGGGATTGGCAGCATTGAAGGAATCGAGTTCATAAGGCTAAACGTAACACCTACAGAAATTAATAATATACTAGTAGCAAACAACTCTAAGCTGCCAATATTTATAAGATAAAACATAAGAACAGCCACGCCGACTATGATAAAAAAGCAACTGATTACAAATAACGGCAAATCCTTTGCGATAAAGAAGCTAAATATATCTGTTTTATCTCCAAAATATATGTGCTTAGAACCAACTTGTGGAAAACTAGAATTTTTAACATAAATTTTTAGATATAGATAATCAAAATTACTAATATCAGGGATATCAAATACATGGAAATATGGCATATTTAGTTTCTTTGCAATTAAGGTATTATCTAAATAAACTTCAGCATGAAAAAAAGTTTCTGCTAACACCAAACTAGAAGGAATAACTTCAATATTTAAAGGTATTCTATAGCGCATCCAAACGTAATTTAGGCCCCTCGGAGCATTGAAAAAAGTTATTTTGGTTGGGGCCCAACTAATGTTTTGCGATTCAAAATTAATAGAAGCGTCTACTTCATCAAAGCTATACTCTGCGGAATCTGCAAAATTAACAAGGTTATAGTCGCTTGCTGTAAAAGAAAATGCCACTGTAGTTAGCAATAGAAGAAATAATAGTTTTAATTTCATGCCCACAATTTTATTATATTCTGATAAAACCTCAATATCAATCTATGGTAAACTTTATTTTATAAACATGAATTCAGAAAAGATCGCTTCTTAACTTGTAGCAAAAGTACTAACTAGCTATAATCAAAACTATGGCATCATTAAAAGACCCCCTAAGTGGATTATTACACCTAATTGGAGCATCATTAGCAATACCAGCTACGGCATTGCTTATATTTTTTGGAGCAGATTCTGTTTGGAAAATAGTATCTTTTTCGATATACGGACTTAGTTTTCTTCTACTATTTACATTCAGTACTCTTTATCATTGGCTGCCAGCTCGTGCTGGAGGCAAACATCAAGTATTCCGTAAGTTTGATCATCTTGCAATATATGCATTCATAGCAGGAACATATACGCCATTTTGCCTTGTATCTTTACACGGAACATTAGGATGGATATTGTTTTGTGCTACTTGGGGACTAGCGATAACCGGAATAACGCTTCAGTCTATATTTATAGATGCACCACGTTGGCTTACAACAAGTATCTATATTTTAATGAGCTGGATGATTATCTTTGCAATTAAGCCAATTACATCCGTTTTGCCTAGTAATGCAGTCCTGTTAATGATCATTGGTGGTATTATTTATTCACTAGGTGGTGTTGTATATACAATCAAGAAACCAAACTTATTCAAATGGTTTGACTACCATGATTTATGGCATGTAATGGTATTACTAGGAGCAGGATTTCACTATTTTGCGATTCTACTATACTTAACTTAAGAAAATATTTCGTTAACTAATTCGCTAATACCACGTTTCTTTTCTGAAGAAAAAGGAATTACTTTATTTTCACCTGCAAAATCTTTTACTGCATTCATCCTTTTGGTATAATCTTTTTGTTTTATTTTGTCTACCTTATTTGCTAGAACAATTATATTACGTTTACTAGATTCAAGATAAGCAAGCATGTCTTTATCACTTTCAGTTGGTCCGATATTTGCATCTACAATCAACACAACTGATGTAGGTTTATATTCAGAATCATTAAAATACCATTCTATTAATGCTTCTATCTTTTCTCGTGCCTTCTTAGATGTCTTAGTAAAACCATAACCAGGCAAATCAACTAGATATGAGTTATCATTAATTAAAAATAAATTTAGCTGCTGAGTTCTACCAGGGTAAGAGCTAGTATGAGCTAGTTTCTTATTATTTGTAATTGTATTAATCGTACTCGATTTACCAACGTTGGATCTACCAATAAACGCTACTTGAGGTAAATTAATCTTTATTGCAGAACTAGCGCCTGTGATGCCTGCTACAAATGTTGCTGTTTTTATTTGCATAAAAGCATAATAGCAGATAAATAGTTTTGGGGAAATTTCTTATTCTTCTTCAGAATATACGTTTTCTTGAATCTCTCTGATAATTTGATTCCAATATTGGTTAGTGCCCCAATCTGGGAAATGTTGTTCAAAATGAGCATCATCAGACTGCATAGCACACCAGCTAGCAAAATGAATAATCCTCATTACTTTAAGCATTGGTATTAAATCTAAGGAGCGATAGTTAAAAGATCTAAAAACTTCGTAACCTTCCGCAAACCAACTTATCTCTTGTTCACACTCTTCTGCTGTTCCTGGCAACAACATCCAAAGATCTTGAATAGCTGGACCAACACACATATCATCAAAATCTACTATATACATGCCTTCACCTGGCCTATGAATAAGGTTTCCTAGATGACAGTCTCCATGTATCACAAATAACCTTTCTTGTTCAAAAAGAGCATTTGCTTTCAACATAAAAAAATCCATTACTCTTTCTAAAGGCTCTATATAATCTTCTGGAATAAACCCATTTTCAAACAAATAATCTAAAGAAATGTTTGTAGCTTCCTCTGGTGTCCATACTACACGCTCAGAATCAGAAATAGTCTCTCCTATAAGATGCATACGTCCAAGTAAACGACCTGTCTCTATCCAACGCTCTTTTGTTAGTTCATCTATTGCTCTTCCGCCCATCTTTGGAAAAACAGTAAAGTAGATGTTACTAAATTCAAATAAAGTATCATTATTAAACACTAGTGGTGTGATCACCGAAAGTTCTGCTTCAGCAAGCTTAAAAAGAAACCGATGTTCCTCAAGAATCATTTCTTTTGTCCAACGATCTGGTCGATAAAACTTCACTATCAGCTTTTCATCACTATTCTTAATAGAGAGTTCGTATACTCTATTAATATAGCTATTTCTCTGAATAACTAAATTCGATAATTTCTTTGCTGTTATTTGTTCAACAACAGTTAAAATTGCATCAAATGTAAGTTTATTCCATGAATCTAGCATAAGCGTGATTATATCACAGTAACTAAGACTACTTCTTTGGCTGAGTCATTAATGATACAAGTATCAACGTTAAAAAACTAAGCGGAATAGATATTATCCCTGGATTGTTCAAGGCAACTGGCGCTTGTGAAGCAGCTAGCCCATAACGAACATACATATCGGGAGAAAGTAAAATCAATCCTACTGCACTACTCATACCAACTATGATAGAGAAAGTTACCCCTTGTTTTGTAGTTTTACTCCAAAATAGAACCATTACCATGCTAGGCAGGTTTGCTGATGCTGCTACAGCAAAAGCCCATCCGACTAAGAAAGATACGTTCATGCCTTTAAAGATGACCCCTAGCCAAATAGCAATTATGCCAACAACAACTGCACTTATTTTGCCAATAAATACTTTCTTTTTATCAGTTAACTTTAGATCCAAAAACACATCAAAGAAATCATGCGCAATAGCACCAGTAGAAGCAACTATAAGACCACTCACTGTCCCGAGTACTGTTGCAAAAGCTATTGCAGAAATAATAGCAAATAAGACAGTTCCAAAGGACAATGCAAGTAATGGTCCCGCCATATTCGAATCTACAAGATTCATTACTCCACTTACCATTGCACCTAAGCCCATATATAAAGTAAGAATATAGAACAACCCTATTGTAGCTATTGCCACAATAGTAGATTTCCTAGCATTCTTAGGTTCTGATACTGTGTAGTAACGAATAAGGATATGAGGCAAAGAAGCTGTACCAAGAAATAATGCCAACATAAGCGAAATAAAGTTTAGCTTCTGAACAGGTGTTGCGTTCTCTGTTTTAAACTTAAGACCTGGACGTAGCACTTTTTTTCCAGAAAGAACCTTTTGATAATAAATAGTAAACTTTTCACCACCATCTTTAATAATAGTCTTTCCCCATAGGACTATGGTTGACTCTTTTAGTTTAGATAAATACGAGATTGGCCCTAGCCTTCCTGTACTTGCTACACTTTTGCCATTACTAAATACTTCTAACACATGCCCTACTGGATAAAACTTTCCAGCTTCTTTAGGTTCTCCATTATATAGTTTTTTACCATTCTTTAGAGATTGCACATACTGAGTTTCGGTTAGAAACATGCCACCGTTCTCAAGTCGCTTAATCTTCCAAAAAGATACAGCTCCATCATTATCAGTTAGCTTTAAAAATCCATTCTTATGAAAAACAGACTTTGCCCACTCATCACCTATACTATATTCAGAATTTGATAATGAGAGATCACCCTTATCCATAATTGCTTCCATTGTTTGAAAAGCATGATATGGTTTGCGGCCACCCTGGTCAGGATTAAGGTTTATTCCTCTAGCTAATAGAAGGATTACAAGGAGAATTGAAAATATTATTAATAATGCTCCCTTAAGAAACTGAACATAAGTAGTAGAAGTCATGCCAGCAGTTGCAACAATAACAATAACAATTGCACCGACAATCATTACTCCAGCAGCATGAGGAAGCCCCAATAGTGGTGTTACTAATACACCAGCACCAACCATCTGAGGAATAAGATAGAACATTGATACAACAAGAGTACTCAATGCTGCCATAAATCTAATTCCTTTTGATCCAAACTTAAAATCTAAGGCATCAGTAAAAGTATATTTACCCAGTCTTTTCATTGGCTCTGCAATTATAAATAAAGCAACAATCCAACCTGCTAGGTATCCAATAGAATATAAAAAACCATCATAACCGACACTAGCAATCATTCCGCATATTCCAAGGAAAGAAGCTGCTGACAAATAATCACCAGCAAAAGCAACACCATTAACAGCCCAATGGATAGAACCACCAGCAGCAAAATACCCTTCAGCACTTTTTGTCTTTTTAGCAAAGAAGAAAGAAAGCCCTAAAACTAAAACAACGAAGAAAAAGAAAATAAAAACAGCTATTGGAGAAGTTGCATATACCATTATTTAATCTCCTCTGCTTTTAAGCATAAATAGTTATATATAAGAGCTAGTATTAATGCGAATATTATTAAAAAGAAACCATATAATATAGCCAAGTTAAGACCCCAAAGTTCTAATCCCATAAGTTTAGGATTAATAGTATTTATAGCTACAAAGCCACCATAAACTATGGCATATATAATAAACATGATTACGCCTAATTTTGTTTTGTAAGCAATTAATTCTTCAGATTCCACTACTGAACTTTCAACATTTTTATGCATATTTGCTCCTTATTTTAAACTTTATTACTTTAATACTAGAGTAAACGAATTATGAAAAAGAATATATAGCAATCCGACCAATTAGTTGGTTAATTAGATTGATTCAGTAAACATTAACATCAATCCTTACCCAAAATTAAAGAGATTTATTAACCATATCATTGATATAACACAGCCCAATTGATTAAAAAGGAATAGCTAAAATTAAATTTCATAGTTGCATCAAATTTGTAACTGATATATCTTGTTACATACTATGAATAATGCAATTTATGTTAAGAATGTATATAAATCTTTTGTAGAAAAAAAGATGCCTACAGTCGAGGCATTAAAGGGTGTCGATTTAGAAATAAAAGCTGGAGCATTCTTTGGATTACTTGGTCCTAATGGCGCTGGCAAATCTACAATCATTAATATTATTACTGGACTTACAAGTTACAATTCTGGAGAAGTATTGGTCTTTGATAAAAGCGTTAAAAGTGACTTCCAGTTCACTCGAAGCATGATTGGTCTTTCACCTCAAGAATACAAACTAGATCCGTTTTTATTTGTAAAAGAAGAACTACGTATGACTGGTGGCTTCTTTGGAAAACCTTCTAAAGAGATAAAAGAAAGAATTCCAAAATTATTAGCGAAACTTGGACTAACCGAAAAAGCAAATGCCTATACAGATAGAATCTCTGGTGGAATGAAACGTAGAGTATCTGTAGCAAAAGCACTTATTCATGAACCGTGCATATTAATATTAGACGAACCTACTGCAGGTCTTGATGTAGAGCTAAGAGAAGAGCTTTGGACTCTATTAGAGGAGCTGAATAAATCGGGAATAACTATTCTTCTTACAACTCACTATTTAGAAGAAGCTGAACACCTATGTGACACAATTGCAATTATCAACGATGGTCAGATAAAACATATTGGAGAAAACAAGAAAACCAACTTAAGAAAAGCTAGTAATCTTGAAATGTTATACAAGGAGCATACTGATGTTAGTAAACCCGATAAGTTTTAGAACATTACTCCGCAGAGAAGTAATAAGATTTACTAGAATAATTAACCAAACAGTACTTTCGCCTGTACTTTCCAGTTTTCTATACCTACTTATTTTTGGTTCTACCCTTGGAAAACATCTAAACTTAATGGGTGATATATCTTATATACAATTTATAGTTCCAGGCATTGTGATCATGAATATTATTACTGTAGCTTACTCACACACTTCTTTTTCCATCTTCTACGCAAGATATACCAAGATGATTGAAAACGACCTGATTACTCCAATAAGCAACTTTGAAAGAATATTGGCTAGCACTGTTGGCTCTTTAGTAGTAAGCATTATTGTTGGTAGCCTTATTTGCCTAGTTAGTCTATTCTTCTCACCATTAAACATCCATAATCTGCCAATGTTTATATTCTTTACTGTAACCATTAGTGTTACATTTTCAGGTTTTGGAATAATAGTTGCCCTAATGTCTGAACAATTTGAACATCTATCTTTCTTTACGACTTACCTTATTACACCATTAACTTTCCTTGGAGGAGTTTTCTATTCAGTAAAAATGCTTCCAGAAAAGCTTTTATTCTTTACTAAAGCAAATCCATTCTTTTATATGGTTGATGGCTTTCGTTGGTCTATGATTGGTTATTCGGAAGGAAATCTTAGTCTTAGTATAGTATTAGCTCTATCATCTGCGATATTTTTCTTTTTCTTAAACGTATGGTTGTTCCATATAGGGTATAAGCTAAAAAACTAGTCAGTTACGGTAATTGTTTCTCCACTAAACTTTACTTGGTCACCTGTTCTGATTTTATTCTTCTTACGAGTCTCAACAGCTCCGTTAACTTGAACCTTTTCTTGCGTTATCGCAAACTTCGCTTCTCCACCGGACATACATAATCCCGTTACTTTCAGAAGCTGATATAGCTCTATATATTCTGTGTCTATCTTAAAATTCATTATATATAAGATATCACGTAGCTTTAAAAATAACCTCAAATATTCAATTTTAAAAATATCAGATAGTTTGGTAGTCTACTTTACATGAAGTGGCTACTAAAACTATTTATTATTACTACTCTACTTTCAACAAGCTTTGCTATAGAAATCTTCTATAAAAAAGAGATTAAACAAGGCGAAACAGCTACTATACTAGTAAGAGCACCTAAAAGACTGAATGAGCCCTATATAACTTATAATGGAAAAAAACTACCACTAATAAATATATTCTATAGCCCCGAAAAACATGTATATAGATCATTAATAGGAACTGACCCAAAAACTTCTATTGAAACAAAGGAAGTAAAAATATACCAAAAAGATAAATTTCTAAAGAAAATTATTTTCACTGTTACTGATGGAGAATTTGAATCTGAATACATAAATCTACCAAAAGAAAAAAAGAAGCTAATAACTAATACTAGACTTGTAAATGAAGGAACAATTATTGGAAACAAATTTAAAACTATCACAAAACCTGCCAAATGGCGTGGCGGATTCATTATGCCTAGCAAAGGCAGAATAAGTTCTAGTTATGGAATGCAAAGAAAGTACAACAAAGACAAATTAGCTTGGTGGCATAAAGGCATCGATATCGCTAACGTAATAGGCACTCCTATCGTTGCACCTAATGATGGAAACATCATACTAACAACAACTTTTGATATTCATGGCAAAACTGTTATGTTGAACCATGGTCATGGGGTTGTCTCTATCTTCAACCATATGAACTCAATAAACGTTAAGAATGGTCAGTTTGTAAAACGCGGGACAACGATTGGAACTATTGGAAATACTGGATCTAGCACTGGCCCGCATGTTCATTGGGGTTTAAGTGTAAACAACACTAGAGTAAATCCAATGCAATGGGTTAATAAAAAGTTTGCTCCAAACTATAGAAGATAAGAATAATCCTCCGACTTCGTTAACACTCAGCCACCTCCTTTGATAAAGGAGGCTCATATAAGTTTAAATAGCCCCCTTAATCTAAGGGGGAAAGATGCAAAACGTCTGGGGGATTACTGGGTGAACAGTAAATGCTAAAATATACCTTATGAATAAACCTATAAATTTCTTCAAGGACTACATGATAAAGACTTACGGTGAGGCACTTTATAGTATTCCTTTAGATATGGGTACTAGTTGCCCTAACAGAGATAAAAATGGCAAAGGTGGCTGTTCATTCTGCGCAGAGCATGGTGCACGCTCTATGCAAACTATGAACTCTTCGGATTTGGATTCACAGCTCACTGATGCGATTAAGTTTGCGAAGAAAAGATATGGTGCTAAACAATTCCTGGCATACATCCAAGCTTTTACTGCAAGTTTCAACAAAGATAGCTTAGTTTATTATGAAACTTTATTAAAAAAAGGGTTTAAAGCAATAAGCTTTGGAACTAGACCAGACTGTCTTGATGAGAATGCTTATGAATATTTAGCAAAACTTAATAAGAAAATAGATACTTGGGTGGAACTTGGTGTTCAAACTTCAAATAACAAAACATTAAAACGAATTAATCGTGGGCATAATTGGGAATCTAGCAAAAAAGCCATAGTAAAACTAAACGCCATAGGAATTAAAGTAACTGCTCATATTATTATAGGCCTTCCAGGAGAGACTAGGGAAGATTTTATCAAAACAGCGTCAGAGCTATCAAAACTCCCAATAAATGCTCTTAAGATACATAATTTACATGTATTAGAAGAAACTGTATTGGGCGATGAATACAAAGCTGCTCCTTTCAAAACATATATGGAACATGAGTATGCAAATATTCTCGTCGAACTACTTAGGCATGTACGAAAAGACATATATATAATGAGACTTACTACAGATTCTCTAAAAGATACTTTAATAGCACCTAAGTGGAATATGAATAAAAGTCATTTCAGGGAATTTGCTATTAAGAAGATGATATTTGAAGAAATACAACAAGGAGATCTTTGCGCCCTTCGAGAGCCTCAGGGAGCAAAAAAAGGAAATTTTGATGACTATTCAACTCTAGATGGATCAACTACCTTCTGGAGTGAAGAATTTAAAGAATACTTTCACAGCAAAGTCGGCGCAAGACTCGAAGCTGAAGAGAAATTCCTAAAACCTGCAAATATAACATCCAAGAAAGTAAAACTTCTGGACATCTGTTTTGGCCTTGGCTATAACAGTTTTGTATCAATAGAACATGCACTAAAAAATAATATAGCATTAGATATTACTGCACTAGAGATTGATAAGCGCGTTGTACGAGAAGCATCCAATCATATAAAAGAAGACTCAAGCTTCAACTGGAATAGTGCATTAAGTTCATTACATAAATCAAATAACTTTGAACAAGAAAAATGTTCTATCAATATGCTATGGGGAGATGCACGCTACAACCTATCAAATCTACCTGATAATAACTACGATGTTATATACTTGGATGCTTTCTCTACTCAACGAAACGCTGAGCTTTGGACATTAGACTTTTTCAAAGAACTAAGAAGAGTAATTACAAAAGACGGAGTGCTTCTCACCTATTGTGCTGCTATACCCGTAAGACATGCTATGCAATTAGCAGGATTTCATATTGGAGAAACAGATCCAGTTGGTAGAGCAAGAGGTGGAACCATCTGCTCGGTTAATAAAAAAAATATTTTAATGCCAATCTCTAAAGAAGAACAAAAACTCTTCAAAACCACTAGAGGGCTAACCTACAGCGACTCCTACTTCGTATGGCCTAATAAAGAAATTCTTAGGAATAGAGAATTTCGCATCAAAGAGATGAAATAAAAAAAAATCTTTGATATACTCGAATTAAACAATGAGAGGAGGACATTTATGCTAGGGATAAAAGATCCATTAATATATTCTGCCTATATTCTATCATTTCTAAGTGCTGCAGCTTGCGTTGTATACGGAGTACTTTACTGGAATAAAGGAGCAGATAAAGAAGACACAGAAATTGCTGAAGAACAAAAATGGGAAGAAAAAGAAAAAGAGATCTCAAAAGATATCTAAAACAATGTAAGGAGGAAATTAATGAACATACCTTTGTTGGGTACACTTATTGTAATTTATTTGTTGTTAATTGGTTATTTAGGCTTTCTTGGTTACAGCAAAACTAAAAATGAAAAAGACTATCTTCTTGCTGGAGGATCCATTCATCCAATGGTTATGGCACTATCATATGGTGCTACCTTTATTAGCACATCTGCCATAGTTGGTTTTGGTGGAGTTGCTGGATTATTTGGAATGGGGCTACTTTGGCTTACAGTACTAAATATTATAATAGGTATATTTATCGCCTTTGTTTTCTTTGGTAAAAAAACCAGAAAAATGGGACACAATCTTGAAGCCTATACTTTCCCAGAATTCTTAGGAAAACGTTTTGGATCAGACTTTATACAAAAAGCTGGTGGTCTTATTATCTTCTTAAGCATGCCTCTGTATTCTGCAGTTGTACTTATTGGTGGAGCAAGATTTATAGAAAATACGCTTAATGTAAATTTTGAAATTGCGCTACTTGTATTTTCACTTATCATTGCTTCCTATGTAATAGCTGGTGGTCTAAAAGGTGTAATGTACACAGATGCAATGCAAGGCGTAATCATGTTTTTTGGAATGTTGTTTCTTTTAGTTATGACATATAAAGAGTTAGGTGGTGTAACAGCTGCTCATGAAGCACTAACAAATATGGCAGGACTTGTTCCTGCAAAACTACAAGCGATTGGACATATTGGATGGACGGCAATGCCAGCCTTTAACTCTGCATGGTGGTGGACACTTACTTCTTCTATTATTTTAGGAGTTGGTATTGGTGTACTAGCACAACCACAACTTGTTGTAAGATTTATGACAGTAAAGAGTGACAGAGAGCTAAATCGTGCTGTCCTTATTGGTGGAATATTCATTCTAGCAATGACTGGTATAGCTTTTATCGTAGGCGCACTTTCTAATGTGTATTTCTTCCAACATTCAGGAATAATAGCAATAGCTGCCGCTAAAGGGAATCATGATCTAATCATCCCTACTTTTATCAATTCAGCTATGCCTTCATGGTTTGTTTATGTATTTATGCTTTCACTACTTTCAGCTGCGATGTCTACCCTTAGTTCTCAGTTTCATGCAATGGGAACATCTTTTGGCAGAGACTTTGTTGGTAAAATATGGAAAATAAAAGATACAGTTCTAATGACAAAAATTGGAATAATTGTAGCTATTGTTATAAGTATAATTATTGGATACAGCTTACCTGGCAGCATTATAGCTAGAGGTACTGCTATCTTCTTTGGTATCTGTGCTGCTACTTTTTTACCTACATACTTTGCTGGTTTATATTGGAAAAAAGCCACTAAGGAAGGTGCTATAACAAGTATCATCGTTGGTGCATTAACTAGCCTATTCTGGTTGTTATTTTTTCATAAAAAAGAAGCTGCAGCAATTGGGTTATGTAAATTTATCTTTGGTAAAGATGTGTTAATCGATACAATGCCTTGGCCTGTTGTAGACCCAATTATTATTGCACTACCTATCGCAGTTATTGCCTTAGTTGCTGTTAGTCTATTAACAAAAGCACCTGATAAGAAACTTTTAGATAAAGCTTTTAAAAGTTAGAATTTCTTAAACAAAAGGGCTGGTAATACCAGCCCTTTTGAAAGTCATATTTTATCTATTTTTTTTAGAAACTATTGCTCCTGTTGGACAATAATTAACACACACGTCACACCCTACACATTTATCATAATCTACTTTAGGAGCTTCAAAGCCAACTTGAGAAAGAGCATCTTTTGGACAAACTCTAATGGAAGGACAAGGATGGTTCTGGGGACATTTTTCTAATATAATTTTAATCATTTAATTAAACTCCTATTATAAAAATTTCTTAAAAGCGGAAATCAATTCATCTAGTGTTTCTGAATTAATTGATGGGTCTATACAATTTTTAATATTTCCTTCTAATATGAGGGAAGCAGATCTTCTTAATCCTTTTTTTGATGCAGAAATTTGAGTAAGAATATCTGAACAATTTTTTTGTCGTCATCAATCATAGAAATAATACCATCTATCTGACCTTTAACTATCTTCAATTGGTGCTTAATTTTATCTTTTTCAACCATAATACTTCCTTGCTCTAGAACCCCCTGGGGATATATACTATATCTAAGATAAGTATATCATAAACAATCAATTTCTAGGGAGGAAATATATCATGAAAGTACTAATAATTGGAGGAGTAGCTGGTGGAGCAAGCACAGCGGCAAGACTAAGAAGAAATGACGAAAGTGCCGAGATAATAGTTTTCGAAAAGGGGAAAGAAGTCTCCTATGCAAACTGTGGGATACCTTACTATATTGGTGATGTAATAACAGATAGATCGTTATTAGAGCTTGTTACCCCAGAAGAATTCAAATCAATGCTTAATGTAGACATACGAAACCTCTCAGAAGTAACTAGTATTGATAAAACAAATAAGACTGTTACGGTAACAGATCATTTGAATAACAAGGAATACACTGAGAGCTATGATAAATTAGTTCTTTCCCCAGGCGGAAACCCAATAAAACCACCTCTTCCTGGTATTGGTGATAAGAAAATTTTTACTATTAGAAACCTTGCCGATATGGATAATATAAAATCTTTTATAAATGAAAAACAACCAAAACAAGCTGTTGTAGTTGGTGCTGGCTTTATCGGATTAGAAGTTGCTGAAAACTTAAAAGATTTAGGCATTGGCGTTTCTATTGTTGAATTAGCAAACCAAGTAATGAATGTAGTTGACTATGAAATGGCAACAGTTGTGCACCAACACCTTCATACTAAAAATATAGGACTTTATCTTAAAGATGGAGTTAAGGAATTTAAAAAAATTAATGATGATGAGTTAGAAATAGTTCTAAACTCTGGAAGAACTATTAATGCTGACTTAGTTGTTTTATCAATTGGGATAAAACCAGAAACTACTCTAGCAAGACAAGCTGATATTAAACTTGGCGATTTAGGTGGAATAGCTGTTGATAGCAATATGTTAACATCAGATAAAGACATTTATGCTTTAGGAGATGCTACTGAAATTAAAGACTGTGTCTTTAAAAAAATGAACTTAATTCCTTTAGCAAATTCTGCTAACAAACAAGGAAGAATTGTAGCAGACAATATTGCTGGAAGAGTTAGAGAATATGACTGCACTTCAGGTGCTTCTATAGCAAAAGTATTTGATATGGCTGTTGGCTGTGTAGGAAGTAATGAAAAAAATCTTATAAAGAATAATGTAGCTTATTCTAAAGTATACCTGCAACCTTCTTCGCATGCAGGATACTATCCTGATGCCTTTCCAATGATAATGAAACTTATATATAGTACCGATAACAATAAAGTACTTGGAGCTCAGCTTATAGGCTCAGATGGAATAGATAAAAGAATAGATGTCATAGCTACAGCTTTACACGCTGGAATGACAGTATATGATATAGCAAAACTAGAACTATCTTATGCTCCTCCTTTTAACTCAGCAAAAGACCCTGTAAACCTTGCAGGTATGATTGCAATAAACCAAATAGAAGGAACAAATGATTTGATTTATTGGGATCAAGTAACGGAATACCTAGATAAAGGTGCTGTTTTTGTAGATGTCAGAGATAAAATGTCATATGAGCTAGAGCATATACCAACAGCGATTAATATTCCTCAGAAAGCTATTAGAGACAATTTAGATAAATTACCAAAAGATAAAGATATAGTTGTTTATTGTAATCAAGGAAAAACAGGTTACTTTGCCATGACTATTCTTCAACAAAATGGATTCGAAAAAGTAAAAAACCTTTCAGGTGGGATTAAACTATATAACTTTACTCAAGTAAAACAAGAAAATATAGGAATCTTTGAAAATGATTATATTGATAAAAGAGATGATGTTCAAAAAGTTATTAAAGGCCCAAGCAAAACAATTGCTGTTAATGCATGTGGAATGCAATGTCCAGGTCCGATAATGAAACTATCCAAAAGCATCGAAATGGCTGAAATTGGCGACATAATACAAATTGAAGCCACTGACCAAGGTTTTTACAGAGATGCTGAAGTATGGGCAGATAAAACTGATAACGAACTTGTCTCTTTAGACATGAAAGATGGAAAAGTTATTGCTGAAATAAAAAAAAGTCAAAAAAAGGAAAACAATAAAATACTAACTGATATACCTAACGATAAAACAATTGTTGTTTTTAGTGGTGATCTAGATAAAGCTATTGCTGCATTCATTATTGCAAATGGAGCGGCATCAATGGGAAGAGAAGTTACAATGTTCTTCACATTCTGGGGCCTTAATATTCTTAGAAAAAATCAAAATGTTAAAGTCAAAAAAGGCTTTATGGACAAAATGTTTGGAATGATGATGCCAAGAGGTAGTAAAAAACTTGGTTTATCTAAAATGAACATGGCTGGCATGGGCGGACAAATGATTCGTATGGTTATGAAGAACAAAAATGTTGACTCATTAGAAAGCATGATTCAAGCAGCTATTGATAATGGAGTAAAAATAATTGCTTGCCAGATGTCTATGGATATTATGGGAATAAAAGTAGAAGAGCTTTTAGACGGTGTTGAGATTAGTGGAGTTGCTACATATCTTGGTGCAGCTGAAAATGCAGACACTAACTTATTTATCTAAGTAAAAAAAAAGCCTCTTCATCGAAGAGGCTTTTTAAATTAAACATTCTATATTTTCTTAAATCTTTAACCCGAGAATATTATCAAAACACATTCCAACATTCAAAGTATCATCTCCTGTGATTCCAAAAAATGTACCCTGAGAATTAATAGTCCAAATTACTTTTCCAAAATTATAACCACCCAGAAGATTATTATCAGCTAGTCCTAAATCACACTCATATAAACCTGGCTTTATTTCTGTAATTGTTCTGTTATTAAAGATATGAGTAGACCTATAAGTTGGAGATAAAGTATAAATGTCTAAAACTTGTACATTCATATTTACTGATGAAATAACCTCAACTTTAAACAAGCTCTTCCCACTAGCAGATAATCCAAAATAAGAACCAATAACATCATCATCACCATAGCTAGAAGGTGGCACCTTGTTGCCAACTGCCATTCCATTATTTACACCATGATCAATTACCATAACTCCTAGTGGCGCTACCGCGACATTTGTACTTGTGCCCGAAACAGAAATATACCCACCACTTATTGCTAATGGCATATTGGGATTAGAATATGTTGTGTTATTTGGTGATGAAAAAGAATTAACACTTACAGCCGCTGAACTACCAGAAAGTGAATACAAACCAATTTCAGTAGATGCAGTAGAAACATTAGAAGTAATGATATCCAAATAGTGATAATCTCCATTTAAAGGACCATTAAGATTGGGTGCTTCATCATAAACGAATACAGCTACTTCTTGTCCTCCAATACCATCTGGAACATACGCAACTAATGCTATTTCTGGAAGTTCTTTAAAAAACACAGTTTGCGTTACCGGTGTATCATCAACAATCAATTGCGATCCCTTATAACAATCAACACCAAGACCAGGAACAGAATACGTGTTGTATACACCTGTAACAGATAAAGAAATTGTTGAATTCTCAAAAGAAAAAGTTCCATCTGGGTTCATATCAAGAGTAACTAAATCTCCTTTAGCAGCTGAACCTGTATATCCCCTAGAAACTGGTGTGCTACTTGTGCTATTTGTCGTTCCGCACCCTACAAATATAATCATTGTCAAAACTAAAATTAATATTAATAATAAGTTTTTTTTCATCCAAAACTCCTCCTTATATCTTATATAATAAAAAGTGTAGCATAATCCCTTAAGGGGTGTAAAATATTCACTATGTTAAAAAAAGAGAAAACACTAGATCTTCCAGGTATTGGGAAAATCATCCTAAGAAAAAATAAAAGAAGCAAAAAGCTAAGAATTTCAGTAAAACATGAGTATGTTTTAGTAACTTTCCCACCATTGCTTGGATTCCGAAGAGCTGGGGCTGTTGTAGAAGAGAATTTGGGTTGGATAAAAAAGACGCAAAGCAAATTGCCTCCAAAAAATACAACTGATATTAAACAACTTAGAAAAGAAGCTAAAAAAATTCTTCCAAATAGATTAGAAGAGCTAGCAAAAGAACATGGATTTACATATAACAGAGTCTTCCTAAGAAACACATCAACACGTTGGGGCAGTTGCTCTTCTAATGACAACATCAATCTGTCTATTAGACTAGCAAGATTACCCGACAACTTAAGAGACTATGTTATTCTTCATGAACTAAATCATCTTAGATACCCTGGTCACCAAAAGGACTTTTGGGATAGCTTAAGCGAATTATGTGGTACTAATGCAAAAGCTTTACAGAAAGAGTTAAGAAAATATAGCCTGTAACTCCCCCTGTCATCCTGTGGATGCTTTAGCTGACTGAAGGAGTCTATTTCAGCTTCTTTACAATGTGAGCCATATTCTGACCTAATATTTTCATTGTTTCTAAACCTTCAACATCTTCTTCAACAGCACCTATAGCACCACCAATTCCATGATTCCAATAATTACTACTAGCGATATACATTTCATTAATCTGAAAAAAATGATTCATTGTATCAAGAGCACGAAGCATTCCTGCTCGTCTTACAGCTGTTAAGGCAGTACCTACTTTTCGTTTCAATATATTACCATTGGCTCTAGATACGACACCTACTCTATCAATGAAAGCTTTCATCTCTGTAGAAACATCTGCAAAATATACAGGAGAACCTAAAATAATTCCGTCTGCATCTAATAATTTTTCAATATATCCGTTTAGCTCATCTTTAATAACACATGTATTGTTTTTTGTTTCCTTACATTTATAACAAGCCATACAGCCTTTAAGATTTGTGCCAGAAAGTTGAATTAATTCTGTTTCAATACCTTCAGCTTCTAATTCCTTAAAAACAGTATTGATAAGAATTGCAGTATTGCCATCTTTGCGTGCGCTTCCATTAATGCCTATTACTTTCATGATATCCTCCAATAATATATTTGATATTTATTCTACTACTAATCTAGTGAGTAGGTAAGCCACAAGCTACAGATTTAAGCATTTCTAAAAGAGGATAATTAAGCGTTTCAAACGGCACTGACTGTAAAAATGTAAATAAAAAATTCAATTGATAATGATCAAATATTTCTGCAGTGTCTACACCAAAATAACCGTCTAAAACGGTTCTTTCTCCTTCATTTTTAGCAATTCTTTTATCATCAACCTCTCTCATTACAGACTCTACTTTACTTGCGGCATAAAACAAATCTCTAAACATATATGTTGTCTTCTGAGCCATAGACATATTGCTTAAATCTATAGAATCAGGCAAATCATGAACTACTCTTATCTGTGGAGCGATAAAGATATTCCCTCCATGTAAGCTAGAATGATATATGTTCGCCTCATGTAATGATCTTAATGTTGAACCCAATTCTCTCATTTCAGCTAAATAAGCTTTAGGTAAAGAAGCGACAACTCCTTTTTCTGTTCTTATGTTTAAAATTGGGTTAACTCCAAATATAATAAATCCAACATTTTCCTCTTCACCAGCTCTTAATGAATTATTCGGAAATATATAATTAATATTGGGATATTTACCATAACCAATAGGAATCTTTGTAAAAACCTTGTTATCCAACAATATATCACTCTCGTGTGCAATCTTTGTCATATGGAATTCATCTCTTGCTTCAGAAAATAATGCAGCACCATTGGGCGTTGTTGTTGCTAATTTTTCAATAAGTTTTCCATTCTCATCTGCTGAATAAGAATTAATAACTGCACCTCTACCAGTATGTGGAACAAGTACTTCATTACTATCAAATCTAATTCCTTTTATAGATAATTCTGAGATTCTAACAGTAATATTTCCATAATCAACAAAGATTGGATTCTTAAGGGTAAGAGTACAAGTTCTAGAATTCTCTATTTGTTTATGATCAGTTGCTAATAATTCAAGCAGTCGCTCTTGGTCAACCTCGCTGAGCATATTATAATAATTACTCTCAGTGGCAAGTTGAAAACTGCGAAGACCTTTGCCTCCACTAATAGTAAATTCATTACTGATTGAAATAACTTTACTTCTCATATACATATATCGAAGTAAGTATAGAAAAATTGCAGCCTATAAGCTAATTAAATATGTATACCAGCCATTTTCAGTAAATACGTCTGAAACACTAATGCCTTCAGCGTTTAGAAAAATATCCATTTGTGCTTTTCGGTAGTCACTTATGCCTGAAAGAATCATAATTTTTAACTTTTGCTGTTTCTTTGTTAAATATTCAAAAAACTCTATCAACACATCTGCCGTTATGTTAGCCACTATTAGGTTGTAATCCTGCTGAATCTCAAACTCATCTGAAGTCATGAAGTTAATTTTTTTTTCATTGTTAATAAGAGCATTCTTTTCACATACAGGAATTGCTATAGGATCATTGTCTACAGCATCAATCTCAGTAGCTCCAAACTTCGCACTAGCAATCGCCAGAATGCCTGAGCCTGTCCCAAAGTCTAAAACCTTCATGTTCGCACTAACAAGCTTCTCTAAGAAGAACAAACAACCCTTTGTCGTGGGATGTCCGCCATTGCCGAATGCCATGCCTGGATCTATTAGCACTCTAACCTCGTCTGAAGCAATAAAATCATCCTCTGAAATTGTTACGGCTAGTTTGCCAACTCGTATTGGCTCAAAATGGCTTTTCCATGCTTCCTGCCAATCAACATCTTCTAACGCATATTTTTCTATTTTTGAGATATCTGAAAACTTACTGTTTAATATAACAAATGCCTCATCTTGCTGTGGCTTATTATCACAGTAAATAATTATTGCTGAATCATATTCTTTCTCATCAGGAAACAACTCGCTCGTATAAACAAACTTCAGTTGCTCTAATTCCGATTCTAAGTACTCTAAGTGCTGATTATGTGTTCTCAGCTTTACGGTATATTGCATTAAGAAATATCGTCTTTAGAAACTAAATTCAATCCTTTAGATTTAAGATGCTCAGCTGCTCTATCTACTTCTTCTACTTTAAAAACCAAAAGAGCCTTATCTGGATGTTTCTTTTCAACGAAACCATACATATACTCTACATTTATGCCTGCTTCTGTAATTACTTCTAACACCATTGCTAGACCACCTACTTGATCTGGAACTTCTACTGCTAATACTGAGGTTGTTCTTGCATTAAAGCCGTTGCTCTTAAGCATTTCTGCAACTCCATCTGGATTATCCACAATTAATCTAGCGATTCCAAATTCAGCAGTATCTGCTAAAGAAAGAGTTTTAATGTTTACATTTTTAGCTGAAAGCAATTTCGTCATATCTAATAGAATACCTGGCTTGTTCTCCATAAAAACTGAAATTTGTTTAATCATTTGTTTCTCCTTAAATATTTCTATTATCAACAATTCTTTTAGCTTTACCCTCAGAGCGTTGAATACTCTTTGGTGCAACCAATTTAACCTTAGCTGAAATCAACAATTCATTATGAAGTGCGTGTGCTATATCATGCTCTACTTTTTCTACAACCTTAATAGAATCAAAAGCTAGGTCATCACTCATTTCTACTTGTACTTCTAAGGTATCTAGATTATTAACTCTATCAATTACTAGAAGGTAATGAGGTTCTATCCCTTTTTGTTTAAGAAGCACATTCTCTATCTGTGAAGGGAATATATTCACACCACGAATAATTAACATATCGTCTGTACGACCTAATAATCTGTGAATTCTACGATGTGTTCTTCCACAGCTACATTTCTCTTTAAAAATATAGGTTATATCTCTTGTTCTATATCTAAGAACTGGAGTTCCTGTTCTCGTAAGAGTTGTGATTACAAGCTCACCCTTTTCTCCATCAGGTAATACTTCACCTGTATCAGGATTAATAATTTCTGGGTAGAAATGATCTTCAAAGAAATGAAGACCTTCTTGCGCCTCACATTCACCTGCAACACCAGGGCCAATAATCTCTGTAAGTCCGTAAATGTCATATGCTTTCAGATGAAGTTTTGCTTCAATCTCTGTTCTCATTGTTTCACTCCAAGCTTCAGCTCCAAAGAACCCAGCCTTTAGTGGCATCTTAGAAAAATCCATTCCAGCCTCTTTCCCTGCTTCTGCAAGATATAGGCTATAAGAAGGTGTACATGTAATTAATGTAGACCCGAAATCTCTCATTACTTGTAACTGTCTATTGGTATTGCCGCCTGAAATAGGAATTGTAAAACAGCCCATCTTACGCCCACCATAGTGAACACCAAACCCACCAGTAAAAAGTCCATATCCATAAGCATTCTGCAGAATATCTTCACTAGTTGCACCGCCCTGAGCTAGTGTTCTAGCCATTACTTCTGACCATATCTCTATATCTTCTAATGTATAAGAATTAACAACTGGAGTTCCTGTGGTTCCAGAAGACATGTGCACCTCTACAATATCCTTTTTATCAGCAGCACAAAGACCTAGCGGATATACTTCTCTCATATCTTGTTTGGTAGTGAATGGCAATTTGGATATATCGTTAATATCTTTAATATCAGTAGGTTTTACTCCAAAATCATCCATCCTTTTCTTATAAAACTCTACATTTTTATATACTAAATTTACTAAACTTTTTAATGACTTCGATTGTTCTGTCTGCAGTTTATCTGCTGGCATCTTTTCTATTTTCTCATTCCACATAAACAGACCTCCTAGACTAATTCTCTGCCTAATTTAAACGCTTTTAGGTTCAACTCTAATGTTCCCTTAGGAACTGATTGCTCCATAGCCTTTTCCCATGATTCAATTGAAATATCTAAGTTAGCTGACATTACGCCAAGAAGTGTTGTGTTTAGTACTTTCATACTTCCATTCTTTTCGTTTATCTCTTTTGGCTCTAATACATAAGATGTCGTAAATTCTTTTTTTAATGTCTCTACAACATTCTCAGGATATTCTTTTACTGTATCTGGTTTTATATAAGCATTTGAAAGAATAAGTTTTGTATCCTTGTTTGCATAAGACAACCATCTTACTGTCTCGATAACTTCAGAAGATAGAAGGATATCAGCTTCTCCCTTTTTTATTGTTGGAGAGAATACTTTCTCGCCATATCGAACATGACTAAATACAGACCCGCCACGCTGGCTCATGCCATGTATCTCAGACTTCTTTACGTCATGACCATCAAACATTGCTGCTTTTGCTAAAAGATCACTGGCTGTCATTATTCCTTGGCCGCCAACGCCAACCATTAAAATATTAGTTATTTTGCTCATTATTTCTTTCCTTTTTTTCTTTTATAGATTAAACAAGGCCCTTCAACAATCATTAAGGATAGTTTTTTTGTTGCTAGCAATTCTGTAACTGCGGTCTCAATATCTGACTCTTTATAAGCAGTAACTTTTCTAAAATTATCAGCACCGATACCAATAGCTTCGGCAAGCTTCTTATAGTCTAGTACGACTGTTTCGTCTCCATTAATAGTAGAACCGTTAAATGGATTTGGTTGCATTCCCGTCATTGCTGTTGTGCTGTTATCAAGTACAATCACTAAACCATTTCGTTTATTATAAGCAGCATTAATCAACCCAGTAATTCCTGAGTGAGCAAAAGTGCCATCACCAATTACCGAAACAATATCATTTTTAAAATCTTTACCTTGTCCTATTGCTAAACCTTGTGCCACGGGGATACTAGCTCCCATATCTACACATATATGCATAGCAGAATAAGGGGGCAACGCACCTAGTGTATAACAGCCTATATCGCCAGATACTGTTAATCCCATACGGTTCAAAATATTAAATGTTTGAGCGTGAGGACAGCCAGGACATAACATTGGCGGTCTTGAAAATGCTTCAACATCAACGCTAAGCCCTGCTGATGTTTTTGTGCCTGTAATAGCATCATAGATTAGCTCTGGACTATATTCTCCAGTAACTGGAAGTATATCCTTGCCTATAAGATTTGTTACACCATTAGCTTTCAAGAAATTTTCAATAAACGGTTCAAGTTCTTCCACAACATATACCTTATCGTAGCCTTCACAGAATTTTTTAAGCTTAGCTATTGGCAAAGGAAACACCATTCCTATCTTAAATATATCTGCATCAGGAAACACTTCTTTTACATAGTTATAACAAAGTCCAGCACTAATGATTGCTGTTTTACCATTCCCTTTTTCTATTCTATTAATATCTATTCTGTTAGAAAACTCTTCTAAAGCTTCTAATCTGTCTTCCACAACGAAGTGTCTTGCTCTAGCAAATGCAGGTATCATTACATGTTTGCGAATATTCTCTTTTTCAAAACCTTTATCATGTTCAAAATTTAGCTTCTTAGCTAAAGTAGTAATTGTTTTTGAATGAGAGATTCTTGTTACACTTCTTAAGAAAATAGGTGTATCAAACCCTTCGCTAAGTTCACAAGCTATACGCACATATTCTTTAGCTTCTTGTGAATCAGCTGGCTCTATCATTGGAATCTTAGCTGCTCTCGCATAATGTCTTGTATCTTGTTCGTTCTGAGAGGAATGCAAATCAGGATCATCGGCTACGACTATAACCATTCCGGCATTCGCTCCAATATATGACGAAGTAAATAAAGGGTCAGCTGCTACATTTAACCCAACATGTTTCATAGTAATTATGGTTCTTTTTCCTGCTAAGGCTGAACCGATACCGACTTCTAATGCTACTTTTTCGTTTACAGACCATTCTGTAGTAACATCTTCATATTGCGTAAAAATTTCTAATATTTCAGTAGACGGTGTGCCTGGATATCCCACGCCCACTGCCACTCCTGCTTCGTATGCACCTCTTGCTATTGCTTCATTTCCGGATAAAAGTTGTTTTTCTGTCATATATCTCTCCCTCTTTTTATCTCATGTCAAAAATACGTTTAGCTTTACCTGGACTAACTTCTATTGAGTTTGGACCAACTAAATTAACATCTGGAGTGATTAACAATTCACTCTTCAATGCATTTATTACATTATTTTTTAGGTTCTCTAAATCTTTATAATTATCTGTAAAAGCTTCTTCTGTAACTTCTGCAAATACTATAAGTTTATCCATATAACCTCTCTTATGAATTTCTATTTTATAGTTGCGCCCAATTCCAGCTACATTCATTAACACTTTCTCAATTTGAATTGGGAATGTATTAACCCCATTTAATATAAGCATATCATCTGTTCTACCCTTTATGCGATCTATTCTCCTATGAGTTCTTCCACACTTACATTTGCCTGGGATAATGCGCGTAAGGTCTTTTGTTCTATATCTAAGTAATGGCATTGCTTCCTTCTGTAATGTTGTAAGCACAAGCTCGCCTTCTTCCCCGTCTGGCAAAACTTCTCCAGTTTCTGGATTAATTATCTCTGGATAGAAATGATCTTCCCATACATGCAGCCCATCTTGATGCTCGCACTCAAAAGCTACACCTGGCCCACACATTTCAGATAAGCCATAAGAATTATATGCTTTTATATTGTATAGCTGTTCTATCTGTCTCCGCATCTCTTCCGAATGTGGCTCAGCGCCAATATAGGCAATTTTAAGACCTAAATCGGCTGGCAACATCTCTAGCTCTTGAAAAGCCGAATATAGATGCATTGCATAGCTAGGAAGTATATGAACTACACTTACCCCAAATTCTTTCATAAACCATATCTGTCGCTGACTATTACCAGGACCAAACGGAATGGTTAGCATTCCCACTTTCTCTGACCCATAATGAAAACCAAGTCCACCAGTAAAAAGTCCATGACCCATAGTATTCTGAAAAACATCATCCTTTGTTGAGCCAGTCATTATCATACATCTCGCAATTAGCTCTGCCCAATCATCTAGATCTTTTGCAGTATAAAACACAACTGTGGGAGTACCTGTAGTACCAGAAGAAGAATGTAATCTTACTAAATCAGTTTTATCTACAGCCAAAAAACCATAAGGAAAGTTATCACGCAAATCTTGCTTCATGACAAAAGGAATGCTTTCAATATCCTTTATTGAAGATATCGTTTCTACGTCTTTTAAAACATTCTTATAATAATCTGACTTCTTTGCACGAGCTATTGTTTCATTTAATAAGTCTATTTGTTTGTTTTCTAAAGCTTCTTTCGATACAAACTCATTGTCTTTATCCCAGCAGTTACTCATTATGCACTAACTAGTTTTTCTAACTCTTCTTTTTGCTCTTGAGAGCCAATGAATAATAACATCCCACCAGAATAAACTTCTAAATCAGCGGAAGGGTTAAAAATAAAATTATCCATGTTTCCGTTAGGAGAATAAGAAATAATATTAATACCTGTCTTCTTAGTAATCTGTGACTCAGCCAAAGTTTTTCCCTCAATTTTGCTATTAAAAGGAACTTTAATAGTAAAAAGGTTAATAGACTTTGATTTATCTTTGTTGATAATATTCTCTAAAAACCCTTGAATGTTTGGGTTAATAATCCTATTAGCAATATTTTCACCACCTAGGTAATTTGGAGAAACTACATAGGAAGAACCAGCTCTCATAAATTTATCTTGTAAATTAAAATCAATAGCTCTTGATATAACTTGAATACCTGGGTTCATCATTCTAGCCGTAATCGTTACAAATAAATTGTCTTTATCACTAGCAAGCGTTGCCACAAGCGTGTGGGCATTCTCAATGTTTGCCTCTTTTAATGATTCATCAGAAGTTGCATCCATCAAAAGCACAGGCATCTTTTTGAAATTTCTTTGCAACTTTTCAACATTATCGCTATTACTATCAATAACAACCATTTTTGTCCCTTCAGAATATAACCTTTCTACTACATGGTAAGATGTAGTTCCTGCTCCACATATGATTACGTGATCTTTCATTTTTGCTACCCTCCTTTTTGCATTTCTTTCCATTATTATTGAATGAATATAACCTTCTACAAGCATTGCTGTAAGTACTGATAATGCGTATAAAACAATACTCCCACCAACTGCAATAAGTCCAATTGTAAAAAACATGGCTATTGGGTTACCAGAAACGCCTAGCAGATCCTCAAATCCAACTGTTGATATTGTAATAACAGTTGAGAATACGCAGTTAATTAACGACACTTCTGGAAATAAAAATTTATAGCCAAGTGTGCCAATCATTATAACGAACAACATTAATAATATTGCGTCTATAAGTTTCTTTAAAAATATCCTTGCACTTGGAGTCATTACTTTATTATAAGTTTAGTCGTTTACTTCGACAAGCTCAGCATAAACATTATTTTAAGTTTGTGATAAATAGACCTATCAAATACAGACCTCTCCGGTTTTGCAGATATGCAAAACCACCTCCCCTATTAGGGGAGGCTTAAAAATACAAATTCATACATACATTGAAACCAATAAAAGTCTCCCCTAATAGGGGAGATGTCAGTCATAGACTGACAGAGAGGTTAAAAGGTGATTTTATGTAATTATCTATTTCATTACGAACAAATAAGATATCATCTAAGACCTGTCTATTAGTGAATCTTAAAACACTTACTCCATATATCTCTAAAACATCTGTTCGAATAGAATCAAGAACAATTCCCTCTTTAGTAAAATGATGACTTCCATCAACTTCAACAACTAACTTTTTTATAGGACAATAGAAATCAACGATATAATGATCTATTATTCTTTGTTTATAAAATTTCAATGGATATTTCTGTAAGAACTCATACCATAACTTCTTTTCTTCTTTTGTCATTTCTCTACGAAGTGCTCTTGCTCTATCAATCAACTTTCCATTATATGGTAACGACCTGCCATTCCATACTAATCCTTTTTCTTTTAACCATTCTTTTGAAAATTCCAAGTCCATTATAATTTCCTTATTAATTTAAGTCTTCCAATTCACATATTTTAATACATCCCCCTCCGGTTTTGCAAAATACAACAAACTTCTAATACAGACCTCTCCGACCACATTCGTGGCCACCTCCCCTATTAGGGGAGGCTTTAATACTTGTCACTTCTTATTTTTAGTAATTAAAAAGTCTCTCCTAATAGGAGAGATGCCAGTCGCAGACTGACAGAGAGGTCAAAAATAGCCTCCCCTATTAGGGGAGGCTATGTTAAAATACTATCCCATAATGGAAAGCACCGAAAAAAATCTTAATTTTATAGAACAAATAATTAAAGAAGACTTAGCTTCAGGCAAACATAGTGAAGTAATAAGCAGGTTCCCGCCTGAACCAAACGGATATCTACACATCGGACATGCTAAATCTATTTGCCTAAACTTTGGGTTACCACAAACTTTTGGAGGACATTGTAACTTAAGATTTGATGACACAAACCCTGAAAAAGAAGAAATTGAGTATATTAATGCTATAAAAGAAGATATAAAATGGCTTGGATTTGATTGGAACGAGCACATTCACTATTCTTCTGATTATTTTGAACAGCTGTATGAATGGGCAATCCATTTAATTAATACTGATAAGGCATATGTTGAGGACCTTACAGCAGAAGAAATAAAAGAACACAGAGGAACACTTACAGAGCCAGGCAAGGACAGCCCATATAGAAATAGAAGCAAAGAAGAAAACTTAGAGTTGTTTACTAAGATGAAAAGCGGAGACTTCTCAGACGGAAAAAAAGTTTTAAGAGCTAAAGTAGACATGAGTTCTCCTAACCTTAATATGCGCGATCCTGTTCTCTACAGAATTAAACACGCAGAACATCCAAGAACTGGTGATAAGTGGTGTATTTACCCAATGTATGACTTTACTCATGGACAATCAGATTCAATAGAGAATATTACTCATTCAATCTGCACCATGGAATTTGAAGATCATAGACCTTTATATGAATGGTTCTTAGATAATCTGCCAGTACCAAGCAAACCAAGACAAATAGAATTCGCAAGATTAAACCTTTCTTATACTGTTATGAGTAAAAGAAAATTACTAAAATTAGTAGAAGAAAATATAGTTAATGGATGGGATGATCCAAGAATGCCAACAATAGCAGGAATGAGACGCAGAGGTTATACGCCAGAAGCGATTAAAGCTTTTGCTGATAGAATTAGTGTCAATAAAACGTACAGCACAATTGACTTTGCTTTGCTTGAACACTTTATTCGTGATGACTTGAATAAGAAAGCTACAAGAGTTATGGCAGTTCTAGACCCAGTAAAACTTATAATAGACAATTATCCTGATGATAAAGAAGAAATGCTTGATGCTGACAATAACCCTGGAGATGAAAATGCAGGCATACGTCAGGTACCTTTCTCTAAAGAACTATACATTGAACGTGATGACTTCCTGGAAGATGCTCCAAGAAAGTTCTTCCGTCTTGATATCGGTAGAGAAGTAAGACTAAAACATGCCTACTTCGTAAAATGTACTCATATAGAAAAAGATAGTAACGGAAATATTACAGAAATACATTGTACATATGACCCACTAACACGTGGAGGCGGAAATAGCCCTGATGGCAGAAAAGTAAAAGGAACACTACACTGGGTATCTACTAAACATGCTAAAGAAGCTGAAATAAGACTTTATAATCACTTATTCGCACAAGAAGATCCATATGATGCACCTGAAGGAACTGACTGGTTAGAAACTGTTAATCCTGACTCTGCCAAGACTATTACAGCATTTATTGAACCTAGTTTAGTAGAAGCTAAAACAGGAACATCTTATCAATTCATAAGAAAAGCTTATTTCTGTGTTGATAGCAAAGATTCCACTCCAGATAAACTAGTATTCAATAGAACAATCACACTAAAAGATTCTTGGGCTAAAGCTCAAAAGAAATAAACTAATCCAATTCTTTTTTTGGTATAAATAACCAATAAAAAGCACCAGCACCAGATAAAAGACTTACTAATACTTTAAAATTAACAGAAATGTATGGAAGAAATAATGCTGAAAATATAACAAAAACTACAAACGAAACCCGTCCCACAATATTAAAATATGTTCCTAATGGAAGATGAAAAGAACTCTTAAAAGCATAAAGTCCTTTATAGTTATGTCCAAAATACCAAGTAACACTTTTTGCGTATTGCATTAATAATCCGAATGCTGGATATATAAAAAGGAAAAGTGTTAAACGAACAAAGACAAACTTAAACATGACCATGAAATGATAATCCTTAACTACTGGCACCACTGAAAAATATATAAATAAATTTAGGAAAATAAACTTCAGCAAATAAACAAAAACTGCTGAAAGAAGACTGGCATTTAATAGTTTTGATCCACCTAAGACCCTATCTTTGATAACCTTTCTTGCAGATAACAAGAAATAGATGATTACTAAATCGAAACCGAAAGCAATAATATCGACTGGCATCATAGCAAAATAATATTTAATTAATGAAGGAGATATATAATTAAGGAAATGCAAATACTTAACAACTAAATCTAAAACATAAAGCCCTGCTATTAAAAAAATAAAGATATTTATTATATATAATAAAAAAAGAACTATTCCAAATGGACGTTTTTCGACTTGCATACCTATATAGTACTATAATTATTCAGAAGTAATAAAGTCCGTCTGGAAATCTTCTTTTTCTAACAAGCGATAATCACCCGACTTAAGATCGCCAAGTTTAAACCCAGCAAAACTAATTCGCTTAAGTTTAACAACATTTACGCCAACTTTTTTAAGCATCCTTCTTACCTGACGGTTTTTGCCTTCAGTAAGAGTAATAATGAATCTTTGTTTTGATATAATCTTTATTTTAGATGGCTTAGTAATTGTATCCATCATGCGAATACCATCTTCTAACTTAGACTGCATTGTTCTAGTCATAACATTATCAATCCGTACTTCATAGTCTCTTTCATGTTCAAAGCCTGAGTTCAAAAAATGGTTAGCCATAGCACCATCATCTGTCATCAATATAATTCCCTCAGAATCTTTATCGAGACGCCCTACGCTACTTATTTTCGCGTATTCTGCAGGAAGCAAATCTGTAATTTGTTTTTCTCCATCTTCAGGACAATTTGTAAAAATACCAAATGGCTTATTAAAAAGCATATAGGTAAACTTTACGGCTTTTGCTTCTTCTGTAAGTTCAACAATATCTTTTCCCGGTTCTATTTTTGTACCTAAATCTATAACTACTTCTCCGTTTAGAAGTATCCATCCTTTTTTTATGTACTCTTCTGTTTTTCTTCTTGAAAGGATTCCTTCTTGTGATAAGTGTTTTTGGATTCTCATAAGATTATTTGTCATCGTATTATATATTAAAGTTCTTTTTCAAATAATCTAAAAGGAACGATAAGAAAACGGAAATCATTCCTCCAGTAATAAAGCCAATGATAACCATCATCTTCTTGTTTGGTTTTGATTTTTGCAAAGGTTTCTCAGCAGCATCAAGTACAGTAACAAGTGGCTTCTGCGAACTAACTTTAAGCTCTTCATTTATTACATCTAGATTCTTAATAGTAAAATTAGCGATATCTGCTGCTAATTGAGGGTCTCTGTCTTCAACTGCAAGTGATATAAGTCCTGTTTTGTCTTTATTAACACTCATACTCCCTTTTAATTGGTTTACTGCATTATACATTTCTCTTACTTGCTGCTCGGCACTAACAGATTTGTTTTTATCATTACCGACTCTGCTGTTATAAACATTTACTAGATCAAATTCATTTACGATATCTCTAGCCATTCTTCTAGAATTAATAAGATTAAGGACTATCTCTGAAGAAGCGTCACCACCAAGCATTCCACCTAAACCCAAACTACTAATTGCAGACATATAGCCTGACATAGAAGAATTATCTGACTGAGGAATAAAGAACTTAGCACTAGATTTAAACATTGGAGTAGCTAACATCGCAAATATAATTGCTATTATTGTTGCAGTAGCTGTAATAGATACGATTAATTTCCAATAATGAAATAAAGTTTTAACTAATGCAATTAAATCAATTTCATCATCATACATCTGTGTATTTTGCTCACTCATAATAGGATTATACTATGGAATAGTAATAGATATGTCAACTTGAACTAAACAACTACTTCTTTTATAATGATTTGAGCCATTCACATAGGGGAATTAATGCATAAACAAGTAGAAACTATAAAAAATAACTTTTTAAACTCTATCCAAAACTGTGGAGACCTTGATACAGCTGAAAAAATCAGAATAGAATTCCTAGGGAAAAAAGGTTCTCTTACTGAAGCTCTAAAAGGAATGAAAGCCCTATCTATTGAAGAAAAAAAAGAATTCGGACCTCTTCTTAACAAACTTAAGCAAGAAATCTCTGAAAAAATTGAAACTAAATCAGTAGAGATTAAAGACGGAGAACTAAAAAACAAACTACAATCTGAGAAGATTGATTTAACATTACCAGTGCAAGGAATAAAAACAGGAACTATCCACCCTATTACAAAAATAATCTATGAGGCTGAAGAGATATTCAAAGAATTAGGCTTTGTTATTGCTGAAGGACCTGAGCTAGAAACAGATTTCTATAATTTTGAAGCTCTAAACTTCCCACCAGACCACCCAGCTAGAGATATGCATGATACTTTCTATTTAGAAACTAAAGAAAATCATGTAATGAGAACACATACTTCTAATGTACAGATTAGAGTTCTAGAAAATATGGAACCTCCTGTAAGAGTCATAATGCCAGGAAAAGTATTTAGAAGTGATTCTGATGTATCTCACTCTCCTGTCTTTCACCAAATAGAAGGTCTTTATGTAGATAAAGGCGTATCGTTTGCACATTTAAAAGCTACTTTGGAATTCTTCATTGAGCGGTTTTTTAACAAAGGCAATAAAGTTCAGCTAAGACCAAGCTACTTCCCTTTTACTGAGCCAAGTGTTGAGCTAGATGTTCAATGTGTGATTTGTGGCGGTAAAGGCTGTGGCGTATGTAAGCAAACTGGCTGGATAGAAATACTAGGTGCTGGAATGGTTGACCCTAATGTATTAGAAAAAGTAAACATAGACCCAGAAGTATATTCTGGATTCGCATTTGGTGTAGGAGTTGAGAGACTTGCTATGCTTAAATATGGCATTGATAACATCAAGTATTATTACGATAATCATAAATTTTTTCTGGAGCAATTCTAATGTTATTACCTATTAGCTGGCTAAAAGAACTTGTAAATATAGATGACGACATCAATGGTCTTGCTGCAAAGCTAACAGATCATAGTTGTGAGATTGAAGATAAAATCGACCAAAAGAAACAATTAGATAAAGTTGTTGTTGGTAAAATAACCAAAATAGAAAAACACCCTGATGCCGACAAGCTTGTAGTATGCCAAGTAGAAACAGGCACTACTAATATTCAGATAGTAACAGGCGCACCAAATGTATTTGAAGGCGCTATTATCCCTGTAGCAATAGAAGGAGCTGACCTACCAAATGGAGTTCTAATAAAAAGCTCAAAACTAAGAGGAATTAAAAGCGAAGGAATGATGTGTTCTGAAATGGAGCTAGGATTATCTGACTCTGCGCAAGGAATAATGATTCTAGAAAATAAACCAGCAATAGGTACTGATGTATCAGAATACCTTGAAATGACGGAACAAGTATTAGATATCACCATTACTCCAAACAGAGGTGATTTACTTAGCATGCAAGGATTAGCTAGAGAAATTGCTGCAATCTATGACAAAAAGACAAAGAAGATTGATATATCTTACAAAGACAACTCAAAACACGAATCTAAGCTTAAAGTAATCAATGAAGCACCAGAACTTTGCGAAAGATATATGGGTGTAGTAATAAAAGGAATCAAAATAGCACCTTCTCCAGAATGGATGCAGAAAAAGCTAAGATCTGTAGATATTAAGCCGATTAATAACATCGTGGATATAACTAATTATGTATTATATGAATGCGGTCAGCCATTACACGCATTTTCTTATGAAAAGATAACTGCGGCTACGATTGTAGTAAGAACTGCCAAAGAAGGCGAAACTCTTGAAGCTCTTAATGACCAGGAAATTAAACTAAGTGATACAAACTTAATCATAGCTGACAATGCTGGACCTCTAGCAATTGCGGGTGTTATAGGCGGAAAAAACTCTGCAGTACATGATGACACTGCTGACATTGTTTTAGAAGCTGCTAGCTTTGACCCAATAAGTGTAAGAAGAACATCATTTCTAAAAGGTATTAGAACTGAAGCTTCACAGAGATTCGAAAAAGGTGTTGATTTCTATAATACAGAATTTGCTTTTCACAGAGCCATCAAGCTTATATTAGATATCTGTGGAGGAACAATAAGCTCCAATATTTGTGATGTATATGAAGCTGAACCAAAACCAGTAACTATAGAGCTAAGACCAGAAAGAGTTAACTCTCTTCTAGGTACAAATATTGATAAAAAAGAAATGATTAATATTTTAGAAAGATTAGAGTTTACTGCTGATAAGGATATTATAACTGTTCCTTCTTTTAGAGCAGCTGAAGTTACAAGAGAAGCAGACTTAATAGAAGAGATTGGTAGAATATTTGGATTCAACAATATAGAATCAGTACTTCCTCCTATTAGAAACTTTAATAGATTAGAATTAAACTTATCCAATTATGATATTTCAAAAAGCATTAGAGACTTTATGACTCAAAAAGGTTTATCAGAAACAGTATCATACTCAATGGTATCACCTAATGAGCTACCTATTACTTTTAACAAAGAAGCAATTAAGATGAAGAACCCACTTACAAGTTCTGAGTCAGTTCTTAGAACTAATTTATTTATTTCTTTAATCAAAACCCAAGACTATAACAGTCGTCATTTAGTTGAAGGATATAATATATTTGAAATAGGAAACGCCTATTATCTCAATGGCGAGACAGTTGTTCAGGAATTACAGGCAGCAGCATTATTTGCAGCGTCGCCAATTACACCTGTTACTGTAAAAGAAAAGAAAACATATAGCTTCCCAGAATTAAAAGGTGTTGTAGAAGAGCTTCTGCTTTTCTTAAACCTAAAACAAGTAAACTACTCTAGAAACGATATATATGAATTCCTACACCCTGGAAAATCAGCTAAGGTGACGATTGGGAAAGATACACTTGCAGTGTTTGGAGAAGTACACCCAAGCATTAATGAACACTATGGGTTCAAAACAAAAATGTATTACATGGAAATAAGACCTGTAAGTATAAAAAAATATGCTAGCATAAAAAGAAAATATAAAAAATTCTCTTTATACCCAACAATGAAAAGAGATACATCTTTCTGGATAGACAAAAATGTAGACTTCGATAGTATATTAAAAGTAATCAATAAATCTAAAGCAAAGAACTTAAAGAACGTAAACCTAATAGATATCTATGATGGAAAGAAACATGGTGATGATAAAATCAACATGACTATCCAGCTAGTCTTCCAAGGGCAAGATAAAACACTTGAGGAAGATGAGGTTAACCTAGAGTTTCAAACTATTGTTAATAACATCACCAACAAGTTAGACATAATTTTCGCTTAAAATGGTTTTAACCCCAATGATGCAACAATATATGGACATCAAGTCGGAATACGATGACTGTATCCTACTGTTCAGACTAGGTGACTTCTATGAGATGTTTTTCGAAGACTCATACAAAGCATCTAGAGTATTAGGACTAACACTTACAGGGCGAGGTAAAGATGAATTTGGAAACAAAATACCAATGTGCGGGATTCCCTATCATGCACTCCCAAACTATTTACCAAAACTTCTGAAGAACAATATCAAGGTTGCGATATGTGAGCAAACAGAGGAAGCTACTATTGGAAAAGGGATTACAAAACGAGAAGTAGTAGATGTAATAAGCCCGGGAACCATCATCGAAGAGCATTTATTAGATTCGTCAGATAACAATTATCTAGCAGCAGTTGATATCAATACTATAAAGGGTCTATTTAGCATTTCTTACTGTGATATTTCTACTGGTGAATTCTATTTTACAGAAACAACTAATGAAGAACTTTTTAGAAATGAAATTGAACGTATAGCACCTAGAGAACTGTTAATTCCTACAACTGTTGAAGCAGCTGATTTTAAAGATTTCCCATATATAACAAAATCAAATCCACTTTCAATAGAAGAATCTACTGAAATATGCAAAAACACTTTTAAACTGTTCTCACTTGATACGCTTGGTCTTTCAGAAACATATTCTGCAATACATGCTGTAGCAACAATCATTAGCTATCTTATTAAAAACAAAAAAGCTTCTACTTCTATACAGAAACCTAAGCAATATACCTTAGAAAACACCCTATTCTTAAATAATATAACCTTAAATAACTTAGAAATAGTTGAATCTATTCAACACAAAAGCAAAAAAGGCTCACTATACTGGGTAATGGATAGAACTAAAACTGCTATGGGCTCTAGATGCTTAAAAAAATGGCTACTGCGACCGTTATATGAATTAAATGAAATAAAAACTCGTCTAGATATAACAGAAGAATTCTATAATGACTTTGATTTACTTAACCAAGTTAGAGAAAACTTAGATATGATTTATGATATAGAGAGACTCACGACAAAGGTTTCTAACCATAAGGCTAACCCAAAGGACCTAATATCTTTTAAATCATCGCTTGAAGTAATACCTGAAATATTTAGTAGCATTTACAAAATCAATAGCAACCTTCAAGAATATGTTTCTTTTCCAGAAGATTGGATGAAAAACACAAACGACATTAAGGACTTAATCGAACAAACTATTGTAGAAGATCCACCAGCTATAATACTAAATGGCGGATTTATTAAAGCAGGCTATTCCGAAGAGCTTGATAGCTTACGAGAACAAGTGAGAAACAACAAGAATTGGTTTCTAGAATATGAAAATAAAATAAAAGAAGAAACTGGCATTAAATCTATAAAAATTAAATACAATAGAGCTTTTGGCTATTACCTCGATGTAACAAAATCAAATCTACATCTTATTCCTGACTATTTCATAAGAAAACAAACATTAGTAAATTCTGAAAGATATTACACTCAAGAGTTAAAAGAAAAAGAAGACTTTATCTTACATGCAGATGAAATGATGATAAAAAAGGAAACTGAGATTTTTGATGATGTTATTAATTTTATTGATCAATTCACCAATATCCTAATCTTAATAGCAGAGAAGCTAGCAAAACTAGATTGTTTAACAGCCTTTGCCGTATTAGCTAAAGATAATAACTACATAAAGCCTCTATTCAATGAAGATGGGATTCTAAGTATTACAGATTCAAGACATCCTGTTATTGAACAAAACTTAGCCACAATGGACTTTACACCCAACAATGTTTCAATAAATCAAAAAGAGCACCCTTTCATACTTTTAACTGGTCCAAACATGGCTGGTAAGTCCACTTATATGCGCCAGATTGCTTTAAACCTAGTAATGGCACAGTCTGGTTCCTATATTCCTGCTAACGCAGCAAATCTCTGTTTAACAGATAAAATATTTGCAAGAATCGGAGCAAGTGACAATCTTTTTGAAGGCAAAAGTACATTTATGGTAGAAATGCTTGAAACAGCAAATATCCTAAATAATGCAACTGAGAATTCATTCGTTATATTAGATGAAATAGGACGAGGCACATCAACCTTTGATGGACTAAGTATTGCAGCTTCAATTGCAAAATATATAATACTAGAAACTAAAGCAAAAACAATCTTTGCTACTCATTATCATGAAATGACATCACTTTCTGAGAAGTATCCACAAATAAAGAATCTTAATATTGCTGTGCTTGAAGAAAACAACTCTATTAGATTTAGTTATAAGGTTGTTCCTGGCTTTGCAGAGAAGAGCTATGGAATACATGTAGCGCAACTAGCAGGGTTACCTAAGAAAGTTATTAATGACGCAAACTATATCCTTACACATTTAGAGGAAGAAGAGCTTTCACTTACTAAATCCAAGAAAAAAATAATCGAACAACTTAGTTTGTTCTAATCCCCCTCTTCGCTTACGCGAAGTATCCCCCTTATAAAGGGGGAACCTTTTAATGCAATAATTCAATTCTCGAAAAAATAAGCTCCCTCAGTCTCTGAGCCTTTGGCTTTTCGACAGCTCCCTCACCGAGGGAGCCACAAATCGAACACAGAATTCAACTAGCAGATACCATTTTTCCACAATCAGCTAACTTGAGAGAGGCAATATATATTCACTATCTTTGATGTTTAGTGCATCCCCCTTTGAGGTAAAAGATATATGTAAATCAAAACAGGGGAATCAAATGTACAAACTAAAATGTAAACATAAAAAAGCTAAGTTTCTCGGAATAATGCATCACACGCAATATCCTGAGAAATGTTTCCTTTGTGAGACTTGCCGACAAGTAATAACTGATTACATAACAACTGAAGAAATGGTTGAATTTAATCATAACAATCAACTCTCTATTGAGTTATAAATAACCTAACCAGCAACTAATCATGATAAATTTAAGGTGATGTATTTGTATTTCTAATATTTTCATGTTATTTTTTGATTAATATGAGTTGGAAAAACGTACTAGAATGCCTTCGAACCGGTGAAAACGAATTCACTGAGTTCCTTACAAATGTTGACTCTGTTGAACATATCCTAAAATATATCATTGGGTTCCTAAACAATAAAGGTGGGCGAATTGTCATTGGAATAGATGATAAGAATGATCATTTAGTAGGATGTAATGTTTCCCTAAATTTTGTAGAATCTGCAACACAAAAAATAGAACCTCATATTCATATTGAAATAGAAAATGTTATCAGAGCTGGCAAAAATATATTATTCATAAAGATACCTGAAGGTAGATCCAAACCATATTCATACAGAGGCAGGTATTACCTAAGAAAAGATAAGGCAATCGAAAAAATTAAAAAAAGTGATTTATATGGGATAAGCGGTTCTGCTGCTGCCGTAGTTTCTAGTGATAATTTCAACAAAAGACAAAAAAGCACCATTGAGTTCTTAAAAAAAGAAGAAAAAATTGCAAACAGAGATTATCAAAAACGCTATGATGTTTCTCATAAAACAGCCCATTTGGAAATGACAGAATTACTCAAAAAAGGCATTATCGATAAAGTTGGGCAAGGACGAAATACCGCCTACAGACTTGCTAAATAAGTTTTTTCTTAATTAAAAAAGGAATGATTTCTTTATAAGCAGCTTCTCTTCCCATCTCTATTAACTTTTTCTTATTCTTCATATTATAAAAAGAAACAAACTCCTTCAATGGTCTTACTAATAAATCTGCGTGCTGCGCTGGGTTCTGACCATCAATTAATAAATCAATAGACCTATTCGCCATATCCAATGCAGATTTTCTATTACAAGAAAACTTAGTGTTGGGATTTAAATCTATACCAATCACAATATCAGCTCCTAAATCTCTAACTTGTTTAGCAGGAACATTTACAAATAATCCACCATCAACATAATAATTTTCGTCATGTTTTATAGGTGAAAAAACCATTGGGAAATTAGCACTCATAGAAACACTTTTAGAAAGCTTGCCTTCATCAAGCACAACAGGAACACCATTACATATATCAGCTGCAACAACAGAAAAAGGAATTCCTAATCCAGAGAAAGAATCATGTTTTATATATTTCTTTACTAATTTACCAACTGTGCGCTCACTACTTGAAAACCCCTGCAAATTTAAATCTAAAGACATAAAATCCTTATAACCTAAAGAATCTACAATCTCAATCATTTCATCAATAGGTCTTTTATCAGCAAAAAACGCACCTACTAAAGCACCAATGCTTGTTCCAGAAACAAATGAAATATTCACATTCTCTTCTTGTAAGACTTGAATAATGCCTAAATGAGCAACTCCTCGAGAACCGCCACCACCAAAAGCAATACCAATCTTTTTCTTTGGTCTTTTAAATATTGAAAACATACTAGAATTATATCATATAGAAGACCTATAGAAACACAGTGCTTATGATATAATATTGAATAATGAATGGGTCAATATTACATAAACTTCTTTTAAATCATTCTGAACAGAAAGAATTCCAAGCTGGTGACATTATTCCCATCAATGTTAACCACGTTTTCATATCAGACAACAGTGCTACTCCGATATTAGATGCATTAGCTAACTTTAATGTAGCTAAACCTAAATGTCCTACTTACCTTGGACAAACATACTTCCATTATCAACTAGAAAAAAAATATGCAAAAGTACAGGCAAAACTAATTAAAGATGCTGAGAAAAAAAACATTACTGTTATGGAACCTTTCCAAGGACACTGGCATCACAACCTTTTAGATTATAAAAAAATTAAACCAGGAAATGTGTTTATTGGTAGCGATTCTACTATCAACTTTTTTTCCCCTCTTAACACTCTTAGTATAAGCTGTGGAGCTACTGATATCATAAAGACATTATTAACTGGGAAACTAGATTATTTAGTGCCACAGCTGGTAAATATAAATATAGAAGGTAAATTTTTACCACAAACAAATGCAAAAGATCTTGCCCTATTCTTAAAGAAACATATAGATGACTATGAACTAAAACACTACTCTATCGAGTTCTCTGGCTCCTTTTTTGAACAAGCTTCACAAGATGAGCTGCATAACTTAGCATTTCATCACTATGCGCTTAATGCACAAAGCTTTCTGTTTCCTCCAGTTCTATTTAGAAAAACAAATAAGCAAACTATATATCCAGAAGAAAAAGCAACTTACAACAAATCTGTTCGTTATAACGTATCTAAACTTGAGCCAATGGTTAAACTAAAACAACACGTGTATGAAGTGTCTAATCTCGAGCATTTAATAATTAATAAAATATTTATTGGAAATACTATTGGGGGAACATTAGAGGACTTTAAGTTTATCTCAGAAGTTTTAAAAGACAAAAAGATATCAATTCCTTGCTATGTTACACCTGCCTCTTCTGCAATACTTAAAGAAGCAACAAATAAAGGATACTTAGCAAATGTCTTGAATGCTGGTTGCACATTACTTACCCCATCTACTGGAATATGCCATAATACTAATGGCGTAGTCTCCTTAAAAAATGAAAACATATTATCAACTGGCATAGCAAGTCTATCAATGTCCACAGGTAAGACAAAAGCAAATATCTATACAGCATCTATCAAAACAGCTTTAGCAACTGCTATAAAAGGATACCTTGTTTCATTTAAGGAGTTATTATGAGTTTAGAACTAATAGAAGGTGTAGCATGTAAAGTTGAGAAAAATATATCTGCCAGAGATATTGTGCCTAACACTATTACTACTTCTTATCATAACCCTGATTCCATAGAACCATTCATGTATCTAATTCCTGATTTCCTAGAGGAAACATTTCACAGAAAACTACTAATAGCTGAAGAAAACTTTGGCTACGGATCTTCTAAGGAGTTACCTGCTGATATCTTGAAACATAGTGGAACAAGAGTAATCATTGCAAAATCATTCTTCACTCCTTTTTATAAAAATGCCTTTAACCTTGGCCTCTTGTGCATAGAAGCAAATACCGATTATATAGAAAGTAATGATGAATTAATCATTGATATTAAACAATCATTTATTAGAAACAAGACTAAAAGATTAGGAATAAAATATAAGCCTATAAAAAAGTATTTCTACCATTTATACTTAGATGGTGGAATGTTAAATCAACTAAATAAGGAAATAAATAATGGATAAATTAACAGGGTTTAAATTTGCAGGAATACATTGCGGGGTAAAAAAAGAGAAAAAAGATCTAGGCATCATTCTATGTGAAGATGGAGCTAATTGTGTTGGTGTTTTTACAAAGAACCGTTTTGCCTCACCTACTATTAGTGAATCTAAACGAATATTAAAAAGCAATAAAATAAATGCTGTTGTAGTTAACAGTGGCAATGCGAACTGCTTAACTGGCCAAAAAGGACATGAAAACATTAAAGCGCTTATAGATAAAGCAACAGCAACTTTTCAGTTAGAGAAAGATTCTACACTTTCGCTATCTACTGGTATTATTGGAGTCCAACTGCCTATTGAAAAGATAGTAAATGGTATTGAAATACTTAAAGAAAATGTATCAGACTCAATAACAAATTATGCTCAAGCTATATTAACTACTGATTTAATACAAAAACAATCAGAACGAACCATATTAATTGATGGACAAGAAGTAAACATTCTTGGAGTTGCTAAAGGTAGTGGAATGATCCAACCAAATATGGCAACAATGCTAGCATTCATTATGACAGATGCAACCATAGATAAAAAGTTGCTTCAAAAATCGCTTAATAATGCTGTAAACACTTCATTTAATGCAATAACCGTTGATAGTGATTCATCAACAAACGACACTTGTTTATTGTTAGCTAGTAATAAAGGTGCAATTATTAATGAAAAGAATTGCGGAGAGTTCAATAAAGCTGTAAAAGAAGTAGCTATAGACTTAGCAAAGTTAATTATAAAGGATGCTGAAGGTGCTACAAAATTTGTTACAGTTAATATAAATAATGCCACTAATGAAATAGAGGCTAAAAACATATTCTATGCCATTTCAAACTCACCATTGGTCAAAACCGCTATATTTGGAGAAAACCCCAATTTTGGACGAATACTTTGCTCTGCTGGAAAGATAAACTCCAACATCGACCCCGATAAGACAGATTTATATCTAGGAGAACATCTTCTGTATACTAATGGGGCCGTAACCGAGCAAAATAAATCTGAATTAGATAGTTATATGAAACACTATGAGATAGAAATTACATTAGACTTAAACATTGGTGATGCTGGCTTCACTGGTTGGACATCTGATCTATCACATGCCTACGTAGACATTAACGCTGAATACAACTAAAGCTCCCTCTGTCTCATTGAAATTCGACATCCCCCTCAATGAGGGGGACATAAAAATAAGGCGGTACCGTATAATAAATTGTGTCTGAGGACAGTTCTCGATAATATTTAATTGTTATCAAAAAAAATAAAAAGGAGAACTGCCCATGAATAAGTTTAACGAAGTTTTGAAAAAGAGCATAGAGGATA
>Ga0307929_1000020_pt1 | contig 157490 bp, 106 predicted proteins | sample AceLakmetage1330_FD_203160 | JGI IMG/M metagenome (GOLD analysis project Ga0307929, IMG submission 203160) | Saline water microbial communities from Ace Lake, Antarctica - #1330 | ecosystem: Environmental > Aquatic > Non-marine Saline and Alkaline > Saline | place: Antarctica: Ace Lake...
ACTTTTACAGAAGCCCCATTCATTTGCTTGATTAATTGATAATCACTCCTAGCATCTCTAACTATATTGTTTGTATAAATAAAAAATATCAAAAATATTATTGTTAACGAAAGAAGATTTCTTAAAACTTTTTTCTTCATAAAAGTGTATAGAACTGAAACAGTTAAAACGAATAAAGGGAACCAAGGAGGGCAATACACTCCTGCTATTACTGCAAATATTACTGTAATATAAATGATTATCATCATACGTAATATAATATCCCTCTATTATTTATTACGTCAAATATATGTCGTGATATAATTTATTATTATGAATAAAGATGATATATATTCTAAGTCCATGGATCCACTACCCTCTTTCTCATTCAATGAGAATGTAGCAAATGTTTTTGATAACATGATAAAACGCTCAGTTCCTTGTTATAAAGAGACTCAACAACTTATCGCTAATACAGTTATAAACTTCTACAAAGAAGGATCCGTAGCGTACGATCTAGGATGTTCTACTGGAGAAACTTTTAAAACAATACTCAAGCTGACAAACCAACCTATGAAGATGATTGGCATAGACTCATCAGAACCTATGATAAAAAAAGCAAAAGAAAAATGCACAAACAATAAATCCATAGAATTTATCTGCGACGATATATTAAACGTTGAATTCCAGCCAACTTCAGTAGTAGTGCTAACCTATGTCCTGCAGTTCATGCAGATAACTGACAGACTTGAGCTACTTAAGAAAATTAATAAAGCTATGCTACCATCAGGTGCAATGATAATCTTTGAGAAAATATACAGCCAAGAATTCAAAGAAGAGTTTATTGAACTACATGAACTTTTTAAGGAACAACAAGGTTACTCTAAGATGGAAGTGAAACAAAAGCGTAAAGCACTTGAGGATGTATTGGTCCCAATGACATATGAGGAAAATAAAAAATTATTGGAAGATGCTGGATTTACTAAAGTAGAAAAATGTTTCCAATATCTAAACTTTTGCGGGATACTTGTTACAAAATAAACAAGGGGAATAAACATGTCTATTCTATTTATATTGCCTCATGAAAAAATAAAAAAGAAACAATATATTCAAACACATCCTCCTTTGGGAATAAGTTACCTAATTTCTTACTTAAAGAGCAAAAACATCTCATGCCATGGCATTGACCTTTCAATTGATAACGAAAACTCTATATACAAATTAATAGAAAATCACAAAATAGAATATGTTGGACTAACAGTAAACTTTCGTACTCTTAATGTATCCGTTGAATTGTCAAAAATTATTAAACAAAAATATCCAAATATTACAATAATATGGGGTGGGCCTTTTGTTCATTTCGTACAAGATTATGTTAATAATAATTACTTAGACTTCATTATTTTGGGGGAAGGTGAAGAAACATTAGAGAAAATAATAAACGAATCTAAGAAAACTGACTTTCGACCATACGAAATACCAAATATAGTTTTCTCATATGAAAAAAAAGCAATACAAACTCCTAGAGAGGCGTCTTCAATTCCTTTAGACAAACTTCCCTTTCCTGACCGAGAATGGTTAGACCTTTCAAAATACAGCAACCCCCTAATCACTGAGCAATGTTATATTACAGGCAGTCGCTATTGCCCACATAATTGCAGCTTCTGCATAAATGCACATAACAATAACCCTTACAGAATAAGGTCTGTTAATAATATTGTCGAAGAAATTCGTTTTATTAAAAAAAACTATCCTCAATACAAAAGATTTTTAATTGTAGATGAAACATTAAATACTTCCGAGCATCGTCTAATAAATTTCTGCAATGAAATAGCTAAAGAAAAAATTCAATGGATTTGTAACATACGCGCAGAAAAATATATGACAAAGAAAGAAAACCTTCAACTTATAAAAAATGCTGGAAATATACTAATTAATATTGGGATAGAAAGTGGATCTGAAGAAATACTCAAAACAATCAATAAAGATATATCACTAAATAACATACAAAAAATATTAGAAATTACTACATCTCTAAAAATGCCAGTAGTTGCAAATTTCATGATTCCACACGTACAAGACACTATTAAAACTGTACAAAAAACAATGGACTTCATGACTCACTTAGCAAATAAGTACCTAACAATACCATTAACATTAAGAACTACTATTTTCCCTACTAAAGAAAACTCAGAAATAATAAATAAATATGGGATAATAATAAATGACTTAGGAGAAATACAAAGAACTAAAAATATTCCATATGACTTACTTAACTTGCATGCACAACAATCTCAAGAACTAAAAAAAATGAGCTCAATAAAACATGCACAACAACTTACGACCTGTTTAGGTCTAGATATGAATGCAATAATAGCAATTATAAAAGACCCAAATCAAAATACAAAAATTCAAGAAATACTAGATACCGTATTTTAAACAAAATTAATACAAATCTAGTATAATTAAATAAATGAATATATATATCGCAGAAAATTCTACTTATCAAATAAACGAAACTCGTGATAAACGCTGGGCAGTGCCATATTCTAACGAAGCTACTAATGCTAGAGCCGAAATCTTATTAGAAAACAACATCAAATATATAAAAGGTAAAAAAATATTAGACCTTGGCTGTCATTTTGGCACAATGGCTTATATTTGCTCATCGCTAGGAGCTAATATAATAGTAGGCATAGATGGAGATGCAAATTTAATTACTCAAGCTAATGACTTTGCAACTCAAACGAATATAGCTAATGCTGAGTTCATAAAGGAAGAGGTAATAGAATACCTAACAAACTTAGAAGAAAACTCTTTTGATACTATTCTATGTTTTGGTCTTCTTTACTATATACCTGATAACTTTCACTTACTTAAGCTAATGAGAAAAGTAGCAAAAGAGGCAATCATACTAGATACATTTACTGCTTACTATAATGCTATTCAAGGTAAAGATGGACCAACATATTTTAAAACTCTTACTGAGGAATCATTGCAGCTTCCTATCATGCTACATTCTGTTACTAAAGCAAAAAAACAAAAGCATTATGAATTAGAACAGAATACCTTTAAGAATCAACCACAGCAAAACCCATTAACATTGCTTACTTGCCCTACAAAATCGCTATTGGAACTATATTTCCAAGCACTTAATACAGAATTTGTTCAGTTGGATTGGTCAAAATATACTATTAATAAAGATATTAAGTGGCAGGACTTAGAACCTCCTGGCGCTAAGATAGACTCTCATTGGTCTGATATATATTCTAGTGAAATACGGGTTAGTTATCTACTACTCAAGTAGTCCCCTCCTGCTGCCTTACCCCCTGTAGTTTAGCAGCAGCCCTGTAAGTTTTATTAAAAGAACTTAAAGTAGCCTGCTAGGTTCTGACGAAAATCTCTTTTCGAAATAACTGGAGCTAGTTCTTTATACTCAAGCTCTTCTTCCATGATGCCTAATATATTTTTAGCATTATCAACTGACGTCCATTTAGAATTCTTTATTATAAACTCTACTCTACAAACATCTTTGTCTTTAATAATCAATTCAAGTGACTCATCACAAACTAAGTTGTTATAAGATTCTATTTTATCTTGCATCTTTTGTAGAACCATCTCATATACCTCTTGTTTATTAGTATCGAGACTCTGAACTTCATCAATAGTTAATACTCTATTAGTCGAACTCATTTCTTCCCCCCAATTTATCTTTACTATTAAACTATTCCCTCTTTATAGAGCAGCTAAACATAAAAAACATCATATTTTTCTGTTCTTTTGTTAGTATATATAGAGGACTGTTAATCAGGAATCTGCTATAATAAACAAAATTTTACAGGAGACATCAAATGGCTAAAATAACTTCAAATGCAGTTGCAAATGTACAGAGAACTTTCTTTAACCAAGTATTTTCATGGATGACATTAGGCCTTCTTACTACAGGAGCTACATCAATGTACGTAGCCTCTAGCCAATCCTTAATACGTTTCTTCTTAGGTAGTCCATTTATGTTGTTCGGATTAATTATCTTAGAATTGTTTGCTGTAAGTATAATTGTAGCCCGCTTAGACAAACTAAGCGTTGCCCAAGCATCTTTAATCTTCTTGGGTTATTCATTATTAAATGGGATTACTCTTTCTGGATTATTCATCATGTATACCGGAGCATCTGTTTCCTTAGCCTTTTTTATAACAGCTGCTACTTTTGGAGCAATGACATTTTACGGATATACAACTGAAAGCGATCTTTCTAGTTTAGGAAAACTTGTATTCATGGGACTAATCGGAATTATTATAGCAAGCGTAATCAACATATTCCTGCAAAGTGCGGTCTTCTATTGGTTGATATCTTATGCAGGTGTTGCAGTATTCATTGGACTCACGGCTTGGGATGTACAGAAGCTCAAACGCATATCAGAAAATATAACTGATGAAGAAGGCGGCAAAAAACTAGCTATTTATGGTGCACTTACACTTTATTTAGACTTTATTAACCTGTTCCTATTCATTCTAAGAATAGTGGGCAACAGAAGCAGAGATTTTTAAGAAAAGGAAAAAAATATGGGACAAAATATAACTGAAAAAATATTAGCAAAAGCAGCAGGTAAAGAAAATGTAACACCAGGAGATAACGTTTGGGTAAACATCAACGTACTTATGACACATGATGTTTGTGGACCTGGTACTATTGGGATTTTTAAAGAAAAGTTTGGACAAAATGCAAAAGTATTTGATAAAGAGAATGTTATAATCATCCCAGACCATTACATTCATACATGTGATCAAAAATCACATAGAAATATTGAAACACTTAGGGAGTTTGTAAAAGAACAGAACATCCCTAATTTCTACGATCCAGCAAACGACACCTATATGGGAGTATGCCATGTGACAATGCCTGAAAAAGGTCATGTAAGGCCTGGTGAGATTATCTTAGGAACTGATTCACACACATGTACTCATGGAGCTCTTGGAGCATTTGCAACTGGAGTAGGAAATACTGATGCAGCTTTTGCATTGGGCACAGGGAAAACTTGGTTGAAAATTCCTGAGACTTGCAAGTTTATCCTTAATGGAGAAATGCCTAAAAACTTAATGGCAAAAGACCTTATCTTGCATATTATTGGAGATATTGGTGTTGATGGAGCTACTTATTGTGCTATGGAATTTGAAGGCACAACAATAGATAGCTTATCAATTGATGAAAGAATGACTATTTGTAACATGGCGATTGAAGCCGGTGGTAAAAATGGAATCATTGCTCCTGATGAGAAGACAATTGCTTATGTAAAAGAAAAAACTAATGTAGACATGACTGTAATGCAAAGTGATGCAGATGCAAACTATCGATATGTAAAAACATACGATGTTTCAAAACTTACACCATGTGTAGCTGCACCACATTCTCCTGATAATAAAAAATTAGTTAGTGACTGTAAAGACACTGCTATAACACAAGCTTATATCGGTTCTTGTACGGGTGGCAAAATTACTGATTTTATTGCTGCTGCAAAGATTCTTAATGGCAAAAAAGTAGCTGTTACAACTTATGTTGTTCCTTCTACTACTTTTATTGAAAAACAAATGAATGAAGAAACTATTGATGGCAAAACATTAATGCAAATCTTTAAAGATGCTGGATGTAAGATTGGTGAACCATCTTGTGCCGCATGTCTTGGTGGTCCAGATGATACTTTTGGCAGAACACATGGCGACGAAGTTGTAATATCTACAACAAATCGTAACTTCCCAGGGAGAATGGGTTCTATGCAATCATTTGTTTACCTTGCTTCTCCGTATACAACTGCGGCAAGCGCTTTGACGGGTAAAATCACTGACCCAATAGAATATTTATAAGGAAGGACAATCACAATGAAAGAAAAAATAACTGGAAAAGTTTATGTACTAGGAAACAATATTGATACAGACCAGATAATTCCTGCAAAATTTCTAAGCTACAACCCTTCCTTAGAAGAAGAAAGAAAATACTTTGGCAAATTCGCACTTTGTGGAGTTCCAGAAGGACAACAAGGTCTTCCTACTGGAGACAAGCCTTTTGTAACTGCAGGATTTTCATCTGAATACAAAATAGTTATTGGTGGAGACAATTTCGGTTGTGGGTCTTCTAGGGAACATGCACCTTTAGCACTTAACGAAGCTGGAGCTGAAGTAGTAGTGGCAAACTCATTTGCTAGAATCTTCTACAGAAACTCTGTAAATGGTGGATATGTAATACCTTATGAAACAACATCTACGTTAACTAAAGTTTTTAAAACAGGTGATGAAGCAGAGCTTAACATTACTGAAAACACTATAAAGAATATTACTACTGGTAAAGAATTTTCACTAAAGGAACTTGGTGGAATTTTGCCAATTCTTGAATCTGGTGATATCTTTAAATATGCTAAAGCAAATAACATAAGCTAGGAGAAAATATTAATGTTTGAACATATGATAATTAAACTACCTTTATTGCTGATTTTAATAGTATTAATGTATCTTTTTATTGGAGCAATCAGGCAAGATGTTAAAGCAAAAAGGCCTTTCTTTCTTGCAATAGATAGTGACGAGGACCAACCCTCTCCCTAACCCTCTCCCAAGAGAGGGAATAATACAAAGATAGTGGGTTAAATAGCAGTTCCTTTTTTATGCTTATCTTTTAAATCCGAAACTACATCTTTTGAATCATAGTGTTCTGAATCTAAGATTTCTGATTCTATATCTTTAGCTTTTTCAGTTACAGCCTCTTCTTTAGCAATATCTAAGCCGTTCATAATGACTTCTGGCTCTTTCTCTATAGAATCATCAATAATATGTGTGATTTCTGGCTGATCGTCAGGGAGAGAACCCTCAACTACTGATTGTATGCGATTCTCTACTTTATCCAAATCAACAAATACTTTATCTTTTGCCTCATCTAATATTACTGCCTGATCTTCAACTACAGTATCTTTGATAGATATTGACTCTAATCGGTGTTTTTCTACAAAGTCAGCTGCTTTCTCTACATCCATTCCCTGCATAGGGAACAATCCTTCATCATCCAGTTCTGATAACCATTCTTTTATCTCTTCTCTTGAATATTCAGTACTTATAAATGGGCCCATCTTCTTTGTTATTTCTTCAATTCTTTGCTCAAGCTCTTTTCTTTTTTCTAAGAGCTCATCCCTTATTTGCTCAACACGGCTAAACTGAACAGCAGTTATCTCTTTATCTAACTTATCAGCAAGCTGTTTCTTCTTGTCTAAATCATACTTATCTATTTCAACAATTAGTTTCTTATTGGTTTTATTCTCACTATTGTTTATCTCCAAAGAATTTTCAGCCACCAACTTCATATTTTTCGAAATTTCCTTAAAATGAGATAGACTTTTAAGAACATTACTCTTGGGGAAATAATTAAGAATGCCAGTTAAAACTTCTGCTGGATAAAAGAACAAAACATTTACAAAACCATCTGCACTATCCCCTTCAATAATATCCTTAAATGCAACTATTATCTGATTATTAAAATCTTCCATTAAGGAATAATCATTGTGCTTGATGTTATTAAACTTATTTATCAATGAAACTATTCGTCCTAAATACTGAATATCTTTAACAGCGTAAACACGTAATCCGCGTTTAATTTTTTTTAGCACAAAATCTATAGCTAAACTGAAATTCTTCTTTTCACTTAAATTACTTAAAACTTTTTCTATTTCCATTATTTACCTATTTCCGCTGCCATCTTTACAATCAAGTCACTGGACAATACCTTATCTATTGCCTTATTAAATGCTTGCAAGTGATAATTAGGTATGACTCCCGATTCAGGAGCACTCCACTCCACATCCCCTGCATCCTCTAAATCATTCATCTCGCCAATTATCTCTTTCGCAGTTTGCTTAACAAAAAATTCTTCTTCTTCTTTAAACTTTTCTCCTAATTTTTCTTGTAAATCCATTGCTTCAATCAATTTATCTTTTAAGTTTATATCCACTTCTACTGGGGAACTAAGAGTATCTCCAAAAACATCCTCCGCCTGCTCAGGCGCAACCTGCCTTAAAAGTGCTATTGGATCTGCCGAAATAATAGAACTAATTTTTTCTATATGCTCTGTTTGTAATGGAATAATATAACGGGTCATACATTCAATAAAAATAAACGCCCTATCCATTATATACTTATCATTTTGGCCTGCAATATATTCTACTATTCCAACACTATCAATTGGCGTCATCAAAACAGCTCGTTTCAAAAACTCATCCTTATCCTTTGAGTCTAATACTTTCTTTACAGCCAATAGTCCATACTCTTCTTCTGCCTCAGAGATATATTCTTCTACAGGCTTAACATCTGAAAAAGATGCCAACTCTTTCTTTAACTCTTTTATCCTATTCAGAACAGTATGTTTTTTTGTTAATTTCTTTATTATTTCTTGAAAAAAAACAGACTGAAAGTTTTTCATCATTGAGGCTGACCTAGGATTAAAACTAAGTATGTCTTTATTAAACATATCAACAGGATCACCTGCTTTAAACTTAAAAAGCATATCTACTAAAATTTCTAACATCTTTCGTTCTTCAACATTTTCAATATTTGGGATAGTTGACTTGGCTAACTCTACTTCTAAATAAAAATCTTCCATAAAACTATCGATATTATATGGACTAAAATACAGATCATTTTGCATACTATAAGGCACAAAAACTTTCTTCTCTATCTCTGTCCACTCAGGACATGCCGTATTTATTATCTGCAAAATATTATTATAATACAGCTGAAATTTATCATCTTCTAACTCTGGATTATACTTATATACTTCTTTCATTGTATCCAAAATTCTCATAATTGCTGAAAAGTCATTGCATTCTTCAATCATTCTAGTCTGAATCAATTCATCATTAATTATTAAAGTCATACTAATAATGGCACCTAGCACAACCTCAATCTTATATACATGATCTTGCATGGAAAACTCAAAAATATTACCATCAAGCTTAGGATGAAACGAAAAGGAATCCATGTCTTCTAAATATTTATTCAATAATTCTTCTGAAACTTCTCCGCTATCATCAGTTTCTAAAGAATAATCTAAAAAATCCTTCATTAACTTATATAATTTCTGACTCTGAAAGGATACTTCTCTTTCTTTTCTGAAATCTAAACCCTTTGGAACATAATCACCTTTAATCGTTACTCCTAAAGTATGCTCTATTATATATCCAAACTCATCTGCCAACATGAGAGCTTTATCAAACCTCTTTTTTAGATATGCTTCTTTATCCATTAGCTTCCCTTTCTTGCCATTTCTACTTGATCGATACCCTTTAAAATCAGCTCATAACCTCTTTTTAGAACTGCGCCTGATTTATCTAACTCTGATTGAACCCTCTTCCTTAACTCTTTTAGTGTATTATCTGACATATATCCAAGAGCATCTGTCACCGCTGCCCCAAGCGTTGGTAACGAGATCAATAGATACTGTACAGATAACTCATAACTATCTACAAGTGTTGATAATGCTTTCTGATTAAGTGCTTGCGCCACTTGTTTATTCTCATAAATAGATAACATCTTTAAAACTGATGCAAATCTCTCTTGAGGACCTAACTTCCCATTATTAATAGCTTCAAATAAATTGGAGAAAATACTAGGTTTCATGTTCAACAAATTACTGAGATGTTTAGAAAAATCAGCCATACTCTCTTTGCTCCATGAACTGCTACTTAAGAAATCCATAATATATTCTTCAAGATATTCAATTACCTTCTCATCACTTAACAAACTATTATTCATTTTAATACGTTTAAAGACTTCAGCTATTGCCGTATAATCTTTTGCTAATACCTCAACAGGAATTGCAGTTGAACTAATATTTGCGGGCACATTTGTCTGAACTTTTTCTTGAATTAAGTTAACATCCAAACCAGAAATCCTGCTTTTACCAATTCCTCTTACTATATCCGAGAAATTCTGCAGAAAAATATTACTAGCTTCCTGCTTTAATTCTAATTTAGAAGAATTTTTTATCACCGCAGATACTGTCCGTTGTTGGTCTGGCTTAGATTCTTTTCGCAATTTTGCGACCAAAGTGGGCACAACTTGCTTAATAGAACTATCATCCACTTTAACTAAAGAAATGAGGACATCTAATAGTATTAGTGTTTTCTGTGTTACTGCTGATATATTTTCTGTTTTTGAAACAGTTATTGAAGCCAGCAGATTATTAACAAAATCTTTCTTTTCAATATCATTAAGATTCATTTTACGCAACAACTCCTTAGCCAACATGGCAAAGCTGTTTACATCTTTTATTGATTGATTATTCGCTAAATATTTTATTATTAAATCTTTATTTTTTTGCACTAATTTTGGATTATTGTTAAAAACCGAAAGTATTACTTCTGAATCCTTTATTTTCAACAACTCTTTCAGTTTATCTTCAAAACTCATTTCATTATTAGACATACTTAATATTTCATACGCCTTTTGTTCTTTGTTTTTTGTTATATTTAAGAAATTGCTTGTTTCTACCGCATTAGCTGCCAATTCTGCCAAAGCACTTTTCTGTTCTTTGCCTAAACTAGAATTTAAAATATTTTTTTCTAATAATGACATAACTTCTGAAAACTTATCGAATCTAACCAATTTATTTTCTTTAAAGTCTTTTAGTGCTGTTCTAAATGAATTATCTGCTGTAATTATTCCAATAGCTAAAAATGAACTTATGTTTTTTTCTAATAAAGAATGAAGGTCCTGCTCATCACTAACTTTATTTAAATTACTATTTATATTCTGCAAAATCCTTATGGCATTCTGCCCCTCAAGACCTAACACATCTTCCCTATTAAATCCTGACATAGCTCTTTCTGAAACTAAGCTACCTCCTGATGTAGAAGTAACAATATTACTTGAAACTGATTGAGAAGATATAGCAATATCATCTCGGCTTATCTTATCCGGGAACTCTTCAAACAACTGTTTAATCACTTTTGAGCTAGCTATTGTCTCGTCCACATTAACTTCATTTATTGTAGGTATTACAAAGAATTTAAGTGTACTACTAATGATAACCGCTTGTTCTTTTGAACTTCTAAGGTCTGGTGCATTTTCAATCCTGTCCATTAATTCAGGCAAAATATTTTTTATTTCTTGCTCGCTAACCATCCCAGAGATTGCCAATTCCTCAAGCAAAACTAACCCTTTTACTATTTGGCTATCAGCAAGATTTCCCGGTGCTCTAGTCATTGCATCAACTACATCTTCAATAATCTGTTCGGCACTGACCAAATCATTTACATTACTTAATGCTTTCATAAATAAAGTTTGAAATTCCGCCATATCTACAGCTTTAATACCATCTTCCATAAACATAGAGCTAATCAATGCAACTCTATTCTTCTGCCCAATAATGCTATCTTCAAAAACTACAGGATTATCAACCGCATATTTAACAACAGCCAATGGGTTATTTAACTCCATTAAACTATCTATTTTATCTTGTATTTGGGAACTACTATTAAATACTTTAGCTAGCTGACTATTTTTAGTCTTTGTTAAGCTTATTGTTTCAACTGTATTCTTTAACTCACTTAAAAGTTCTTGTACCTTTGGCGATATAGGTGTCTTTGTTGCTACACTCTTTTTTGTAACACTTTCGGTTAGCTCAGCTACTGCCTGTGCTAATGTTTCCATGCTTTTCTTACTACTTAAATCATTCTTGCTAACTTGCTGAATTAGCTCAGGACTAAGTGATATATATTTGCTTATATTCTCTAATGCTGCTGTTACCTTTGCTACTGCTTCGGCCTCCTGTTGCTGCACTTGTGCTGGCGTGCTAGAACTCTTATCTGCAAATGGACTATGGAACACTTGTATAGCTTCATTTGCTGCTGCTAATTGTTGCACTACTATAATTGCATCTTGTTTTGCTTTTATTTGTTCTACTTCATCTGTTGTCTTTGCTTTGCTCACCAATGGTGTTTGGATATTATCCATTACTATATTGCTAGGACTTGCCACAGATTGTGTGGAAGTTGCTGCTGCTGCAGAACTTTGCACCGTTGTATCTTCTTTTGTTAGTTCCATGCTTGCAAGCTGCTCTGTTATAACTTTCTCCGAAGAAGTAATTGCTGACATGACAGGAGCCGGAGCTGTAACTGCCACTGTTGGCTGAATATTTTGATCCATTGCTTGAAGGACTTCCGGCATCTGCTCCACAATCATCTTAGGAACAATGGTCTGAGATAAGGCTTCTTCTAATTCCGTAACAGATGGAGCAATACTAGGATCTTGCATTACTGCCTGCATTACTTTTGCCATCTGTTGAACTGGCTCAGTTGCTGACTGGTTGGTTATCTGCTGTACTATTTGTGTAACATTAGACTGGACTGCCTCTGCACTTATTAAATTACTCTGTACCATGTCTTCAAGCATTACAATTGCTCTTGCTGCTGTTTGCTCTGTTTTATCTGCTGGAGCTTGCGCCATTGCTGAGGCAATTTCTTCTACTACTTTATCATCAGGAACAACATTAGTAATACTATCAACTACTTTCATAGACAAAGCATTAAACTGTTCAACATCTTTTTTCTCAATGCTATCTTCTTGCAATATTAGACTAAACACTGCCTCTCTATTTTTTTCGCCTTTTACTGGCAAAGACATTACTGCTGGGTTGTCTGCAACATATCTCACAATATCCATTGTTGTTAATTGTTTCTCTGGTGCCCGCAACATTTCTACTTTTTCCTGAGCTGAATCTGTAGTATTGAAAATTGCGGCTAAATTGCTATTTTTCTCACTCTTAGAACTAACTGCAGTAATTGCAGTCTGAAGATTAGCTAATTCACTCTTAATATCATCACTAACCTTAGGATCCTTGCTGCTTGCGTCAATTAATTTTTGCACAACAGAATCTAGTTTTTCTAAACTTTCCTTACTGCTAATGTCCGTTTTGCTAACTTGTTGTAAAATATCTGGACTCATATGCATTGTTTTACTAAAGCTTTCCAAAAGCTGGACTACATCATTAGCAACTTTTGCTTCTTCTTGCTTGGCTTTCTCAGGATTAGAAGTAACCAATCTGGCTTTCTGATTGTTAAAATCCTCAAGCTTCTGTGCAATAGTAGAAAGCATCACCTCCGGAGTTAATTCTGTTTTAGATTGTATGTCTTCCGGATTTAGCCCAGATACAGGTGCTTCTGGTGTTTTATTAGATGAATCTGCTTTTGCTGAATCTACCAAAGATGTTGCTCCTCCAGCTGCTACTGCACCTGCTGTGGCAGCTGCTGCTGCTTCTGTTGCTTGGGAATTATCCTTTGTAGTAGCTTCTACTTGAACTTGCATATCAGCCTTTTCGCCTTGCAGATTTATAACATTATCATCATTAGTATTTTGTGCGAAACTATGATGATCCGTATTTATTTTGGTAGCAACTTCACCCTTACTATAATTCATGTCCACATTAAGGACTCTATCTGGAGACGCACTTACAGCAGAAGATGGCTGACCTGTAATATTCTCAACTTTCAATCCGGATTTTTCTGAGAAGTCCATTTGAAACTTTTCATTATTATGAGTGAATTCTGCTGTTATATGCGAAGTTTTAGCTGCCGCTTGGTCTGCTGACTGAGTAATAACAAAACTAACATCAGTCATTTTCATATCATCTTGTTTTGTAGCAACCGCGAGACTTTGCATAACTTCTTGCATTGCACTAATTAATGCAATAACCTTGTCACAATCATTTACGTCTGCCTTATAATTAGCTGCTTTAAAAGAATCTATTTTATCAGCTATCTTAACTGCCGCCTGTTGGATATTGACTGAATTAGCATCAGATGAAGAAGTAATAGCGTCCTTTACAATCTGTTTATCTTCATTAGTTAATTTCATATCTTTTAAAGCCTCGGCTATAGCCTTATCATTAAATTCAGCAGTGGCTTCGCTTGATGTCTGTGCCTGTGTCTGCTTAGGCTTATCAGCAGTAGCATCTACAGTAGGCTTCAAGAAATCAAATTTATCTTCTAAGAAATCTGCAATTTTTGTATTGGTATACGAATTACTAACTAACTCTATTGTTTGGTTAATTGCACTCTGTAAATGCTGCGTTGGATTTGCATTCATCCCACCACTAATAGCTGATACAAAATTTGCACCCTGCGAAGTGCCTGTACTAGCAGAACTTATTTGTTGTGCTATTTTGGCTCTCATCGAAATTGCTTCTGAAACTTGGCTTTTTACTAAAGACACAATCAAACTAAGTCTTAGCCTATTTAAAGGCTTAGAAAAGTCCATTGCGTCTGCCTTTGGAGTTGTAGTTGCGTTAGTATCTTTTGGTGTTTCCACTGCTGGCGCTTGCACTGCTGGCGCTTGCATTGCTGGTGCATCTCCAACTACTACTGATTCTCCACCTGTTGTTGACACTACTGTTGTTGCTGGATTAACTGTTGTTGCAGGTTGTGCGGTTTCTGGACTTGCATCAACAGCATCAGGAGACGATGAAGAAGTAGAAGAAATTGCATCGATATTTACCATAGCTGATTCCATTACATCTATCAAAGAACTCATTGCACTTTGAAGCATAGCATCATACATTTGCTTGCTTCTTGAACTAAGTTGTCTATTATAAGAACTAGTTTCAGCAACTTTAGCATTGCTAACTACCTTATTTGACCAAGACTTATTGTTTTCAACATTTGCTGCCTTGCCAAAGGCTTTATCAGCCTTACCCTCTGCACTAGAACGAAAGTCTTCCCTAGCTTGCTTTTCCATATACTCTGTTAATAATTCCTGAATAATTGACCTTAATAATTTTGCAACAACTGAAGTTAAGACAGATTTAAAAGCTGCTGCTTTTACGTCTGTTTCTGACGCATTTTGACCAGCGCTTATACCCCCTCCTTCATATCCAGTCAATAATGTAGATATGAATGTCCCGGCAACTGTATCAAGGCTAAACATACTTGTAGATAAGCCCTCTGTAATTGGTGTTTTCGCTCCATTAGCATCCAATACCTCTGCACCTGTAGCATCCACTTTAAATTCACCTGTATCAACTTTAATAGCATCTCCTAATTGAAGAACACCTCCAACCATTTGCAATGCTGCAAATGCAAAAGTAACTATATTGGCTGCTTCCATAGCTGCAATATTCTCTTGCTGAGCAGTTATAGCATTCCAGGCAGAAACTTGCATTTTAGCAAGTGCAACTGCCAAACTAAGAGCGATCTGCATTGCTTGGGACTGAAACTGCACTACAGCTGCAGTAAGCTGAAAGTTTTCAACAGTTGACGGTGTCCTAAACATCATGGACATTACTGATTGCTTAGCCTCTGCGACAGACTGTGCTATTGCTATCTGTGCTGTCCACATTCTCTGCCAATTCTTAATCGCATTTCTAGCAGCTGCTGCTACAGAAGGATCATAAGTAACACGACCTCCTGCTGAAGGCTTGATCATACCAGAGGCATGGTTGTTGACTAGCTCAAATGCTGAAGATGTTAAAGCACTGTTAGTACCACCTGCTTGTAACTGCTCCATATTAAAGCCAAACATCTTTTCATATGTATCCTGCATTCTTTCTAAATGCGCTTCTGCATCACCAACTTTTGCTAAAGACTGCATAATACTATTAAGCGCCTGCAAAATTGTAACAATAGCTTGTAATACTTGAATAAACTCTGCGATTTTTTCAATCGTTTGGAGTGCAGAACACACTATAGATATAACTGATAATCCAATACTTATCCAACCATGTTTATTGGCGGTATTCATGCTATCTTTAGCTTTTTGAATATTTAAAAGGGCATCTGTTAATATTTTTTCTACTTGCATCGATAGTTGTGCACGCTGAGACCTTAAACTATCCATTGTCATTGCATAGCTACCAAAAGCCTGAAAACCAGATAATACAAATTTTGATTGGCTACCAGTACTAACACCAAATAATAGTGATATAATAATAGACCTTGCTTCTTGCATTGATGTAGATATAGCTAATATAGCAAACATCTGTGATAAGAAATTAGTAATATTATCATTGCTTGCGTTAAGCGCTCCGCTCATTGCTCTGTTTAAGCCTGTAAACAGCACACCCATATTAGAATCATCGTCATCCATTCCGTCATATAACCACTCAGGAACAAAAAAGGAAGGGCCTACTGAAAATTGATCCTTATATTCTTCATACAAATCCTTAGCAAACTGATAATAATCTGCAGCTTCTTCCATTTGTTGCAATGTATTCCAAATTTGAATCAGCGCACCTACAACTGCAATAATCAGCCACCATCCACCTACGGCAACGGTAGCTATTGCAGCAACAGAAACAACGGTAGAAACAATATTCCTCGTTATTGCACTATTAACCATGCTAATTTGTTCCTTAATATCCTTTAACTGCATTTCTACTTGTAGCTTACGATTATGTTCCTGTGCCTGAGAAAAAAGCATGGAAGAATTATAATCGAAAGCAGAATTGATATTAGCAAATGTACCATTTACCCAGGTTTGCAATACTTGCATCATATCAACCTTAGTCTGTACATTAAAAAGAACTTGCATAACGGCACCTCTAGCATCTGCCATGGCGTCAACTATAGCTAACATCGCAAGCAACATACATTGGATACCCATCAATTGAGCATTTAAATCATCTATTTGCCCAGTGTTACTCATGTTTGTAACTAACCCCCAAGCATTAGAGACAAGATTATCTAGCTGATTGCCCATATTAACGGCAGAATTATCTAATGAAAGAATTTCTCCAACCTCTCTTCTACCCCCATACATGGGCTCAGTCCAATCAAGTGTTAATAAGTCATAATTTAATGAAATATCATTTTCTAAGTTATACTCCATTGTTTCTAAAATATCTTTTTGATACTGCAACATTGCATTTGTATAAAGACCAGCACCTATTGCTAGACCAATCAATCCAACCGCAAGAGCTGCTCCTGCACCAGTTGTAGCTGCTGTAATAACAACTGCAACAACAACAACAATAACCATAACAATAATCCCTAAAATTGACCCAAAAAAACCTGGCCCATCTTTAACAGAATCCCATACTCTCTTAGCATCTTCATATTGTTTTTGTGCCAGTTTTATCTGTTCGCCCAGCTGTTTTTCAACTTTTAAAAAATTAGAATATCGTGTAATCCACGCTTTTTCAGCAGAACGAAATGCTGCAGAAATACTAGCAATATTAGCGCGATCACCATCTCTGGAGTCTATCCCAAATAAAACTTTCAATACTAAACTAGAAACATCCATTGTTGCAGTGTCTAGAGCATATTTTGACTGTTCACTCATAACCATTGTGTCAAATTCAGCCGAAATCTGAAGATTACTATCAACACTCCGTCCATCTAAAACCTTTTGCCAAATATGGTCATTCTCCCAATCATTAGTAACTTCTGATAGCCTCTTAATAGCTACCTCACAAGCAGTTAACATCGAGTCATTCACGCCATTATATTGTATTGTCAGCTCTAAATTTCCAGCAGAAACTAACATATTTTCATAAGCATCTGCCTTCTTAGAATCTACTTTACTAGCCTCTTCTTTTGCTATTCTTGCTATTTCTGCTTGATTATATTCATATGCGTCTTGATTATGTGCCTGAACATCAGCTAATGCATTTGATATTAACTGATCTAATTGGCCAACAGCACTAGACAAACTATTTGAGACTCTTTGAGATGAAAGAACATTTTCTACTTCGTACTGATAATCAAACAAAAAATTAATTAACATTGTCTTAACTGACATAATCTCATTAAATAAGATTATGCAGGCCATCATAATATATATCTGAATCTTAATTGCAAGGAACTGCTCAACCATTGCATCAAAATTGACACCCTGAAAATCCATATAATTACCAGCCATAAACGCAGCTGGAGCCTCTGCAACACCAGACATATCAAGAGGGATATCGTATATATAATTTTCTTGATAATTAATTAAGTTCTGCACATGGCCCATATATGTAGCATATGAATTATTAAATACAGCTGAAATAGTAGTTGCTGCATCATTAAAACCAGGAACAGCAGAACTATCTGCAGCAGTATACATACTGTCCACATAACCAGGGTCTTCAAATATTATTGTTTCACCAGAGAAAGAATATGATTGCACAACATTCTGTGAAAATGACATCATGTATTTGTTAGGATTAATTACATTCAAATCTTGCGTACTCTGCAAACTAATATCTTTTGTTAAATCTAATTCTAATTGTTGGCCAGAAGAAGAAGTATACCCGACAACTACGTGACCAGAAGAGTCTTCTGTCCCTGCTTCAACATAAATAAGCATCTTCTCTTCACTGATACCAGCAGCCAAACAAAGATTTACATATAAAATAGTCAAATCTTCGCAATCACCGTAACCATTATCAATAGTGCTATTAGCAGTCTGCCAAGCTAGACCTGATTCATCATCACTTATATATTCATAGTTATCTAAAACATAATTGTATATTGCTACAGCAATCTCATCTTCTGTCATATCATCAGTAATAACATTCTGACTCTTAAGCTGATTAGCCAACTTTAAAACAGCAGGATTTGTACTGTCGATAAAAGAACTAATATCAACATTTTCAGAACCGTCAAAAGCGACAGCAACTAACTGTTCAAAAGCATTAACATCTGAAGCACTCTCTAAAGATTCATTAACAACAGGAACACCGTCTTTAATAACAAACTGACTTGCGTCTACAGCAAAATCATCTCTTCTGCTAATATATTCAGGAACAATAGCGTTATATAAAACAGCAACTATGTCTGCTTCTTCCATATCTGCTATTGAAATCCCTTGTTCTTTTAATGAACTAGCTAAGCCATCATTATCTTCAACTAAAGAAACTAATTTGTTATCTATAATATAATCGTAAATAGCCTGGGCAACTTCCTCTTCTGTTGAGTCCGCTTTGAGAACTTCTTGTTCTTGCATCTGATCTACTATAAAGCTAACAGCAGCCTCTATTACTTGACTGCCAACTCCTTTTGGTTCTTCTGGAATGTCAGGCTGATCTGTTTCTGGTTCTATTGCATCTATAATTTCCGCATTAGTATTTTCCGCAACATATTGCTCTGCATTTTCTATTACAGAAGCTCTCTGCGAAATATAAGAATCAACGTCTTCCTCATTAATATTTTCTTCAACTTCTAAAACTTCTAATTCAACCGAAGAAATAATTTCTTCAAAAGCAACTTCATCAAAATCTTCAAACAAAGGAACTTCAGCAGTAAAAACATCTGAAAGATCAACTTCTTCTTCAACAACAGGATTAGAGCTTTCAATACTAAATAAAATTTGATCCTCTATCTTAGCAACTTCTTCAGATAATGAATCATCCACTACCCCAAATTCCGCAATAGCGTCAACTATCTTAGCCAAAACACTTACAACATCTTCTTCTTGCTGCATTTGCGAAACATGATCTTTAATCAAATCCTCTAAAGCATTATTGAATTCATCAATTAATGTATTAACTTCTTGCCCAAGCCCCACCTGTGCTTGCAAAAACTCATTAATTGCTTGATCTATTTCTATAGCACCAGCTTCTAAAAGCGCCATAATATCATCATTTAATATATAGGAGTTTCCCTCTTCTTGCTCAATCTGAGATAAAAGAATTTTCTTAACAGATTTAATATCTGCTCTTACTGATGAATTATCTGATGATGCACTTGATATTGATAATTGATCATCTTTGAGAGAACTTACAATCTCAATATCATCATCACTAATATAATTTTGCTCAACAACTCCAGCACCAGCCAGCCCATCAATGCCGATGCCTTGTTCATTATTTACCTCAAAATTTTGCTGTATTTCCATAAACCCCTCGTAGATAAAACTCTTATATTTATTATACCGATGATTAAACTTTTATTCTATTAATCCTTATAATAAAACGTATATTTATTACTTTATCTTGCATGTCCTCTTTTTAATATATTTTAGATTTTTTTTTTTCTTATTGCGAAGTGATATTTATCAAGCTTATAATGAAATTATCATGGAAAATCCTTATATATTTAACTCAAGCCCAAAAACTTACCAAGAAGATCAAGATAAGTGCATGTCTCCTGAAGAAACATATAAAAAAATATGGGGAATATTACATAAAGTTTTCCCAGATACAACCTTCAACTTAACAGAACTAGAATCAAATGATTATTACTCTGTATATGACTTTAGTGATGGAAAATTAAGTTCTCATGGCAAGGGAGCAGCAAAATATCAAGCTATGACAAGTGCTATTATGGAATATCTTGAAAGAAAAAGCTGGTTAGATTTCAATATTTCAAAAACCAAAGGATTTATTAAGGCAAGTTACAACAAACTATCTAATATAGTCCAAATCCCAGAATACAAAAATATTTTTAATGTTCACTATTTTGATAATAAAGAAGAAACCGCTGAATTGATAAAAGATATCCCATTATTCTGGACAGAAGCATATAATCTAACTAAAAAAACAGAAACACTCTATCCCGTTAATTTCATAGATTTCCTTCATACATCCAATGGACTAGCCACTGGTAATACTAAGGAAGAAGCAATTACTCAAGGTCTTTGCGAGCTAATAGAAAGAGAACATATTGATAACTTCTTGCTTGCGCCATATACTATGAAAACAAAATTAATAGACAACTCCACTATTAAAAATCCATACCTACTAAAACTATTAGAATGGGGGAAAATCAATAATATAAAAATATCTCTTCTTGATATTTCCAATAGTATTCCTTTATGTACTATAGTAGCTAATTGTATAGACGACAATCCGCCAATTTCTTTTACTAGAAAGATTCAGGGGTATGGTGCTCATACAGACCCAGAAAAAGCTATGATTAGAGCTATAACCGAATCCCTTCAAGCCAGGGAAGGATATATAAAAATAGCTCCTAAGGATTTTGATTTAGCCGTCGGTCACTGGCAAACAAGACTAAGCATTGATTTTAACAGAGTAATGAATAATGCTGAGCTTGTGCCTGTAAAAGATTGCTATAATATCGCTAATAGTGATTTCAAAAAAGAAGCAGAAAAAATTATTTCTATTCTAAAAAAGAAAGGCCACGAAGTTATTGCTCTTAATATAACGCATCCTGACTTGAAAATTCCTGTATATAGATTACTAATCCCAACATTCAAGCCTGGAGATGAATTTTCTGCATTTGCTAGAAACCAACACTTTATTATTACATCACTATTTAAAAATGCAGGCTTAGATAAAAAAGCAAAAGAATATTATTCTGCACATAAAGATGAACTATCTAAATTATCTAAAGAAGAAGATTGTCTTATTTCAGAATTATCAAGAGTTATTAAAGATATCGATTTTGATGAGATTCAAAATAATTTTAATGACTTCGTTGCTGATGATCTAATTTATAAATTAATGATTCCAAGGGATCATATGAACAGCCTTAGATTCGCTAACTATGCAAAAAATGACATGATTGCAGCGTTAAATTGTTTGGGAGTAGTTAATGTCGATGAAACTAGCTCTGAACAAAAAACAACATAACCTGTGCCGGTCTAAGATTATAATCTAACACACGTGGTACTTTTGGTAATGCATGCTCAACTGAAATATCATAAATATCTTTTAACTTAACACCACCAAATATCTCCGAAACGTTAACCTTAACATGACGATGAGACTTAATATCCCTATTTAGTAGCATAAGCATTTTTTCTTTACCATCATTAGATGTTTTAAGCATAGCGAAAATCATCCTATTCCCAACATCTATTCTTTCAATAGGGTTATCTTCCCTTAATACTTTATATTGTTTCTTTAAAGCATTAGTCTTTGCTATGAAATCTACTAAATCTAGTTTTGGTTCTTCCCAATGAGCAGGAGTGGTCCTTACAACATTAACCTTTTTCTTGAACCCATATTCAAAACCTACTGGCATCATTACTCCAGTAGAGTATATCGCAGAAAATAAATAATGCATCTTAATAGCAGCTTCGTTACCACCAAGCTCTTTTGCTAATCTTGGAGTGTCATGTGACTCTGCAAAAGCAATTGATGGAGCTACCTCAGCGTTCTCTTTATATTGTTTCAAACACCAGTCTTCTTTAAAATCCCACCATTTAGAACTATTAAAAGTATAGTCAAATCCCGCACTACCTAATGCGACAACTTCATGGATTTCACAACCAAGTGTTTCAGCAAAAAATTGAATTTTTTTATTCTCTTCTCTAATAGTTCCAATCAAGTATTCCCACAACTCTGTTGGAACTTGATATGCGGCATCGCATCGGAAGCCATCTACACCTAACTTAATAAAATATCTTATAAGATCTAACCAATATTTCCATAATTTTTCTTTATCTGAAGAATTTGCATTGTCTATCTCAGCTAAATCGCCCCATGTGCAAACTAGTTTATCACCTTCCCATACTTGTGGATTTTTTATTCCACCTCTTGGGCCTCTTTGATACCAATCTGGATGTTGCTCTACTAAAACTGAATCTATAGCTGTGTGGTTTATTACTAAATCAAACATAACTTTCATCCCTGCTAGATGCGCTCGATGAATCATATTATGCACTTGGTTCTCTTCAGACATTCTGCCTTTAAGAAATATAGGATTTATTTTGTAATAATCTTTAATTGAATAAAGGCTCCCAGAGAATCCTGAATACTGTAATGGATTAATGTAAACCCAATTAAACCCCATCTTTTTAGCTCTTTTAAAGTGATCTTGCCAGTCAGCCATTGGACCGACTAACCTTGGAAATAAATTGTATATTAAAACACTGCCCTTTTTTGCCATAAGGTATTATACCTTCCAAACGATTAGTAGTTCAATCGTTCATTAGTTGCTTATTTACTGGTTTGTTTAAACCCTCTCCCTTGGGGGAAAGGCAGATAGGGGGTCAGCAAAAAATCTTTTGTGTTGTTCTGTGGATTTCGGATGACATCTTGAAGCATCTTGTCTAAGCAAACCCCAATTTCTATACCTGAAAATCCAATTTCTTTTAAGTCGGTTCCATCAACCGCTAACTGTTTTAATTTATATGGTTGATTTGTCTCTATAATGCTTTGACACATATTATGTAATTCTTGATATTTATCATCAGGGATAATATCTAAATATTTTTTAACTCTCAAATATATCTCATAATCTACTTCTAAACTGGACATCATCAGCTTCACATCAGTTTCAGAAGACTGATTTCCCTCAATATTAGCAACCACTGAAGTTACATGAAGGTTCTTCTTTCTGCTAAGCAATAAATCTTTTAAATCCTGATTGTTTTGCATACTAAAATACATTGAAAATACTATTATTGGATCAAAAACCTCTGTTCTGTTAAGCCATGCTATCTTTGACCACTGACTGGCACTAAGCCCTGCATTTATCTCTTTTAATAACCCACAAGATTCAGCATAACCTATCGCTTTATGAAAATTCACACCCTGAAAGAATTTCTTTAACTCTATAGATACTCTCTCACTAGAAATAGTATCAAGTAATCCCTTATGTTCATTCATGCTAAGCAATGTTTCATCTTCAATATCAAATCCAAACCTTGCAACAAACTGAATAGCTCTAAGCGCTCTCAAATAATCTTCTTGCATGCTCTTTTCAGAAAGCTGTTTTAAAAGCCCTTTTCGTAAATCATTAAGTCCTCCATATGGATCTATCAAGTTACCTGTCTTTACATCCATTGCCATAGAATTTAGAGTGAAATCTCTACGAAACAAATCTTCTTCTAATGTTATTTGAGGCCCAGACTCAACCTCAAAGTCTCTATGGTTATCTCCCGTTGACATCTCTTTTCTAGGAAATGCGATATCTATATCCAGATTATCTTTTATGCATTTATACACTCCGAAACTTTTACCTACATGATTGATTTTACAGTGTTTAGAAAGTATTTTTTCAAAAGCATCTTTATTTATTCCAGTGACTACTAAATCTATATCTTTAGTTTCTTTCTGTAAAAAGAAGTCTCTCACTACTCCTCCTACAAAATACAAAGCTCCACCTCTTGAGGATAACTCTCTACTAAGTTTTTTTATAAAAATACTTTCAGGTAACATACGTAGGTTATTGAATAAGTAGAGGGCTTAAAAAGTTAAACAAATAACCGGTAAAGATAATCCCTATAGCTACAATTAAGAAAAACATACCAATGAATTTTAGTTTCATAGCTCTTCTAAGAATCACTGCTTCTGGCAAGCTAAGAGCTGATACTGCCATCATAAATGCTAATGCTGTACCAAGAGGCATGCCCTTCTCAAATAATACCACGGCGATAGGAACTATAGCAGCACAACTGCCATACATTGGAACACCAAGAATAACGGCTATTGGGACTGCAAATATACCGACAGAACCAACAATACTTCTAATAGTCTCACTAGGAACATATCCGTGCAAAAATGCACCAATACCTACACCTACAAGAACCCATTTCCAAATCTTCTTTAATACGCTTGTTGCCTCTTCCCAACTAAAAGCTAAACGTTGATACTGGCCTTTAAAATCCTTTGAATCAACAGATGTATTTGCTCTCATATCCTTTACTATATATTCTTTTACATTCAACTTATCTAAAAGTAATCCTGCCAACACGCCAATCATTATTCCACTTAATGCATAAACAAAAGCAATCTTCCAACCGAAATAACCAAACATTAATACAAATAAATATTCATTTAAAATAGGTGCAGTAATCAAAAAAGACATACTTACACCAAGAGGAATCCTCATTTTTACAAAAGATAAAAATAAGGGAATTGAAGAACAAGAACAAAACGGAGTAAGTGCGCCAAATGTTGATGCAGCTAAATGTGCTAAAAACCTATTTCTAGACTCTACCCATGTTTTCACCTTACTCAATGGAATATAACTACGGACATAGCCAATTATGCCAATCATTACAAAAAGCAATAATAATACTTTTATTGTGTCATATACAAAGAAATGGATTACATCAACAGTTTTACTGCCCGGATCAAGCTTTAATAATTGAAAAAAAATAAGATCAATTATTGACTGCAGCATGAGTTGTCTTGTTCTTTTTTATCATCAGAACAACAAGAATCTTCTTTTTTACTATCACTAGAACAACCACAAGTTGTTTTAGCAGATTCTTTTTCTAAAAAACCATCAATAATATCATAAATTTTTTTGAATAATTTCATAATGAATCCTTTCTAATAACTGATTTGTCCGATACTAAGATTTGGTGCCGAGGGCCGGAATTGAACCGGCACGGAAATAAATTTCCAAGGGATTTTAAGTCCCTCGTGTCTACCAATTCCACCACCCCGGCGGACAAATCAAATTAACCTAAGCATGAAACTTAGGTGTTCAATTATATATAATAATCTCATTACCTACAACCGCTATTTCTTGTTCTTAAGCATGAAACTTGATTCTACATTGATATTGCCTTATGATTTTAAAGTAACTACATAAAAACCAAGGAGAAGAACTATGAGAAAAATTATTTTATCCATCTTGATTTCAGCAATATTATTACCATTCACCTTCGCAGGAGAACTTAGTCCATTTATAGGAGCAATCGACTTTCAAGATAGTATCGACCATCATAATGCAGGAATGATTGGCGTTGGATATGGTGAAAATATTGCAGATAGACTAAGACTCAAATTAGATATTGGAATCTTTCCTAGTGAACTAATCTCAACTGGCAAAAAAACAACTGGCTGGTATGGGGCAGTTAATGCACAATATTTATTCGACCCAATGTTTAGCATTAAGCCATTTTTATCTGCTGGACTAAGTACATTCCTATATGCCGACAAATTAAACAACGAAATTTGGGATAAAGGTATTGATGCTGGTGCTGGGTTTAACTTTGGTGGAAAATATGAGTATTGCCTAGAATTTAGAAATAAATATAATCCTGGCAACAAAGATTCTGACCTTATTTTCATGTTTGGAATGGCATTAGACCTAAGCGAAAAAACAGAAAAAAAAGCTGAGCCTAAACCTGTTGCTGAAAAAGTAGAAAAGAAAAAGGAACCAGTAATAATTGAAGATGTAAAAAAGGAACCAATTGTAACGGCTCCTCAAAAAGTTTTCCTTAATGATCAAAAAATAATCGTTGGAAGATTTTATAGAGATAGTTCTGTAATTGGTTACTCGGGGCAACAACGTATTGAAAAAGCAGCGAATATTCTAAAAGCAAACCCAGAATTGAAAGTATTGCTAATTGGATACACAAATGATGTAGAAAAAAAACAATCTGAGATTACTATCCAACGAGCTAATGCTATCAAACAATTGTTAACTGACACTTACGAAATAAATGATGACAAAATAAGCATCCAAGACGGTGGCGTTAATGATATTAGTGAATACATCTATTTAAATAGAAGAGTTGAACTTAATTTTTATCAATAGAATTGATTAAAACTATTTTTGAAAGAAAACAAAAAAGCCCAGAATAATTCTGGGCTTTTTTATACTCAATAAACTTAAACTCTACTTAACAGCTTTTAACATTAAGTCTGTTAGCTTCTTTGTAAAAGCTAATGGATTTGACAGCTTATCTCCATCTGCGATTAAAGCTTGCTCATGTAATAATGTAATATACCCCTTTAACAATGGAGAAGCTGCATTACTCTCGAATTCTTGCTTTAAAACTTCTACTAATTTATGCGAAGGATTTAATTCTAAAATCTTCTTTTGATCTGGCATTGCTTGTCCCATTGCCTTAAACATCTCCTGCATATTTTGTGTCATTGAGTTTTGATCATTAACCAAACAACTAACACTATCAGTTAATCTGCTTGAAAAACGAACCTCTTTAACTTCTTCACTAAGTTCTTTATTCATAAATTCTAACAAATTCTTATACTCTTCTTTTTTTTCTGATAATTCTTTCTCAGTCTCTTCATCCGCAATATTGATGTCACCTTTATCAACTGCCACGAGCTTCTTGTCCTTATATTCAGAAAGAGCACTTACAACCCAATCATCAACATGATCTGTCATTAGAATAACTTCATATCCTTTTTTATTAAAAGCCTCTAATACTGGTAAATTCTTAGCTTCTTCTACACTTTTTGCTAGCAAATAATAAATATCATTCTGTTCTTCTCCCATATCTGAAATATACTGATCCAAGGACTTATTTACCGCTGACTTAGTTGTCTTAAACATAAGCAACTCTGAAAGTTTATCTTTATTGTCAGAATCATAATGGATGCCTTCTTTAAGAACAGATCCAAAAGCATTATAAAACTTATCATATTCGTCTTGGTTTTTATCTTTCATGGCTTTTAATGTAGAAAGAACTTTCTTAACTATGCCTTTTTTTATCTTCTCTAAATGTCTATCTTGTTGCAAAATCTCACGAGAAACATTTAATGGAAGATCACTGGAATCGACTACCCCTTTAATAAACCTTAAGTACTCAGGAACTAAATTCATATAGTCGTCCATAATAAAAACTCTCTTAACAAATAACTGTATGCCCTTTTTATCCTCAGCTTGATAAATATTCATAGGAGCTTTTGATGGAACATAGAGCAATGCTTTAAACTCTATGGTTCCTTCTGCAGAATAATGGATAACTTTTAAAGGGTCTGTGTAATCATGAGTAATATGTTTATAAAACTCATTATATTCATCTTTAGTTACTTCAGCCTTTGGCTTAGCCCAAATTGCTTTTCTTGAATTAAGCTCATCTTCAGATATTATTTCTGAAGGAGTAGCATCGTAGTCTGTAGAACCATCCTCTTTCTTTGGATACTCACTCTTTTTTATATCCATAACAATCGGATGTTCTACAAAGTCAGAATACTTTTTAACAATTTGTCTGATCTCTTGTTCTTCTAGGTATTTGGAATCATCTTCTTTCAAATAAAGAATAACATCTGTTCCAACTTCTGCACGATCTGCTTCAGTCAACTGGAACCCGCCTTCTCCTTTTGAAATCCACTTATAAGCTTTTTTTGCCCCTGCTTTCTTAGAAACAACTTCAATCTTATCAGAAACCATAAAAGCAGAATAAAAACCTACCCCAAACTGCCCAATTAATTCTAAAGGATTCTCTTCTTTAGCACTTTTCAATTTTTCAACAAAACTCTTGGTGCCAGATCTAGCGATTGTTCCAAGATTATCTAACAAATCCTTCTTACTCATACCTATTCCTGTATCAGTAATAGTTAAAACTTTTTTCTTTTCATCGCGATTAATCTTAATACTATACTCATCTACAGCAAGAGATGGGTCTGTTAATGACTGGAACTTCCTTTTATCTATTGCATCAGATGCATTAGATATTAGCTCTCTTAAAAAAATATCCTTATGAGAGTACAGCGAATGAACTACTAAATCCAGTAACTGCTTGACCTCTGCCTTAAACTCAAACTTTTCTACTGCCTTTTCAACCATTTTTTACCTCCATAAAATATTTTCAACACCGAATTATACGACCTATATATAATTGTATCAACCAAAAGCTATTGCTAAGAACGTTGCTAATTGGTAATATTTCATCAAAGGATATATTATGGATTTTTTCTTTTTTATAAATACAATACTAATAACTGTCTTTGGAATACTTGCTGTAAAGCTTGTATCAGAGTATAAAGGCAACTTCTCAAAAAAAAGAGGCAATGACTCAAGCAAACCTCGATATGGATTTATTTCTCCATCTGCTACATATAGCCTTCTATATAAATCAGACTCAGGGGATGACTATATAGTTATTGATGTTCGTAGTGAAAAAGAATTCCTAAGAGGGCATATTCGTAATGCAATAAACATTCCAATAAGAAACTTTAAAAATTCTTCACTACTTAAAGATTTAAATAAGAATGAAGCATACATTCTTTGTGGACAAAGACACTCAAGCGCTCAGAAAGCTATGGAAGTAATGAAACTTTTCTCATTCATGAAAATATACTGCATGACTGGTGGAATGATTGAATGGGGACTTCACGACTATCCTACTGAGAGATAGCTTCTTCAAACCAAACTAAAATATCCTCATTTACTTTACGATAATACTCATGTTTCATATCAGGCTCTTCCCAATAGGTAACATCATATCCCTTTTCTCTCAACCTTTGCACATTCCAGCGAGCATATTTTACAGGAATCTTCTCATCCAAAACTCCATGAATTAATAACATGGGAAGTACCTTTGTTCTTGAGCTTACAGGCAATACCCTTGGGCTTAAAGAATTAATTACTAACCCCATAAAAGTACATACTGCATCAAAACGCTCAGGAAAATTAAATGCCATATAAAGTGCGAAATGTCCTCCTGATGAGGCTCCATTAAGCAAAACGGTATCTACCTCATACGTTCTTTTAACTAATTTAATAAGATGAATAAGCTTCTCTTCATCAGCCAAGCTCCATCCATTTTTATCAACAGAATCTGGCGCTACAACTATATAATCATTCTTTTTTGCTGCTTCATGCCAATGATCAACATATGTTTTGCCTCTCTCCCCAGAACCATGCAATACAACTATCATCTTTCCTGAAAGCTTTTCAGGAACATAAAGCGCATAATCTAATCCTTGCTCATTAAGATCATACTTGCCTTCAGGAAACCTAAATGCAAATAATAATGAAAAAATAAATAACAATAAAAATACTTTCCTCATACTTTTAAAATTAACGCAGAAACTAACTAGTAACAAGACAATTAATGAACTTGTCATAGACACGTAAAAGGATTAGACTTTCTGCTGGAGAAAAAAATGATTGCAAATTTACTGAACCTGAATGCACTTGAAGTAATAGGATTAGCAACTATCCTTGGATACATAACCGGCAAGTTATGTATGAAGCTAAAAATACCAGCTGTTGCTGGTTATGTGCTTATAGGTGTTGTCTTAGGACCATCTTTATTAAATATTTTTTCAGAGAAAATTCTCGTTAATGTAAATATTATTAGTGACCTTGCCTTAGCAATTATTGCTTTTATAGTAGGTTCAGAAATAAAATTGTATGAACTTTATACTTCTGGTAAAAAAATTATTATTATAGCGCTGTTTGAATCCCTAACCACTTTCTTATTAGTCTCAACTGCTACAATGTTTTTCTTTAAAAATGCACCATTAGCCTTAATTTTAGGAGCTATCGGCTCAGCAACAGCACCTGCAGCTACAGTAATGGTTATTAAAGAATTGAAAGCTAATGGGCCATTAACAAAAATGATTCTTGCCGTTGTGGCAATAGATGATGCATTTGCCTTAATGTTTTATTCTCTTGCAGCATCAATTGCTAAAGTACTTCTTGTCCCTACATCCAATCCTAATTTTGCAAAAATATTATTTTTTGCAGCTGAAGAAATAGTGCTATCACTCTTAATTGGGCTTATCGCAGGATATATAATTGTTAATGTTAGCAGAAAATCTATTCAGTCAGAAAACCTATACATAATAAACTTTGGCACTCTTTTACTTATTACAGGATTAGCTAACACTCTAGACTTATCTCCACTACTAACAAACATGACTTATGGAGTAATATTATCAAACTTCTCAAGATTATCTGGCAAAAAACTAATAGACTTTGTACAAAGAATATCTCCTCCGATATTCATAGCATTTTTTGTAACAGCTGGTGCACATTTGAAAATATCTGTACTATTTAGCTTATGGGCTATTGTTTTAGTTTTTCTTATATCAAGATTTATAGGAAAAATCTCAGGAGCTTCTTTAGGAGCTAAAATAGCAGATGCTGAACCAGTGGTTAAAAAATACATTGGCTTTAGTTTATTATCTCAAATAGGCGTTGCTATTGGACTAGCATTAATAGTCGCAAAAGATTTTGGCAACTTAGGTATTCATGGAAAGGCAATGGCTTCAATAATTATAAATGTACTGCTAGGATCTACAATAATAACAGAAGTGGTTGGCCCAATAATGACAAAAATTTCTCTAACAAAAGCTGGAGAGGCAAATAAAACAAGGAGGCAATAATGGAAAGTGAATTTAATACAATGGTTTTTATTAACCTACATGAGACAGAATATTTAATTGATGTTCTAGAATGCTTATCAGAAGAATATGTACACGAAACAATTGTATCCAATGGTGAAAGCATTCAAAGTAGACATGACAAAAACATCCCTAACTTAAGCTTTATTTTACAAACACTACGAGACGAGTCGAACAATAATATCATTACAGCAGTAACTGATAAGCGTAATATTGCTTCATTATCAGAAAGACTAAAAACAGTTAAATCAAATGATAAGTATGCTTGTTCATTCTGGTTTATTCCAATAGACGGGTATTTTTGGCATAAAAGTTAAATAGAAAGTAAGGCAGTAATGTCTTTTGCTTTATAAGCTTTTTCAAGTTTCTGCGAAACTTGAATATTTCTAGATCTTGTTTTTTTATCTGCCGCTTTTGCAGGATCATATTTCTTTTTTAAGCTTTTATAAAGCTCTTCAATATCTGTCTCAGCATCCTCTTTCTCAAGAACCACATCTTCTATAGGCGAAATAACTTGCGCACTAGGCTTGCCTTGAATAGAAATATGATACCTAATTGTAAGGAAAGTAACTGGAACTAAAAAGGCTAATAAAATAGCATAATCAGTCAATAATCTAGTCGTAATTTCTGGTAACATACGTTTATTATATCGTTCAACTGCTTACCTATACAAGCCTATATATAAATAGCTACCTTCGGTGAATATTAAACTGATAAACTTCTGTTTTATCAAAACTTAAAGAACCATCAAATACTAGCTCTTCCTCAATAATAAATTTATTTTTAGCTAACCCCTGTCTAATCTCACTCAAAAGCACTTGAACACGTCCCTCACTCTTGCCATAAAATGTGAATAAAACCTTCGATTCATTCATAAGTGAGAAGCATAATTTTTTCATAAACGATGATTTCGTTCTATCAACCTGAATATCAAATATATTAGGCAGTACTGCAACAGAAAAGCTACGCTTAGGCAAACGTGCGTTATTAATATAATCTTGATAAGAAGTAGTATCAATATTCCCAAGTGCTACCTTCGTGCTGGCCGGAACAGTTTCTAATGCTTCTGCTAAACCATTTTCCAATAAATCTGTTTGCGGTATTTGTCCTTCTATCTCACTGGTTGCCTTTCTTGGTTGAGCCAAACTAACGTTTGCTCCAGCTGAAGAAAATGCTACTAATAGTTGCCAATCTATCCCAGCACCTATTGCTAGAACGTTATCGTCTTTGCTTAAAACAAGGCCGTCTGCTGTTTTAGCAACATGTTTAGAGCTATTACTCCATAAGCCTGTTTCTTTAAAAAATGACTCAGCTGGCCTGCCTATAGGCAATTTATCGGAAACCATAGAAATAACTTTATTCTGCATCATTTGTAACCCTCTGGAATCTACTAGATTGATTATCAAAATGAGAATCAAAAGATTCTTTTGAACTATATATGTCTAAAAAGACATTGGGTCTTTCACCCTTTACTGGCTTAATCTTAACCCTTCCATCCACATAACAACAAGCATTAGGCTTCTCAATACGAGTTAACTCGATAAAATCTGCTCTATCGCTAATGTCCCCATTAGTTGAATGCGGGAAAATAGCTGGCTCAAAGACAACTACTCGCAGCGGTTCATTATTATCCGAATCTTTTCTGTCTAACAAATATTCATATATCGCTCTTAAACAACCAGAGTATAGCCCACCAGTTAGCACAACCATCTTATTGTCAGTCTTAAGCTGCCCAAGGATTGAAGCAATATATTTATCGCTACGAACTAAATTATATATTTCCCAAGCTTTATTAATATCTGATTTTGAAAAACCACTTTCCCTAAGAACTCTGCTATCTGGCCCCTTATCTATAGTCCATTTTACATCAGTATATCTAGACCTTGGGTTATGCACTTTTTGTAACCACCCTTGTTTGAGCAGTTCAGCAAGGATTGGATGATACTCGCGGCCTTTCTCGTAAATTGCTTCATAATACATATTAACTACTGGATAATTAATATTTTGTGGGGCACGATGTCTATTAACTCCAACTCGTCCAACGCCACTCGCATCTAAACTCTTTAGCAACCAAGCACGGTTAGCAGTTTGAGCCTTTTCCGTATCGTTTACGAATAGTTCTCCGATAGTGATTTTATGCTGTTTAGTTGAACTATCAGCTATTATTTTTTTTCTCATGTATAGTTATCGAAAAAAGTTAATTAGAATTGCAAAGTTTCTACGCTTTCTGATACATTGAAAATACTTAATGTAATAGATAATAAATTGTAAACGTACTATTATAGCTATGGAATGATAATTGATGATAAAAGAATAGAAGAAGCGCTTAGTTATAAGAGCAAAAAAGATGAGTTAAATGAAGTTCTAGCAAAAACAAAGAAGCTAGAAAGACTTTCTATGCAAGAAGTTTCTGTTCTATTGAACACAACTGATAAAGACGACATCAAAAGAATACTAGAAGCAGCTAATTGGGTTAAGAATGAGATTTATGGTAAAAGATTAGTTATCTTCGCACCTCTTTACACTTCGAATATTTGTAAAAATGAATGCCTATACTGTGCTTTTAAAACTAGTAATAAAAATCTAAAAAGAACCAGGCTAAACCAAGAACAAATACTTCGCGAAACAGAACAACTACTTAAGCAAGGACAAAAAAGGGTACTTTTAGTAGCAGGAGAAAATGGCGATGAGTTGGACTATACTATAGAAGCCATTAAAACAATTTACTCAGCAAGAGACGGGAAAAACTCTATTAGACGTATCAATGTAAACATTGCTGCTCTTGAAGTTGAAGATTTTAAAAAATTAAAAGAAGCACAAATTGGCACTTACCAATTATTCCAGGAAACTTATCATAGAGGCCAATACGCAAAATATCATATAAGTGGCCCTAAAGCTGACTATGACTATCATTTATCGGCAATTGATCGTGCTTTTGATGCTGGCATTGATGATGTTGGAATTGGAGTGCTTTTTGGATTAACTGATTATAAATACGAAATACTAGCATTAATGTCTCATATAGAACATTTAGAAGCGAAATATGGGATGGGACCACATACTATTTCAGTTCCTAGATTAGAACCAGCAACTGGTTCTGATATTGCATCTAACCCACCTCATCCAGTAAGTGATGATGATTTTCGTAAAATTATTGCTATCCTAAGAGTAGCAGTACCATATGTTGGCATTATTCTAAGCACTCGTGAAAATGCTGAAACCAGACGAGATGCTCTTAACTTAGGCATTTCACAAATAAGTGCTGGAAGTAAAACAAATCCAGGCGGTTACAGTGAAGAGAAAGGCCTAGAGCAATTTTCATTAGGTGACCATAGATTACTGGATGATGTTCTTTATGATATTTGTTCAAATGGATTTATGCCGTCCTTCTGTACAGGTTGTTATAGACTTGGCCGTACAGGGTTAGACTTTATGGAATATGCCAAACCAGGAGATATTAAACAAAAATGCCTACCAAACGCTTTAGTTACTTTTGAAGAGTATCTACTAGACTATGCTTCAGAAAAAACTGTAGCTGTTGGAAGAAAATTAATTGATGAAGAACTTGCCAAAATGAAACCAGAGATTCGTGAGAAAACAGCTAAGATGATAGATAAAATTAGATCTGGAGAAAGAGACCTCTATATTTAATAATGTCTGGGCAGATTAACAACACAATTACAAAAGGTCTTAGACCACATATTGCTATTTTTGGTACTAGAAACGCTGGCAAATCGTCACTATTAAATCGTATTCTAGGACAAAGCCTAAGCATCGTATCCTCTACCCCAGGAACCACAACTGACCCGGTAAATAGAGCTTATGAATTACAGCCAATAGGTCCTGTAATGTTTATAGATACGGCTGGTATTGATGATGAAGGCGAACTAGGCGAACAAAGAATTGCTAAAAGCAACAAAGTGCTGGCTAAAACAGATATTGCAATACAACTTATTACCCCATCTGGATTAACACAGTTTGATAAAGAGTTTATAGATACTTATCAAAAGAAGAAGCTAACTTGGTTCTTTGTAATAAACAAAGAGGATTTATCAAATAAAACAGAACTAAACCAGCTAATAACTGAACTAAACACAATATACAATGTGCCTGTGATTACATGCTCAGCATTAAATGATGAAGGTATTTGGGATGTAAAGAATCAACTAGTTTCCTTTATAGAAACAAGAGAGCCAGACCCACTAGTGGTTGCAGATTTAGTGCAATCGCCATCTACAGTTTTGCTTGTTACTCCTATAGATGCTGAGGCTCCTAAAGGAAGAATGATTCTACCTCAAGCGCAGGTTCAAGTTGAATTGTTAGATAAAGGACATACTGTAGTCGTTTGTACTGAAAAAGAATTGGAATATACATTAAATCATACACTTAAACAAATGCCGGACTTAGTTGTAACTGATTCTCAAGCTTTTGAGATGGTAGCTAAAATATTACCAGAAGAAGTTCCACTTACTTCTTTCTCTATTCTCTTTGCCAGACTTAAAGGAGATATAGAGCAATATGTAGAAGGGCTAAATGCTATTAGCAAACTTAAAGATGGTGACACTATTCTAATCTTAGAATTATGCTCTCATGCACCAATAGGAGAAGATATAGGCAGAGTTAAAATACCTAAATGGCTTCAAGAAAAAACAGGGTTAAAACTTAATTTTGAAACTCAGGTTGGAAATGACTTTGTTTGTGACCCTACTAAACACAAACTGATAGTTCAATGTGGTGGCTGTGTAGTAAACAGACAAGAAATAATGTCTAGACTAGAAGATACAAAAGCTGCCGGAATTCCTATTACTAATTATGGTGTCTTGATTGCTTACATTAATGGGATCACAAAAAGAGTGCTACGCCCTCTCCAAATAAAATGAATGTAAACGATATTTTTACAAAGACAGATAAAGAAACAAAACTCGCTACTGAAGAAATTGTATACTTGCTAAATCTTGAAGGTGAAGAGCTACAAGAGCTTTATATAAAAGCAGATAAAGTACGTGACCAATATATGGGAAATAAAATATTCCTTAGAGGTATACTCGAGATATCCAACTACTGCAAAAAGAACTGTAACTATTGCGGTATACGAGGTAAAGCTTCAAATGTAACCCGCTACAGAATCCCTACAGATGAAATAATGGAGGCTTGTCACCAATTGATTGAAAATGGGATAACTACTGTTGTGCTTCAAGCGGGAGAAGATCCAAAACTAACAAAAGAGTATATAGGAGAGCTTGTTTCAAAGATTAAAAGAGAAACTGACTTAGCAGTCACGCTATCTTTAGGAGAGTTTAGCAAAGAAACTTACGCATATTGGAAAGATACCGGTATGGATAGATATCTTCTAAGATATGAAACATCCGACCCTATACTTTTTAAGAACTGTCATCCGGACGATGATTTTGATACGAGAATCCAATGTCTGAAAGACCTAAGAGATAATGGAACACAGGTTGGCTCAGGAATGCTTATCGGGATTCCCAACCAGACTATAGAGGGACTAGCTAATGAACTATTATTCTGTACTAATTTAGATTTAGATATGATTGGAATTGGGCCGTTTATTCCTTCTCCGAACACACCATTTCAAAATGAATGTAATCCTTTTGATAAAGAAGTGTTCTTTAAGGTAATCTCGATAATGAGATTGCTTAATCACAAAGCACATATACCTTCCACTACGGCTTTTGATGCTATTCAGCCGAATGGAAGAAACTTACTCTTAAAACGTGGAGCTAATGTCTTTATGCCAAATGCAACTCCACAGAAATATAGAAAAGATTATCAACTTTATCCTAACAAACCATGTGTAGATGAAGGGGCTAATGATTGCGCTAATTGTGTAAAAAATAGGATATTAGCTATTGGAAGAGAGATTGGGACTGGTCCAGGACACAGCATAAAATGAGTAAATACTTTCTTACTTTAATGGCTAGTTTTTTACCCCCATTCTTTTTAAGCTTTTACCCTCCTCTTAAATTCTACAAAAACATAAAAGCACTTTTTGTTTCAATAATATCAACTACTATAATCTTTGGAGGCTGGGATGTATTTGCAAAACTCAGAGGTCATTGGTATTTTGAGCCAACGGCAATATGGGGTAAATATTTTCTAGGCTTACCTTATGAAGAATGGCTCTTCTTCATTGTAATTCCTTTTTGTTGCTTATTCACATGGGAAACGCTTAAACATTTTACTAAAAATTCATTTAATCAGGATGAAATAAAATGAAAGAATATACTATACTCGTAATTTTAGCTTCTCTACTAGCAATATACTTTGATAGGAAAGCCGAAACTAATTTACTAAAAAATAAATTGTTCTTAGTATTCCTAGCAATAATATTTATCTTAAAACTAATAGTAAATGGATTTCTGACAGCCCATATTGTAAGATACAATCCTGATTTTTATTTAGGTATAAGAATCTTTACTATCCCACTTGAAGACTTCTTCTTTGGCTTTAGTATGATAATGTGTGCGTGTATAATTTGGGAAAAATTGAAGGGAAAATCATGATTACAATAATTCTTTGTTTATTAATTGGTTCTGTTGCAGGAATTCTTAGTGGAATCTTTGGTATTGGAGCAGGAATAATAATGATTCCAGCAATGATATTCATTCTAGGACTTAACCAACATATGGCTCAAGGAACGTCACTAGCCATTATGCTTCCACCTATTACCATCTTTGCAGTTATGGAATACTACAAAAATGGACAAATGGATTTCAAGATTGCTTTTTGGATAGCTTTAGCGTTTATATTTACCAGTTTCTTCGGTGCTAAAATAGCATTACATACAGATAAGCTAGTTCTTCAAAGAGCCTTTGGAATAATGATGTTGGTTTTTGCAATTAAACTGATTATTAACAAATAGCTCCCTCAGTCTCTAAGCCTTTGGCTTCTCGCCAGCTCCCTCATTGAAGGAGCTATAAATCGAATAAATAATGCAACTGACAAGTATCTCCTTCCCACAATCAACTAACTTAATTAGCGGCTCCCTCGATGAGGGAGCTGGCACCGCAGGTGTCTGAGGGAGCTCTTGTTCCTAATATTTAACAGCGAGACCTTTATCTAACAATTCCTGATTAAGGAACTTCCCATCTTGGATTACTTTTTCATATTCTGTTTCCTGTTTTAAGCAGAAAACATCCGCTAAGTAACGGCTAAACTTATCTCGCCAATAAGTCTTTATTACAATGAAGCTACAGCCCTTTAACTTCTTTTCGATATACTCCTTGGCTGACTTACCAGAACTGGAGTTTATTTCTCTTGCGTTTATGCCCCTGAATCTTAGCTTCTGAGTAGTCCAATTGTTAAACCCAAGGTCGATATCTGCCCAAAACGTATCACCGTCTATAACTTCAAGCACATACGCCTTATAGGTATAGTGAGGAACAGCACCAAGCCGTAACCGAGGGACAACTTCAGTTTTCGTCCCAGGAGTAGCTATGAAAAAGTTAAACCCAAGATCAACCATCGCGTTACCCTGTATCTGCTTCGATTGGTATACATAGGGTTCAGTACGAACCACCGCGAGAACTGGGTTAGCCTGTCCGGCCGAAGGCAAAGCTTTGTCGCTTCTGATTATCGCTCTAAGGTCATGTACGCTGAGTTTTTCTTCAATTATTTGCTTCTCATAATTAGCTCGAAGCTTCTTATCTTCAATTGGCAGAAGGGCTTTAAGGTGACTCCATGTCAATTGTCCATTCGAATGGACAATCTGTGGATACTCTTCATATAGTTGTACGGAACAATACAAATCTGTACGACCAATGTTTAAAGTTTCAACCAAAACAGGAAATAAATAATCACCATATTCTGCCCTAGCTTCGTTTTCTAAAATGTGAGTTTTTATGTGTTTGCCGACGTTCCAATAGGTTAGGCGTTTTTCCTGCTCCATTTCTAGACGGGCACGTTCCATGCCTGATTCGATTTCTGTACGAATAACTTCAACTAATAATTGCACGTCTTGTGTGAGGATGGGGGTTGATGGAACAATTTGGGTAGTCATATTTTAAGTATATATTAAAGGTATATGAATCTCAAAGGATAGCGCTTTATTAAAATAAGGGCTTCCGCAGCCCTTAAGATCCCCTCTGCTCAGAATGCTTCACTCCCAGATTTCGTAATTTCATTCTGCTACCAATCAAACTCACCTTCCTGGTTCAGTTGATTGCTCATGAACATCGTGTTCATGAATTACGCACATTCAATAACTACATCTAACGGTCACTCCCGCAACAGAGCAAGTAAATACAATTGAACCGGTAAAAAAATTTGACCAGTTCGTTTTTATCATCTTCTTTTAATTGAAGTCGTATATTTCGACTTCATTCTTTTATAAATATATTTGGGGAATATCTTTTCATGTTACTTTTAGCGGTCACAAATTGTGACCGCAAATTGATATATAGCTGAAATGATGTTAGGTTAGAGGGATATTGTTGCGATAGATACATTAAGATACATTTTAAGAAAAGATTTTATAATGAAACTATATATAGAAAAAATTATTCTTATAAATAGAGCGCCGTTTGATAAAATTGAATTAAATTTTAAAGAAAATGAAATTGCTGTCTTAACTGCAATAAACGGAAGCGGAAAAACTACAATACTATCTCATATAGTGGATGCATGGCATGAAATAGCTAGACCGCATTTCCAAAACGAATTTAAAAACAAATCAAATCAATATTATCGAGTTTCCCATCCTAGTTCTAATATTGATTTCCATAAACCTTCTTTTGTATATATAAGATTTCGAGGTGGAACTGAACTATTTGATTACGTAGACATTAGAAACAAATGTACAGAAGAAGAATACAATGAAGCTATAACTATTGAAAATAAAATTTCTTATTCTCAAATCAGTCAAACGCTTGATTTAAATGAAGCTGTTAAACAAGTTTCTAACAACTTTAACAAAAATAATACTACAGATTTTTTTTCAAATAATATTGTCACATACTTTCCTTCCTATAGATATGAAGAACCAGGGTACTTAAATAAACCATATACTGTTAATTTGGATTTTAAAAAATCATATGGATACTCTGGAGATTTAATAAATCCACTTGAAGTAATAAGTGGATTACCACAACTTGCTAATTGGATTATGGACATCGTTCTAGATATGAGGACATCTGGAGCAGCCCAAGATAAAGTCGTGTTTAATAATTTAAGTCATATAATTACACAAACACTTATTTCAAAAAATATAGGTCAGTTAAGGTTTGGTATAGGACCCAGAGGACTGGGAGGTACAAGGATTCAAATAGTAAAACATAGTGGTCAAAGTGTATATCCTTCAATATTTAACCTTTCATCTGGTGAATCATCAATGCTATGCATATTTGGTGAATTGTTAAGACAAGCAGATAATTATAAAAACAGTATTCAGCTAAGTGAAATAACCGGAATAGTTTTAATCGATGAAGTTGACAAACATCTACATATTAAGTTGCAAAAAGAGGTATTGCCTAAAATTTTTAAACTTTTCCCGAATATTCAATTTATTTTAAGCTCTCATTCGCCATTTTTAAACATAGGACTTGCAGAGGAAGTCTTGAGTAGGAGCAAAATTATAGACCTTGATAATTTCGGCATGTCGACTGACCCAACTTCAAATGAACTCTACTTAGAAGTTTATAATATGATGATTTCAGAAAATTCGAGATTTAAAGATTTATATGAATCATTATCGACAAGAATACATGATGGAAATTTGCCTCTTATTATCACCGAAGGAAAAACAGACACTCAACATATTAAAAAAGCAAAAGAAATTTTAAATATTACGAATTGTGAGTGTGAATTTTACGAAATAACTGAAGATTGGGGTGAATCACGATTAAAAACTCTTCTTGAACAACTTTCAAAGGTGAAACAATCTCGTAAAATTATTGGAATATTTGATAGAGACACTAAAACAATTGTAAATATGATTGAAGGAGATGGGCAATTTTTTAAAGATTATTCTAACAATGTTTATGCATTTTGCATTCCTACGCCTGTTGGTAGAGAAACGTTTACAAATATTTCAATTGAATTTTATTATTCAGATGAGGATATTCAAAAAGAAAAAAATGCTAAAAGACTATATTTTGATAATGAAGTAGATTACTTATTTAATAAAAGTACAAAAAATCCAGAACTAAGAAAACTTGAAGATGTTAGAACAGAAAATGAAACTACTAAAAAAATATTTGATGAGCCAAAAATGTGTGAAGTTGCTGATTGGATACATTCTAAAGCAACTTTTGCGAATCTAATCGAAGCAGATGCAGAGTTTATTATGGGAATTAATTTTGATCAATTCAATCTAATATTTGATAGAATTAAACTAATTATAAATCCTGAAGAAGTAGCCCAATAAATACTTAAAACAGTATCCATAAAAATCTAAATAATGATATTTTATAAAAGTTATTAAAAAAAACCGCCGATTTAAGGAGATAAAAACATGAACACCGAAACAATTGCTTTATTTATTTCAATAATTGCTGCTGCTGCTTGGATTCCTTCAATTATTGTCTTATTAAAAAAAAGAACTATTTTAGGGAAAATTATAAGCAGGTACGACAATTTCAATAGCACTGAAACCTTTTTCCTGTTTAAACTTGGTGTTTTATCAAAAAATAAATCTTTCAATCTTGAATCTATAAAATGCAAAATTATATTTGAAGATGGCACCGAATACATAAGCAAGGCTAGAAATACGAGAAAAGTCATTTTTAATGGTAATGAAAAATTAGATATTACCCCAGATGAATACATAAATAATTTCACAACTATGCCTAAAAATACAAACATATCTGGATACCTATTATTTGCTTACAACGTAGTTAAAGATACCGTTAGAATCAAAAAAACAATTTTTATATTTACCTCATTTGAAAACAAATCACACTCTCTGGAATTTGATGAAAAAGATATCGATGGACAAGAATTATTATATGACGATTCAATTTGGGAAAAACAATAACATCATCATTCCTCCCAAAGTTGATATCACAAGTTGTGACTTCAAATATTCCATTCAATATTTCGACTCATAATTAAAAATTATTCGCTCAATATAAACGAAACAAATCATATTCTTGGCTAAAGGCTTCGAGTTGTAAATCGCTAAGCGAGCTTAATCAGTTATATCCTTCCCTTTTCAAGGGAAGGTGTCAGCACAGCTGACGGAAGGGTAATTACCAGCTATAATACTCCCCATGTCTAAATTTATAGCCGACTTCCATATTCACTCAAAGTATTCTAGGGCTACGAGTAAGCTACTAACCCCTGAGCACCTAGAATACTGGGCAAAGATTAAGGGTATCCAAGTAGTTGGAACAGGAGACTGCATCCATCCTGGTTGGTTAGAGGAACTAGAAGACAAACTACAACCTGCAGAGAATGGTCTTTATACACTTAGGAAAGAATATCAGCTGGCAGAGACTAAAGAGCTATCAAATATACTACAGGCGAAGCCTGTTTACTTCATGCCAACAACGGAAATAAGTAATATCTATAAAAAAGGTGATAAAACTAGAAAAGTTCATAATATATGTGTGCTTCCTGATTTTGAAACTGTTAAAGTCTTTCAAGAGAAAATAGAACGTATTGGAAACATCCGTTCAGATGGAAGACCTATCCTTGGTCTAGATTCAAAAATACTATTAGAAATGCTACTAGAGAGTGGCGACAACACTTGGTTGATACCTGCCCATATCTGGACACCTTGGTTTTCTGTACTTGGTTCCAAATCTGGATTCGATAATATAGAAGAATGTTATGAGGATCTATCTTCAGAGATCTTTGCATTAGAAACTGGACTATCTAGTGACCCTCCAATGAACAGAATATGCTCGTTCCTTGATAAATATAGACTAGTATCAAACTCTGATGCCCACTCCCCTGACAAGCTTGGAAGAGAAGCAAATATCTTTGATACAGAGATAGGCTATGACAATATATACAACTCGCTTAAAAAAGATGAAGGCTTTGTAGGAACAATAGAATTCTTCCCTGAAGAAGGCAAATACCACAATGATGGACACAGGAACTGTAATATACACTGGAATCCTCTAGAAACAGTTCAAAACAACGACCACTGTACTGTATGTGGCAACGAAGTTACCAAAGGTGTAATGTACAGAGTCTCAGAGCTTGCTGACAGAAGCAACCCAGAAGATGCAAAATCTAAACAGACCTTTCAGTCAATTACTCCATTGCCTAATCTAATAGCAGAAATAGATCAAAAAAAGAACCCACGTTCAAAAGGCGTTACTGCCAAATACTTTGAAATGATAAACACAATTGGGTCTGAGTTTGAGATACTATTAAACACCCCCATTAATACTATTAAACAAAAATCAAATGATGCTATAGCCGAAGGTATACACAGGCTACGCAATGGTTTAGTAAAAGCAGAAGGTGGCTTCGATGGTGAGTTTGGTGCTGTTTCAGTATTCACTCAGCAAGAATTAAACAACTACAAAACAAACCTACTTTTTAAAGAGGATATTACTAATAAACAAAACACAACTTATAGCAGTCTTACTTTTGATATCGAAAGATTTCAACAACAAAAGAAAAACATTAAACAGAAGACACAGCTTCACGGAACAGCTACAAAACAATACTGGTTAACAGCAGAAAAAGAAGAGGCAATAAACCATTTTGATGGTCCTTGTATGCTAATCGCTGGACCTGGTGCTGGCAAAACAGAAATAATTACAAAAAGAATACCTTGGCTTATATCTAAAGGGGTAAACGAGAAAAATATCTTAGCTATCACCTTTTCAAACAATGCTGTAAAAGAAATTAGGGAACGTATAGGCAAAAAAACAAAGTCTACAATTAGTACATTCCATAAACTTGGATTAGAAATACTAAGAAAAGAATTAAATATCAATGAACAGGAAAAATACTTCAGTATTATAGATGCTACACAGCAAAAAAGTATTGTAATGGATATATTAGATTGCACAGAACTAGTAGCAGAAGAGCTAGTTAAACAAATAGAACAAACAAAACAAGCCTTCTATGATGATTCGATAGAGGCACCAACGCTACTTAAGCAATACAACCAAGCGCTTAGGGAAATAAATGCTGTAGATCTTAATGATTTAATATACTTACCTTTAAAGCTATTTGTAGGAAATCCGGACATCCTTAAAAAATATCAAAACAAATACCAGTGGATTCTTGTTGATGAATTTCAGGACATTAATGCAGCACAATATCAACTACTACAGCTTATATCAGATAAACAAAACATCTTTGTCGCAGGAGACCCAGACCAAGCTATCTTTAGTAGCAGAGGCACGAATCCTCAATTCATTAATAATTTTATAAACGATCATCCAAGAGCAAAACTTATGAAAATGAATAAGAGCCACAGGTGCTCAGACATTGTATTAGAAAATGCATCCTTCGCAATTAAGAAAAAGGATAGATCTATCAGTGATAAACGAGGATCATCTCTTACAATAAAAGAGTTTGCTACTGATAAAGCTGAAGCTAACTGGATAGCAACTGGAATCGAAAAATTAAGCAAAGAAGCAAACGCACAAGATATAGCTATCTTGTGTAGAACAAAAGAGCTATTCCCTATTATCGGCAAATCTCTAAATGATAACAGAATACCTTTTCAGATTGTTAACACTCAAAGCCTTCTACTTGAAAGCCCTCTTAAAGACATTGTAGAACAATTACAAACAGCCTACTTTGGTCTAACCTCAAACATGGCTGAAAACAAGAAAAAAGATATCGTAAGCATGTTTGAAAGAGGAATGAAGATAGCCTTCATAGCAAGAAGCCTTATCTCTGAACATAACCTTAATAGTGAACAACAAAAACAGCTCGAAAAACTTACAACTAAATACGACAGCAACTATTCAAAATTCTTTGATGAACTTGCTCTACGTATTGGTAATGATGATTATGATAGCAACTTGGAATGCGTCTCACTTATAACTATGCATGCAGCTAAAGGACTTGAATTTGAACATGTATTTATTCCTGGATGTGAAAGCAAACTAATGCCTTTCCAGTTGTTCAAAAAAAGAAGTAAAGAAGAAATTAGTGAAGAAGAACGTTTACTTTATGTAGCAATGACTAGAGCAAAAAAGAATCTTTTACTTTCATATACTAGTAGAAGGAAGCTTGCTAATAAATCGTATAAAGGGACACTAAGTCCAATAATAAAAAGAATACCTGAAAGCTTACTTAAAAGAGAAAAAATAGAACTAGATATAAATGATAATTCAGATCAACTAAGCTTATTTTAAATAAAGATACTCTTAATTATTCTTTCCCTTGGGGGAAAGCTAGATAGGGGGTGTTTACTTACAAACAGTACAAGAACCGCAACCAGCTTCTGGCTTCTTAACTACTGGCTTCTTTTTCTTCCTAGGACCATCAATAAACTCTATAACATTCTGAGGACAAGCTTTTGCACAAAGCCCACAACCAACACATTTATCTTGGTCAATATACGCTATATTATCAACTACTTTTACTGCATCAAACTTGCATGCTTTTTCACAAAGCTTACATGCGATACATCCTACTTTACAATTTTTTCTAGTAAGAGCGCCCTTATCTTTTGAAGAACAAGTAACCATATATGTTCTCTTATATGGAATAATTTCTATTAGCTGACGAGGACAAGCTGTTACGCAAAGTCCACAAGAAGTACATTTGTCTTTATCAATAATTGGTTCGTGGTTCTCACCATAAGATAAAGCATCAAACTTACAAACCTTAATACAATCACCAAGCTTCAAACAACCATACTCGCAAGATTTCCATCCGCCGGCTGTTAGTGATGCCATTTCACAAGATTCAATACCTATATATTCAAACTTCTTTGCGATATCTTTATCGTTCATTCCCTGACACTTAATATATGCAATATCTCTTAATCCATCCGTAGTTACTTCTTTTCCCATTACCTTCGCAATTTCTTCTACTTGTGAGTCAGATGCGACAGGGCAACTGGCAGGTTCAGCTTCGCCACTATAAATAGCCGCTGCTAGACCAACACATCCAGGATAACCACATGCGCCACAATTAGCTCCAGGCAATAAATCTTCTACCTTCTCTAACTGCTCAGGCTTCTCAACATGAAAAACAACAGAGCTTATTGCAAGAAATAATCCAAGCAACAATCCAAGAACTGCTAATACAATAATTACTAAGAATCCAGACAAATTAAAAAGCTCCAAATGCGATAAAAGCTAAAGACATAATCCCACCAGTAATAAAGGCTATTGGTACACCTTTAAAATACTTTGGAACATTTGCTTCTTCTAATCGTTCTCTTATTCCAGCTATCAAAACAAGTGCTAGAATAAATCCTATCCCAGCACCTAATGCGTGAAAAACGCTCTCTAACAATGTATAACTCTCTGTAATATTTAGAACTGTTAGTCCCAATATCGCACAGTTTGTAGTAATAAGTGGTAAATAAATGCCTAGCATACTCTTAAGTAGTGGGGATGTTTTATTGATGACTAATTCTAAAAATTGAACCAATGAAGCAATTACTAATATAAAGAAAATAGTTTGCAAATATCCTGCATCTAATGGATCCAAGATTAATTTCTGAATAAACCAAGTAACAACACTTGCAATAACCATGACGAAAGTAACAGCTAATCCCATGCCAATTGAAGATTCTTGCTTATTAGAAACTCCTACGAATGGGCAAATGCCTAAAAAACGAGCTAAAACAAAGTTGTTTATTAATGCTGCGCTAAATAATATAAAAAGAAGCTTTGCCAACTAACTTTCACCCTTTCTCTTAACCTCGTATACGTCTTTAATGGAGCGTAATTTACCAATAATACTATCCAACATATCAATCTTAGTCAAACTCAAAATTAAACTTACAACAGCAATGCCTCTTGGTGTTGTCCTTAGATTGAAATGAACTATATTAATCTTTGATTCTGCAATCTTAGCAACAATATCGTTTAATAACCCTACTCTGTCGGATGCCTCTACCTCTAATGCCACATCATAAGAACCATCATATGTCTTATCCCAAGAAACCCTCATCAATCTATCCTGATCAATTGTTCGTATATTTCGACAATCTTTTCTATGTACTGCTACACCTCTACCTCTAGTAACATATCCAATAACATCATCACCAGGCATTGGATTACAACAACGGCTAAGATAAGCCATTACATCGCTAGTTCCTTCTACTTCTACACCAACACTACTCTTCTTCTGGCGTTGCTTCGTTACCTTTGGTGCTAAGCTTTCTTTAAACTCTTCTTTTTTCTTTTCTTCCTGCTTCTTCGCTTGCTCATTATTTAACTCATAAACATCTGTATTTTTTCTAAACCAATGTCTAATCTTTGTTTTTGCTGAAGATGTTATCGTAATATTTAGCCAAGCCATTTTAGGCTTTTCGTTTTTTTGAGTAATAACCTCAACTATATCCCCATTCTTTAATGGCTTATCAATATTAACAATCACGTTATTAACCTTTACGCCAATACACCTATGACCTATTGATGTGTGAACTCTATATGCAAAATCTAATGGAGTTGCTTTCTTTGGCAACTGATACACATCACCTCTTGGAGTAAACACAAAAATCTCTTCCATGAACAGGTCAAACTTAAGGTCATCATAAAAATCTTTCGAATCACTATCCTTTTGCCAATCAATAAGCTCCCGTAACCAAGACAACTTCTTCTCGAAAGTATCTTCTTTCTTAATACCATCTTTATAGCGCCAATGAGCAGCTACGCCAAACTCAGAAACCTTATGCATTTCTTTAGTTCTGATCTGAACTTCTACTGGCTTTCCACTACTTGAAATAAGCACAGTGTGAATAGATTGATATAAATTTTGCTTTGGCATAGCAATATAATCTTTGAATCTACCTGGGATTGGTTTGAACTGAGTATGCATCAAACCCAAAACTGTATAACACTGCTGGACTGTACCTACGACAACTCTGATTGCATATAAGTCATAAAGGTTCTTGATGCTTGTATGTTGCCTTTTCATTTTATTATATATAGACCAGAAATGTTTTGGCCTACCTGTTATGCTTCCTTTTATACCATGTTCTTCTAAGAGTAATTTTACCTGTATTACAAACTCTTCAATAAACTGCTCTCGTTCTTCTCTTTTCTCTGATATGTCTTTCTTTAACCTTTGATAATCAGAATCATACAAAACTCTAAATACTATATCTTCTAGTTCCCACTTGATATTAGACATCCCTATTCTATGGGCCAATGGAGCATAAATATCCAAGGTCTCTCTAGCTATTTTTTGCTGACTTTCTGGCGGCATAAAACTAATTGTTCTCATATTATGGAGTCTGTCTGCTAGCTTAATGATAATAACCCTGATATCTTTAGCCATCGCCAAGAACATTTTTCTAAAGTTCTGAACTTTCTGTTCTTCATCGCTATGAAATTTGATACGACCAAGTTTTGTAACTCCATCAACAATAGCTGCAATTTCTTCATCGAATGTTTCAGCTATCTGTTCAAAAGTAACTTCAGTATCTTCTACTGTGTCATGTAAAACTGCTGCAATTAGAGTGGTCTCATCTGCTTCATAATCTACAAGTATTTTGAAAATTTGAAATGGGTGCCAGATATAATCTTCGCCTGATTTGCGCTTCTGTCCATCATGGGCTTCCATTGCAAACTCGAAGGCAGCAAAAAATCTTTTAGTATTGAAGTGGCGATTGTATCGTTTAACCTTTTTAACGGTCTCCCTAAGTTGCGAACGAAGTTCTTTTTCCATAGAGAGTATTATACAATAATTCTGAACTTAGCAGTATGCAAGTGTTTAATCTCTTATAATCGCATCTACAACATTTCTAATTTTTACACTGGCCTTAGACAATAAATCGTTGAATGCTTCCTTGTTATCAGTATTTGCTGATTTTATAATCTTATAAAACTTATTTATTTTATCCACTGAATCAATGTCAAAGATATCAATTGAAGGATCACCTATCATTCCACCTACAAATGCATTCAACTCCTTAACAATTGGAAGTTGCTTAATATTAACGGACACCTCATCAAATGTCATATAGTTAATTTGGCTTAATTTTTGACTAAGTTTTGTCATAGCAGAACTTGGGATTGTGCTATAACTCATTCCCATTGAATATAACAAAAATGCTTGCAAATAACCATATTTACTATCGAATTCTCCACAATACCCACAACTTTTATCTTGTTGCTTATTCTCATTAATTAAAGAATTTAAAACAATCATCTCTAAAGGATTAAATAAAACTTTTTTAATCCCAGACCTTTTCCCGAACCTTGTTTCACCAAAAACAAAATGTTTTAAGTCGTTACCACCAACACTTACAAAATCAGCAGACTCTGCAATTTCCTTATAATTTGACAAGCTATCAACAGTCTCATACATAGCTCCAACTTTTAAATCTTTTGCATTCCCCATAATCTCAGCAAATTTCTCTGAACCTGGCTCAATGCCCATTTCTAAAGCCACCTCAAAAGCAACCCTTGTAATAAAATTACTTATATATAAAACATCTTTTGAACTATTAACCATTGGAATAAGAACATTCTGGGCTCCTTGTAAAATAAGCTGCTTAAAAAAAGGCTTAAAATAATCTTCATTATAACTAACAAGATTTACGCCTTCCATTGACTTGCCTGATTTCTTTAAAAAAGCAAAAAGCTTCTTGTCTGGTCTTAATTCAGGAATCCGAATAACAGCACTAGGGTCTTTTTTTACTAATTCTGAAATTATTAGTTCATACGCCTTATCCAAGGCTGTAATCCTGTCTTCCTTATGTAACTTAGCCAAATTTATATTATTCTCTTTAAAATATAAATCCAACATAATAGAAACTCTTGCCAACCCAATATGAGAAACGGCATCATCCTTAATGAGCTGTTCTAATGCAACTATACTATATTGAACATCGAAGCCTTCTCCACCTTTAAAGTGTAGCTTATTCAAGCCCATTTTAGCTTTATGCACCTCATTATACATATCCTCTTGATCTACAAACCATTCATCCGTAAATGTAGTATCTACGCTTAACACAAACGAGTCCAGCTGCTCAACAAGTTTTGCGATATTAGCAGACAGTTTGCTGTCTTGATTTGAAAACATCCAATCATATAACAATGTTTTATTTCCTACGAACTTATACCCTTTGCTTACATCTGCAAGTATTTCCTTAACTGTCATATCTGAAAATATATTCAAATGATTACCTTCATCATTAATCATCATCAAATTTGGACACGTTTTTAATATTTCAACAACAGCTTTGCGCTGACTAGCATTCTTTGCAACACTCAAATCAAAGATAACAGCTCTAGTATCGAAATACGCAACTTTTGGTTTTGAAGTCTTAATTCCCATAGCTGCAGGAACTCCTAAATTCTTAATTAAAACTTTTATATGATTTGCTTCTAAACAGGTTTCTTCAAGCCTAATGCCTGCAAAATCTGATTTATTTTTTGCGATAAACTCCAAAAGCTTTTCATGAGCAAAGTCACCAATATACATAATTGGACCATCACTCTTTTTTTCTTCATACTGTTTAAAAAAATCAGCAAAAATCTCATATCCTTTTTCATCATAAATATTTAGTAAAAAATCCTCCATTTGCACAATCATTTTAATCATCATTGGATTACTTCCAAATTGAGCATTAATCTCAGCTATAATCTCTTGAACTATCTGCTCAACCAATTTTTCAGGGTTAGCATTATGCCTTTCTGCTAGGGCATTAACAAAAGAACTAGTACCTCCAACTAACGGCATCTGTTCAAGGAACTGAATATCTGTTCTCAAACTATAAAAACGTTTCCCATTATCTGAATCATCAATAATCTCATAATCTTTGCCACCATTGCCCTCTCTTAGCACTTTTAATTCTCTTTTTATATCATTTATGCTACGTTCAAATATGTTTAAAAATTCGTAATTATCTTTCTCAACATTTTGAGAAGTTTCTATTTCAAGCTCTTTTATTGATGGTTTGTGAAACTTAATTATATTTGAAGAATATGCAATACCCTCTGCAAATGTTTCTCCTGATTGTTGAAGAATAATATCGCCACCTCTTGAAACAGCTGTACCTAAAGAATTATAAAACTCTTCAATAATGGATACTGCTTTAGAAGATTGAACTGAAATCTTCAGTCCGCGCCCTAAAACATCTTCATTTTTAAGCTCTTCTACACTTGTAAACTTACTCAAGATCTTCCCCGCATCTTCACATACCAATGATATGTCAGCATGAGGATACATCTCGTGTATTTTATTAAAAGCCTTTACTAAGGAAACATCTGTTATCTCTGACCCTAAGGTTGAATGAACTGGATGAGCTCCAAAATTACTTAAAAACATTATTTGAAACTTAGCAAAAGCCTCTGATGCTTTCGCACCTGATATAATTATCTCTGGAGTTTTCCCTTGACCAGCAATAGTCATAATCATAAGGTCATCAATATCACCAACTTTATAAATTTTATTACTTCCACTATCATCAATACCTTGAATGGATATATCTACGGACATTTCTTTACTTAAATTACCCAATAGTTTTATAGGCCTAGCATGAATTCCATATTCAGACTCGATTGGTTTTAATTTTTTTCTGATTGTACTATTTATTGATACTATTTTAGTATTTAACATATTTCTGCTGATCTCCTTTAGTAATTCTTATCAAAAATATATCGTCTAATTCTCATAAAAATCCCACACATATTTAAACTTTTATTGAAAATTCTCTATCTCTAATTGCTGCAATATCATAACCACTGTTTCGTCAATATCAACTATATTTTCACTGTATTGATCATCCATTCTCTTATACATCTCTATATACTTTCTGGCAGCTAATATAAGGTTCTGAGCGATGCTTCCCGAACCATCTCCAACTAAGTTTTCATATGAAAACTGATTATCATTGGCGATCATCTTTCTGCCATAGTATATCATTTGCTCATCTACATTACTGGCTAATTTAGCAGTGTAAATTCTATTTGAAAGAATTATATTAACTTTTTGCACTGCATCTTCATATTCCTTTTTTGTAAATTGAGGAATTAAACTAAAATCGATATCATCCATTACGCTTGGCTTCTCCCCTACAGCTATTTTAGCTTCAGGAACCTTACCCCCCCTAGTCAATAAGGAAGTATCACTAGCTACTGCAGCATTGTTATTACTTGACCCTAAAGCTTTTTGAAACTCTCTTATTATTAATATTGCATTAGGGTCTTCCACTGATAGTTGCATCCCTAAACTCATAAACCCTATAGCCTTTAGCTGATTTAAACTTACTACGTTGCTAATTGATGCACTACCACTAACAAGCGCCAAATTCGCTGTTGGGTGCAATTTTTGTGCATCTTGAAATATCCTCACCAAAGATGCTCCATCAACCTCTTTATCCAACGTAGTCAGTACTGGTTCAAGACCAAAATTACTAGCTACTAGAACTTCAAGCGCTACCATAGCTGATGATGCTCTTTCTCCAACAATAGTTACTTCTGGTTGTTCCTGCTCACGAATACTACGCATGGATATAGAGTCCTCTAGTGTAATGTCTTTCTCTTTCCCATCAATATCGTTCCCTTTAAAGGTTATTTTTACAGCATATTTTTTTGCTATTTCCTTTGTCATATCAATAGGTCTTTTGCACATACCAAGACAGTAGCCCACGCTTAGTTTTTTAGTAACTTTAGTCTTTAGTGATATTATTTTATTTAACATATTTTCTCGTATTCTCCTTAAAAAAATTCATCAAAAATATATCGTTTAATAATCATAAAATTCCCACACATATTTAAACTTTTGCCCAAATAAGTCATAATCTAAACTATGACTGATAAAAAAGAAGAAAAAATACCCGATTATCTGGACCAACCTGAGACTTTTCAAGACATTGCAAAAATCTGTGTAAAGAAGCAAAATAAAGGCCCTTTTGATGAAGTTGTATCGACTCTTTATCGCTATCAAAAACTAATAGAATACTTCAAAACAACAACTGAAGTTCCCAAAGAAAAAAACAAACTATTATTAGAAATGCTCACCAAAGGATTGCGTTACAAAAACTTTCAAGAATTTAAAGAAGAAAACGTGATATCAGAAACTTTCTCTTTCCTAAGTGAAATTGCCGATTTGAAAAGCTTTTACAAATACTTAATTCAAGATAATAAAGACATCAAAACAAGCTTTTTAGAGCTAATTAGAATAAAACTAAAAGAACACGAAAACGGATTGGACTTTCTAAGATTAATGATAGAAAAGCAAATAAAAGAAAAAGAAAAGCCCTCTCCCTAGCCCTCTCCCAAGAGAGGGAACAAAACCTCATAGGGGGTTATTTCGGAACTTTTTCCAGTAATTGCAAATATCTTCTGGCCTCTGCTACTGGAATTTTTTCAAACACTTTAGCTTTTTTCTTTACTGACATTTTTCTAAATATAGCCATTTTTTCTCCTAGTTTCATTCTATTTAAAATAACAATCATATTATCATCAGACATCTTTTCCCAAACTTCACTATATTTTTTAAACATCTTTGCATTCCTATACTTATCAGCACTATTTGTCATTACTCTATAGCACCCAACATCCTTATATGGTTGAAATAATGGAAAAATCTTTGCAACTTTTTTAACAGAAAGATACTCTAATATTTCAGCAACATCCTTTTGTCTCATCCTGTGCAATATCTCTGCAACTTTAGCATCTGGCATCTTCTCATATACGGCCACAACGCCCTTTAGTTGCTTAATTCTCGTCTTTTCAATCTCCGTTAATGTTGGTGGTGTAACTTTCGCCTCTATCCCTTTAGGGGCAATTGTGGGCTCTTTCCCGACCACCTCTTTACCAAGCTTTTTATCTGGAGAACTTGTTCCTTCTTTCTTTTCTTCTAGCAACTCTTTTTGTGTTACTTCAAACTTAGGAACTTGAGACAATGAAGCTCCCATTCCTACTCGCAAATTATTCACCCATTCATATAAAAGCTCTATCTCAGAAGTATTATTAAAAATGGAATCTTCTTTTCTTACCCTAAACAATTCATTCTCACCTAATAATGCTTTTTGCACTTCGCCTTCAATAACTGGCCTTAGCGTTTCAAAATCTTCTCCATTATTTAATACTGCAGTAATCTTCTTTGCTACATATTTTGCTCGTAAATATGGAGAATTTTGACCTATTCCTATATAGAAAGTAAGAACCTTTATTCTATCAACCCATAATTCTGCAAATTCATTGTCTCCCACTTTGTTCTTTACTACTCTTATTCTATGTAAAAAAGGAACTGCATCAGATCCATCAAGACCTTCATCTTCAGTTAGCTCAATTTTCAGCTCTCCAACTTTTTTTACACTATTTAATTCTTCAATTCGTTGTTTTGCCCAAGCAATTTTCCGCTCTTTTTGGTTAATATCCTGAACAATTTTGTTAACTATTGGCATTTTTTCAGCCATTTTTTTAGGAAGAAATCCAAAAAAAGCTAAATTAGCGAGTGTTAAATATGCAACAATTCCAATAATTACTAATACGGAAGTTATCCAAAAAGTAATCTTAAAAACTAAAAGAGCTGCCTTAAAAGAACCCAGACCCCTTTTCTTTACAGGCGTTTCGGCTTTTTCTGCATCTTTTTCTTGTTTTTGTTTTTTGTTTTCTTCAACCATTTATTTTCCCCTGCTTCTATTCTACATATAAATTAGAATCCTTGAATATTTTTTTTTAATATTCGCCACTTTACATTCTTTCAGATCACAGTAATATTCTAATTGTACAGAAACAAACATTTACTTCACGGAAGAACTAAACTTAAAAGGATTTAAGATATGTGCGTTTGTTAATGCTCATAAATTTTATATAAGGAGGTAATTGTATGTATTCAGCTGAAGCTAATAATTTATTTATAAACAAAACACAACCCACCAAAACAAACCATGAACCATCTCAAAAAAATACTCTTTCAAACAAGGAGTTCCATAACAAACTTCAAAACAATATAGAGAATAATCCATTAGAAAAAATAGAAATACCAAAGGATACTAAGGTTAAATCATTTGAAAAACAAGAAAATGTTATTACTCCGATTGAAACTCCAAAAGAAAACCTGAATGCTTCAAGCGTTAAACAGCCTGAAAAAATATCTGATCCTATTCCTGTAAAAGAAATTAATAAAGTTATTACACAACTAATTCAAACCCTGAATACTAAAAGTCCTGATCTAAAAAAAGAACTGTTAGATATCATTAACGAATTAAATGCTTTATTGGCTAAAGCAGAAGATAACCCAGAACTTACTGGTGAAGAGGTAACTAACGAACTGCTGGCACTATTAAATGAGTTATTTCAAACTATTCCAGAAAAACCTCTTATTAAAATAGGTAACATAGATGCAAATAAATTAAACATAAAAACAAGAGAAATTGAACTTACAAACCCACGAACTAAAGAACAATTGCCTATTACTCTAATAACAAAAGAAGACTTTGCCAAATTTACAAAAAATATTCAAGAATCTGAAATCACAAAAAACCCAATAAACATTAAAGACATAAAACTTAAGATAGCGGCACTCATGGAAGAACTTAACGGCACAATTAACTCTAGCAAGAAAACAACTCAGATTATTTCAAAAACATTTGCAATTAATTTAAACAAAAATACAAAAAATGTAAAAATATCAAAAGAAGAGAATGCAACTGAACTTACTATTCAGAATACTAATAATAAAGAAACAAGCTCAAAAGATAAGACAATTAATAACAAAAATGATTTATCTCTACATGAAAAAAGTAATGTAAAAAGTCTTTTCAATCAAAACGAGGGATCAGAAGCAAAAACTGAAACAATAAAACCTTTCTCTCTTAGTAATGATTTATCTGAATACAATACAAAACAAAGCATTAAAGAAGTAAAAGAACCGCCAATGTTGTCTAATATGAATCAGAATCAAAATAATATAGATAAACAAAATAAAATAATGAACCAATTTCGTACATTTCTAACTATAAATAAATTAAAAGCAGACACAGAGGTAACAATGAAGCTTTACCCTAAAGATTTAGGAGAAGTAAAAATACAAATCACAAAAGAAGCTGTGTCAAACAGTGAACATACTCAACTAATTGCTAAATTCCAGGTATCTAGCCAAGCAGTTAAAGCTATACTAGAAAGCAATTTTGATTCTCTAAAGAATGACTTGCAGCACAACTCAAATACATTAATAGCTACTCTCAGCGTGGATATTAATAATAGTGATAGTAATAATCAAGATTTCGACAAACACTTATACAAAAGAAACCAAAACAAACAAGCTCAAACAAAAACGAATGCAACCGATAATAGTATTGATAGTCCAGAACAAATAATTGACAAAGACGAGATAAATTCGTTAGCCTAGGAGGTATATATGTCAGGAATAACAGGGATAAGTTCAGCAGCTTCAACTGCAGCATCAGAAGCAAGTAGTTCAAATGATCTTGGAAGAGATCAATTTCTACAATTACTTGTTGTCCAAATGAAATATCAAGATCCACTAAACCCCGTGAGCAATGAAGACTTCATCGCTCAGTTAGCTCAATTTAGCACACTAGAATCTATGGAAAATGTAGAACGAAGTTTTCAAGGCGTTGAGGCATATTCACTGCTTGGAAAAACAATTGTTGTAGAGGATCCTTTGACATTACAACAAACTTCAGGGATAGTATCTGGGGTTAAGCAAAAGAGTGGTAATTATTATGCAATAATACCATCCCAAGCTACTTCAGTTACAAAAGAAGATGCGCTACAAGCATTTACTCAATCCAACCTAAATTATAATTCTTACAAAGATAAACTTTTCTTAAAAGGGAGCCTAACTACTGACACATTATTATGGAATTCTAGCATTACAAATCCAGAAGATTTTGCAACAGTAATGGGTTTTTCAACTCCAGCTGCATTGCCGGAACCATTGATAGACCTATGGAACTCTAATTTTTATCAAGAATTTGCCATTGATAATATTACAGAAGTTTATCAAAATTAATTTAGTTTATAATAAAGAGGAGGTGAAAACAGAACAATGGTAGAGATAGGAAGTTTTAATCAAGAGATACAAAGAATACAATCTGAACAAATAGGCCAAGGTGTTGGAAATGTTCAAGGTGATAGAAAAGTATCACAGCAACTTTTTCGAGATGAGTTCGTTAAAAAGTTAGGGCTAGATAGTTCAACTGATTCTTTGAAATTTTCAAATCACGCCATTCAAAGACTACAAAAACGAAATATTGAAATATCAAAAACTCAACTGGAAAGAATAAATCAGGCTTTTGATAAAGTGGCCCAAAAAGGAGCAAAAGAATCATTGATACTTCTTGATGATCTTGCATTTATTGCCAGTGTACAGAACAAAACAATTGTGACAGCCATGGAACAAGATTCCATGAAAGACCAAGTTATCACAAAGATAGACAGCGCAGTTATAGGATAGAATTGTAAATAGTAAAACGCCGGTTGGCCCTCATGTAGGATACCGGCAACCTAACAGGGGAGGATACAAATATGTTAAGATCTATGTTTTCAGGTTTAGCTGGCCTAAGTAATCACCAAACAGCATTAGACGTTATCGGTAACAATGTAGCAAACGTCAACACTATTGGATACAAATCATCATCCATTCAATTTACGGAACTTTTAAACCAAACAATCCAGGGGGCTTCATCGCCATCAACTTCAGGCAGAGGTGGTACAAACCCAATCCAAGTTGGTCTTGGTGTAGGGACAAGTGCAGTTGGAGTATCTCATTCTCAAGGTAATCTACAATCTACTGGAGATATGAGCGATCTTGCCTTACAGGGCAACGGTTTCTTTATCCTTGGAGATGGTTCTCAAACTTATTATTCTAGAGCTGGAGCTTTCTCTTTTGACTCTAATGGTTCTATGGTTCACTCAAGTGGTGTAAAAGTATATGGTTGGATTGCTGATGTAACTGGTCAGATAGATAAAAACTCAAGCATTCAAGCACTTTCTATCCCTGTAGGACAAAGTGTAAGTGCGAACGAAACAACTGCAATTGAATATGCATATAACTTGGATGCCACAGCGTATACAAGTGGAACACCTGTTTTGTCTCAAGGAAACTCAGCAAACGTGGAATTAGTAACTGGTAAATTTACAGGAGCAGATGATCCTCTTACGACTGTAGTAGAACCAACTATTGATGACGTAATTGGCTCTCATGCATTAGAAGTATTTGCGGAAACACATACAGGAACAAACAAATCTCTTAATGGAACAACAACTCTTCTTGATCTTGGAATAGAAAACATTGATAGTTTTCGAATAGTTGTTGCTGGAACAGAAAATACTATTAACCTTTCAAACGGCACAAGCAGTACTATAAACGAACTTGTTTCAGCAATTAATGCACAGATTCCTGGTATAACTGTTAGCCTAACTAATGGATCTATTAAAATTACACAAGAAATAGCAGGACTTCGTGAACATGTATATGTATATGATGCTGGGGCATTAGATAGTGACTGCTTAGAAGGACTAGCTTCTGCAGTTGGAGCAGATGCAGGCAATATCTCTGAAACTCAATCTAGCACTCTTTGGGCATATCTAATAGCAAATGACTTCGTTGATACAGATGGAACATTACTTGCTACCGCTACAGAGATAGCTGCTCTTGATTTGTCAAATGTTGGAGGAGTAGACTTTTCCGATTTGGAAACTACTACAAAAATACTTATGGAAGAAGCTTCAAATGAGCATATTACTAGCTCAAACGGAATTGCTGGACAATGTTTTAGTAGTGGAGCAGATTGGATTCCGGGAATTAAGACTATAGGGACAAATTCCAATCTAAATTACACCGATGTGCTAACAGGTATTGATGTCACAAACGATATCGTCGTTACAGCTAATGGTGGGACAACCCATACATTTGGTGTAAGTGCTGAAGGAATTGCCGCAACATCTACAACCGCTGAACTAATAGCAGCATTTAATACATGGGCAGCTACTGAAGATGTTGGAGAAGGTAGTAAGTTTTACATGGGCCTAACAGAATCAGGAAAATTATTCATTACCTACGAAAATGCAGATATTAAAGATGCGCTTACTGTAGCTGATAGCTCTCCTGCTGATGATGATGGGATAATAGACACTTTCTTTTCAACTGGCGGTAATTGGGAAGCAGAAACAGCAGCTGACATTAATCTTGCTAGAAGTTCAACTGATGCATATATTACTCATTCTTACTCGGAAGCAGATGGTGGTGGTTCATATGTCTTTGATGTTAATTTTGATGCAGAAGATGATGGCATCACAGGAATCTCCGGCGTAGACATTTCGGCTGCTTCGGATGGTTTCAAAACAGGACGATTTGTTATCAGCACAGTTCCTGCAACTGAACATATTACATCAACTACTGTCTATGATTCATTAGGTAATGAACATAACATTACACTTTCAATAATAAGAACTGAAGACAGCAGCTGGGCATGGACAGCAAGTGGCGTAGGAGTATCTGGTGGCGGATCGCTAGTATTTGATAGCAACGGCGCCTTAACAGAAGGCGCAAATAGTGGATCAATCACTGTTGGTAGCCAAGGTGGTGCTGATGCACTAACAATCACACCGGATTTTACAGCTGTTACTCAATATGCAGATAATTCAACAATGGTACACTCTTCACAAGATGGGTATCCTAACGGTTCATTATCAACATATAGTATCAGTTCTGATGGAACTATAATTGGTATTTACTCTAATGGACTAAACCAAAATATCGGGCAAATTGGGATTGCAACATTCAACAACCCTTCTGGTCTTTTAAAAGGTTCAGATGGTATGTTCCTTAGTTCGAATAACTCTGGTGAAGCTCAAGTTGGAGAGGCAAATACTGGAGGCAGAGGATCTATCTCTGCTGGTACGTTAGAAATGTCCAATGTAGATATTGCTGAAGAATTTGCAAACATGATTATTTACCAAAGAGGTTTCCAAGCTAACTCAAAAATTATCACAACTGGTGATGAAATGCTTCAAACCTTGGTAAATATGAAGAGGTAGTAGGGTAATTTACTATGGATAGCGCGACCTTATTAGGTTTAGTATTAGGTACATTCTTTCTAGTTTTCGGGATGGGGATAAGTTCGGTGCCTTCTTTCATCAACCCCCCGTCTATGCTAGTAACCTTTGGAGGCACTGCTGGATCTATTTTCATTGCCTACTCAATGGAACAAGTGATAAGTAGTATAAAGATTGCTAAAATTGCATTTAATAGTTCAGTAGATGATCCAATTTACATACTAGAAACTATTCTTTCATTATCAGATAAATCACGTAGAGAAGGGATTCTTGCTCTTGATAAAGAACTAAGTAATGTAACAATACCCTTTTTAGTAAAAGGACTAAGATTAGTTGTAGATGGCAGTGATGAAGAAACTGTTTTAGCGGTTTTGCGAATTGAAAAAGATGCTGTTGAAGAAAGACACCAACTTGGCAAGAATATATTTGCTACATTAGGAGAATATTCTCCAGCTTGGGGCATGGTAGGTACAATTATTGGGTTAATCTTGATGTTGAAAACATTAGACGACCCCTCAAGTGTTGGTCCTTCAATGGCTGTTGCACTACTAACAACATTCTATGGTGCAGTAGCTGCAAACTTTATATTTATTCCAATATCAGCAAAACTCCAAATACGATCAAAGCAAGAAATGTTCTCCAAAGAACTTATTATTGCAGGAATTATGGCCATTCAAGCAGGAGATAATCCGAGAACTATAAAAGAAAAACTAGCCGGTTATTTACCTCCTCTTGAAAGAGAAAAGCTAGAAAAAGATGGCAAGTAAGCCAGAAGAAGTTAAAAAAGGCGCACCAGCATGGATGGCCACATTTAGTGACCTAATGACTCAGATTCTAGTTTTTTTTGTTTTTCTTTTCACAATGTCATCAATCGATTTAGTAAAAGCTAGAACTGCGCTGGTATCATTTAGTGCAGCTTTTGGTGGATACTCTTCACTTCAAAATTCATCTGTATTTGATGAAAGAAAACTAGTTTCATATCCAGAAACAAGTCCAGATAAAATAATGGGGCATGAAGGAGAAGATATGAGCCTTGCTAGTATGTCTGAAACTATGCATGAAATATTATTTGTCGTTAAAGCTAATGATAAAGATGAGCAAATACAGGGCGAATACAACGATTTAGATAATATTGAAATAACGTTAAAAGATAAACTAATGTTTGAGTCTGGAAGCGCAACTTTAAAACAAGAGTCATATCCGGTATTAACCAAAATTGGCAACCTGCTAAAGGGTATTAACAATAATATAATTATAGAAGGACATACTGATAACTTAGCTCCTAAAAACACTTCGCCATTCAAATCCAATTGGGAACTATCCTCTGCAAGAGCGCTGAGCGTTGCTCAACTCTTCATAAATAAAGCCGGCATACCTGCAAACAGAATATCTATCGCAGGTTATGGAGAGCACAAACCATTGCTTCCTAATACAAGTGAAAAAAACCGATCTACTAACAGGAGAGTTTCAGTAATTATTGTCAAAGATAATATTAGTAGGGTATATTAACAGCATGGCTGACCAAGAAAAAAAAGAACAAAAAAATGGCACAGAAGACCAAGAAAAAAAACCTTCAAAAAAAATATTATTAATTATTATAATTGCCTCTATTCTTCTGGTTTTACTAATTACTACAGTTGCAACTGCAATTTTTCTAACTAAAAAGCCTGAACCAAAAATAGAAATGCAAACAGAGGAAATGCTTACTCTCGTTCCTATGAGAGAATTTCTTGTGAACCTAATAGACTATGGAGGACGTAGGTATCTAAAAGTTGCTCTAGACTTAGAAGTAAATAACTCTGAAGCTATGGAAGAAATTATTGCAAAAGAAACAATTCTTAGAAATTATATTATTAACATACTTTCCAGTAAAACATTCAATGATGTGAAATCAATAGAAGGTAAAAATGCACTTAGAAAAACTATAATATTGAAAAGTAATTTTATTCTAAAAAAAGGCAAAGTATTGAATGTCTATTTTAATGAGTTTATTATACAATAGTAAAAAAAATAGTAGCAGGGTGGTAATATGGGGGAAATAGAAAATAATTCAAATACAGCAGAGGAACCAGCAACTACGGATGTTGATGCGCCAGCAACAGCAGGCTTACCTCCAAACATTGAAGAAACAGAATCTTCAAACAGTCCTGAACTTCAAACATTAGCTGATAGCTCTTCAGCTGGTCGTGAAAGTGATATCGGTTTAGTAACAGATATACCACTTGAACTTACAGTTGAGTTAGGTAGAACACAAAAATCTATCAAGGAAATATTAAACATTGGCATAGGAACTGTGATAGAACTAGATAAGATTGCAGGCGAACATGTTAATCTTTTAGCTAATGGGAAACTACTTGCTAAAGGAGAAGTTGTTGTTGTTGAAGATAATTTTGCAATAAAAATTACAGACATAATAAACAACAAGACTAACCCGCAAAATGACAAATGATCCGCTATCATGGTACCCCACAAACAATAACCTAGCAGTAAGCTCCGATTTAAATCAGATTGGCGTAAATGTTACGTCTATAAATATATTTAACCTTATTTTTTCTATAATTTTTGTTATTGCACTTATTTATGGGATTTATCTTTTATTAAAATTATTAAACAAGAACAAAACCAAGACAGACAACCATTTACTAAAAAGGATAAATGTTTCGCAAAACCTTACAGTCGATTTTATTAAAATTAATAAAAAACTTTACATCCTAGCCAACAACCAAAATTCTCTAGAGCTACTAGATGTTATTAAACAAGAAAAAGATATTCTAGAAATACTTTCAGCTGACTCAGAGAACTTAGACAAAAGAAGCATAAATGAAAAATTTGATAACACATTAAGAACAATATTAAGAAAAACAGATGAAGTTGAAGGAACTAAGAAAAAATGATTTCTATTCCAGAAATATCACTAGCGGTATCTCAAACATCTAATCCTGCAACCATAAACTCATCCTTACAAATTTTATTATTACTTACAGTGCTCTCCCTAGCACCTTCCTTAATTATTTTAATGACATCCTTTACAAGAATTATTATTGTTCTAGGATTTATTAGAAATGCTCTTAGCACCCAACAAACTCCTCCAACTCAAGTATTAGTAGGCATTGCTCTATTTCTTACTTTTTTAGTCATGGCTCCTGTAGCAGAAAAATCATATAACAATGGAATTAAGCCTTTTACAGAAGGAACAATCTCGCAAGAAGTTGCGATCAGGGAAGGGATGGCGCCAATACGAGATTTCATGTTCAAGCAAACCAGAAAAAAAGATTTACTTCTATTTGTAAGATATGCCAAACTAAGACCACAAAATAAAGCTGACATCCCAACTCATATACTTGCTGTTTCTTTTATTGTTTCCGAACTTAAAACTGCATTTCAAATGGGCTTTGTATTATTCATTCCTTTCCTAATTATTGATATTTGCATAGCAACAACGCTAATGTCCATGGGGATGATGATGTTGCCACCGGTAATGATTTCACTTCCTTTTAAAATACTTTTATTCGTTCTTGTTGATGGTTGGAACTTGATAATCAAATCATTATTAACTAGTTTCGGATAACCATGGGTGAGACATTTATTATCAACCTAGGCAGACAGGCTGTATGGATTATAATATCCGTATCTGGCCCTTTACTATTTACTGCGCTGGCAATTGGTGTCCTCGTATCTATATTTCAGGCCGTTACACAGATTCAAGATATGACACTTACATTTGTCCCTAAATTTTTGGGGGTTATGTTAGTACTTGTTATCCTTGGGGGAACTTTGCTCAGCACTTTAGTAGGATTTACGACATACGTATTCTCCTCTATAGCATTATTTACTCATTAGGAAACTAATGGAAGAACTACTAGAACTTTCTAAAATATACTTATTCATTCTAATTCTAATTAGAGTTTCTGGAATTTTTGTAACTGGTCCCATATTTTCAACTAGAATAATACCAATTCAAATAAAAGTAATCATAACGATTTTCTTAACATATGTAATATTCCAACTTAATGAAAGTAGTCATGTAGCATATAAAGACATACATATATTTGTATTAGGGACTCTCATATTCACAGAAGCAATCATTGGGATTCTTATAGGATTTGTAGCTAACTTAACATTTAATATGATTCAATTCGGTGGAAGAGTGATGGACATACTTATGGGCATGCATATCGCTAGTATTATGGATCCATTAACAAGAGAACAACAATCACTAGTAGGACAGCTACAATACATCATTGTAATAATGCTTTTCTTAGCACTAAACGGTCATCATTTAGTAATTCTAGGTGTTCTGAAAAGCTTTAGTCTTCTACCCATAGGCACTATGGTATTCACTCATTCATTTAGCGATGCATTAATGCAAATAGTATCGCAATCATTTGTTATTGGCTTACAGTTTGCAGCACCTATTATGGCTATTCTATTCTTAATCGACTTCTGCTTAGGGATTATCGCAAAAGGTGTTCCGCAGATGAACGTATTCCTGACAGGTATGCCTCTGAAATCTTTAACGGGATTTATAATGCTGTTCTCTTTATTTATTTTCTATGGCAACTACTTTTCATCAGTGCCAGAACTTATGTTTGAAAATATAATAACAATGCTTAGAGTACTATAATGGCTGATCCATCTAAAACCGAAAAAGCTACCCCCCGAAAACAACAAGAAGCTAGAAAAAAAGGCAATGTTGCTAAAAGTACAGAGATTAATACTGCAATAACTTTACTGGTTGCATTAATCCTTTTCAAAAACGGAGGTCAATACCTATATAAATTCCTTTCCTTCACAACAAAAAGCTATTTTACTAGAATACATGAAATCAAAATTAATCTTAATAATATCGGAAGCATAATGATGGATATGCTTATTGCTATATTAATTGTAATAGTCCCAATAATGATTATATTCATGACTGCAGCAATAATTGCCAATCTGATACAAGTTGGATTTCTTCTCTCACTCGAACCAATACGACCTAAACTAAGCAAAATAAACCCAATTAAAGGAGCTCAGAATCTTTTCTCAAAGAACTCGCTAGCTACACTTTTTAAATCATTAGCTAAGGTTGGAGTAATAGGCTACTTAGCTTATTCCACTATACGAGATAAAATGCCGCTAATACGATCTTTCTTCTTTCAAGGCATTGAGGCAAATTTACTAGGTGTTGGGTCCATTGCAATGTCAATTCTAACAAAGATAGTTATAGCTTTCGTTGTAATCGCCTCTATAGACTATGTGTTTCAAAGATATAACAGAGCCCAGCAAATGAAGATGAGCAAACAAGAGATTAAAGATGAACATAAAAAAACAGAAGGTGACCCTCAAATAAAAGGAGCTATTAAACGCAGACAAATGGAGATGGCCAAAAGAAGGATGATATCAGATGTTCCACAGGCCGATGTTGTAATAACAAACCCAACTCATGTTGCTGTTGCTGTTCAATATGATGCAAAATCTATGGGAGCTCCAAAAGTTGTCGCTAAAGGCATGAATAAAATTGCCGAAAGAATTAAAGAGATAGCTGCTGAAAACAATGTCCCAATTGTTGAAAACCCACCTGTTGCTAGAGCACTATTCAAAGCATGTGAAATAGATAAAGAAATACCTGGCGATTTATATACTGCTGTTGCTGAAGTATTAACCTATGTATACAAACTTAGCGGAAAAACTTTTGGTATCTAGGAAACAAAATATACTTTATTGTCTTTAAACTTAAGCATACCTTTTAGGAAATCCATGTTTACTGGAACATAAAAATTATTTCCCTGTTGGATATCAAACTGTTGATCACCCATAATCAATTGATTTAAATTTTCTTTATTCATTAAAGCAAAATATGATTCTCCATCACCAGTAATCCGCCCCATCATCCTACCCTTAACTAGTTCCATTAAGACACTCATATCGACTCCTGAATTAATAAAATCAGTAGAATTTAGAAAAGAAGAAACATCAGTACTTAAAAGCATCTCAATAACTTCTTCCAAATTATAGTCACCTGATAATCCTTGAAAATCTTCTGCTAACATTCCTTTTAACAGTTCTAATACATTCTGTTTTTGAGAACCTACTGCAACTTGGGTACCTAGGAACTCACAACAACAATCTTCAATTGAACCAAAACTAAATATAGATCCACCTAAATTCATTACAAAATACTCAGTATCAAGAGTTGTTAGGCTTCCTTGATAATCAAATGCGATATTTCCATTCCCATCAACTGCAATGCCAACAGAAACAGTAACAACTATTAATTTACCACCAATATTTATGAACAACTGTTTTTTATAAGGCATTACTCGTATCTGCTTGTTATTAACCCTGAATTTTGCGCCAGCTTTATCTTGAGTTATTTCTACTTTGCCGGAAAAAAAGAATTTACTTTTTGCAACTGTAACCAATCTATCCTTTGGGTTAATTTTTATTAATTCACTTAAATGTATATAGTCCTTAGTTACTCTTACGATAGCTCCCTTAGCTATGCAAACCAACATATCGGCAACCTTTATTAGGCCCTCATCTTCTTTTAAAATAGCGATGCTATCCTGGTGGACAAATCCAATAGACCCTTTTTTGTCTAAAATAATTCTGGAATTAATATCAAATACAAGCCAATATTCATCAGATCTAAACACCAACCTATCTACTTGTGCAAGTAACTGAACTTTCTTTTCATTTTGTAACACTATATTGAGAACATCATGATCATAAAATAATAAAGATTTTGATGGGACTTTTACATAAGTATAATTAAATCTCACCATTCCTTCTTTAGCATCGAACTGAAGATTGGAATTCATCTCAATCCAATTGTTATTAATTTTTATTAGCTGTTTGTCATCTTCAAAATTTAGTTTGTAACCGTTTACCTCAAGTTCTCTGTCTTGAAATTTAAAAATAGCTATCCCTTCTAAATAGTTAATAGCGATATCGCCTTTATCATCTATGTATAAATTTGTTTGAGATGAATTGCTCAATGCATAATCTTTGCTCTCAATACTAAACTTCTGATCTTCCCAATACATGATCAACCGTCTGTTTTGCATTTGAACCATAACAAAAAGTGGATAAAAATACATTTCAATACCCTTTGGAACTCCCACGATATGCTGGTCTAAATACAAAATATTCTCTTTATCGTCAAACAGTGCATGCTCCGAAAACTGTAATAAACCATTCTTTTCTCTAACAATATCCTGTTCTAAATAAGAATAAAGGTCGGCAGCGGCGGCTTTATAAATCTTCGGCTCAGGCAATGTTTCCTGCATTCTTTGCTCTTGTGAAGGATTTATCTTTCCTTTTATGATAATAGAATCTTTTTTTTCTAAAAAAGCAGTCTCAGACATCTCTTCTGTCTTGAATTTCAATAAATTCTGCAAATTGATATCTTTCAAAGAGACAGCATCATCATTGATGCTTTCGCTTTCCTCTACAATATAATTTACTTTACCTAGTTCACTCATTATTTGTACCTTTATTTTTTATGCTGATTCAGCAATTGTTATATTATGAAACTTTTCGTTTCCAACCTCATTATTTGTTATGCCCGATTCTTCTTTTAATCTATCAACTAATTTTTGCATTTCTCTATATCTAAGGACTAACTGCGGGAAATCTTCCTCTGAAAGCCTTACTTCTAATAGCTCCATCTGCTTTTTGGTAGTCTCTAACATCCTATAATTTATCTCATCTCTAAGTTTATTAAACTGTTCTTTAGAAATCTCTAATCCTAGCCTTTCAGCATTCTTTAAAATACCCTTCATCTTATTCTCCAACAAATCGTATGCTGTGCCTCTAAGATCATATAATGAAGCTCTTTCTTCCAATGCCTCTTTAAGCATGTCCATTGTTCTATCCTTTGCAATCTCTTCAGCTTCCTTGCTTACTTGTTCATTAAGAACTTCAGTAAATACTCCCATTCTTACTAATCCATTCTTAAGCTTACGCATTTTAAACTCTGTCTTAAGACTAGTAGAAATGCCTGGGTTCATTGCTCTTTGCAAATATAGAGCTCTTAATCTATTAAGGAAAATATCTTTCTCATCTTTTTCATCAAATTCATATCCATGATGTTGTTTTTGTTTATTATCCTGGCTCATTCCTGCTTGACTAGACATAACGTTAACAGAAGCGCCTGCTGTTGCGTTTGCAGAAAAATCTTCTTTTTCTCTTGCTAGACCATAATCTTTCATAAAAGCTTCCATTGCCGTCTGTGCCCATTCTTCAGTAACTTTTGGGTTATTAGTTATGGAGTTAAGTTCTGTAACTCTAGCTTCAAAATCTTTAATCTTATCTACTTTCGTCTTAGATGGATCCAGAGATTCCTCCATTACAAAATCCTGCATTTCTTCAATAGAAAAATTTGCTAAATCTTTACTAGCGAAATACATTGCCTTGTTAACCATTCCTTGGAATGTATCATCAAATCCTCCAAAGTCTTGGCCGCCTAATAATAAATTTGATACAAAATAATCTGTAAACTTGTTTAACCTAGTATCAGCTGTTAACGAATCTAGTTTATTGCCTATGCTTAGCTGTTTTTGAGTGATTGCATCCTTTATCTTGCTTCTTATCTCCTGCTTAACTGTTTTCTTTACAGCCTGTTGTATATCTTTAACCTGCCGTGAAGTAAGTCCATGATCCTTAAGTAATTCTTCTTCATTTTTCATTAAACTATCCAAGTCTTTATCAGGAACCATTAAGTATTTGCGATAATGGTCGGTATACTTAACCATCATTTCTTCTTTAGTTCTAGCTGGCGCAGCCTCTTTAACTGCTTCTGTCTCTTTTTTTCTAACTTTTGTAGAATCAGAAGATTCTTTATCCTTCACTGCTTCCAGTGATTTATCTCTTACTCCTGCTATTTGTTTATCTTTGGCTTCCTTCTTTTGAGCTTCTTCAATATCTACTTCTTCTATTTCATCAACGACATCCTCATCTTCAACTTCTTCTACCTCAGCTGCAATTTGCTGTTTAAGCTTATTGATTGCAATCGTGTCATCATCATCTATTATTTCTTGCTGATCTTTCCTGTTTCTTCCACTATTATCTTGATCCATCTCTTCTTCAGAAGACTTACTCTTATCAAAATTCGCTAAAGTCTGGTCTTTTTCTTCAGTTCCTTTTGGCTTAACTAACTTATCTCCTGCTACTTTATCTCTTACGCCACTTTTTTCTTCAAATATCTGTTTCTCAAGCTTTTCATGATTATCTGCTTTGGTATTCTCATCTGTTTGCATTAACTCTTTTTTTAATGCTGTTGCTGCCTGGCTCTGAGCTAGTCCATCTGACATTTCCATCAATTTAGCCTGAGAACTCAGCGTAACTTCATCATTCTTCATGGAATCTTGTCCGAATAAAAGCTTCATCTCGCCCATCAAATCAACATTTTTTTTACCTTGATCTCCCGCAAACAAAATATCTTGTTCTGAGCTAGCTACTTTATGAATAAACTCTTTTAATAATTCTTGCTTAGCATCTTTCTCATTCCCTTTTAATAAATGCTGAAGCGGAGATACGGACTCTTTGGTCTTGCCTGCCTCGCTAGGATCTTTCACCTGCTCAGAAGCTTGTTCCTGAGCGCTAAGAACAAGTTTCTGTAAAGTATCTGTATTTACATCTACCTTTGAGTTGCCTTGCGCAGAATTACTATTTCCACCCTGTGCTTGTGCTACATTACCTTGTCCCATATCCATCAGTATTCCCCTTTATTGTCCTGAATAGACTTTTTGGCCCTGTTTTTGTATTGTTTCTCTAGTTTGCTTTGATTCATCATTGTCATAAATCTGCGATAACTTTCTCTCATGAGAATCTATTCTTCGCTCAACATTCTTTATCATAGAGTTGAGTTTAGTAATCTTCATATCTATCTCATTTGCATCAACTGTTTCTCCGTCCTTATTATCGGAAACAAGCACGGATACCCGAGTATTATCTGAAATGTTTTTCTTCTTCTTTTTGTTAGCAAATGTTGCCATGTTTCCCCCCATAAATATACATAACTCTACCTATAGTAATATCGCCAATTTTAAGCGTATTTATTCATTCGAATATGCTGGTGGGTTATAGGTGCATGCTATACTGTATCAATCATGAAAGAAGTTACTATTTATACAGATGGAGCATGCAGCGGGAACCCAGGTCCAGGTGGCTGGGGAGCAATCCTAATATGCGACGGAAATGAAATAGAATTAAGTGGAGGATCTCCTGCTACTACTAACAATATTATGGAGATGACAGGAGCAGTAGAGGCTCTTAAAAGTTTAACGGAAACATGTAAAGTAACAATCTACTCTGATAGCAAATATGTTGTTCAAGGAATTAGTGAATGGATTATTGGTTGGAAGAAAAAAGGCTGGAAAAATGCATCAAAAAAACCTGTTAAAAACAAAGAAGTATGGCTAGCACTAGACGAACAGAACAATAGACATGATGTAAGCTGGAATTGGGTTAAAGGACACGCTGACAACCCTTACAACAATCGTTGCGATGAACTAGCTGTTGCAGCAATAGACGATTTTAGATAATTTAACCTCCCTCGCCTTCTCTAACTAACTGCAACTAAACAAGTAGCCCGCCGATATATATATATGATTAAAAACAAAATAATTGCCCATACAATTGATTCAAGCTCACGTGGCAAGAATAACAAACCATACCCCCTAGAGACTCAATGGATTGCATCAGGCATTGATAGTGAAGTTTATAGAGATGGGGAAACTATAGTAAAAGTTTATGCATGGAGAACGATTGAAGAGTTGCTACTTTACAAAGACGCAACGGATAGAATAAAAAATATACTTGAAGGAGAAGATGATCATATAACACTGAATGGGGGAAAATATAGAATAATCTACAAAGTTAACCCAATTGATAATGTTTATACAGGTTCTAGAGGAGACGTTATTTCCCGAAGCGCATATGTGGAAGGGATAAACATTGGAGTAATTACATTTAACGGAGAAGATCTTGCCCTAGCAGTAACGGAATTAAATGAACCTCAAGGTAGGGTAATTAAAACTTTATCAGATGATAAGAATCAAATTCTTAGGACAATAGAACTTTTGTTGCAAGAAAAAACAACCATAGCTGAAAAAAGAACCGGGTTTAAAGGAATACATCTATCATGTTTTCAGAATGTAAAACTCTCATTCTCTCATGATAATTCCACAATATATTTTACAATCACAGACATAAGCTCGTCTGTTGAATCATTAAAAGAACCGAAAACTAATTTTAAATAGAAATAACTGTATCACTCAAAAGTGATGCATTTTTATCTTTATCTGAAAGAATTGGGTCTGATATTGGCCACTCTATGCCAATCTGAGGATCATCCCAGCGTATAGAGTTATCACATTCTGGGGCATAATAATCTGAACATTTATATTCGAATCTAGCTACTTCACTAACTACACAGAACCCATGACCAAACCCATTAGGGACATAAAGCATATGGCCATTCTTCTCAGACAAATAAGCTCCCACCCATTCCCCAAAAGTTGGAGAGTCTTTTCTTAGATCTACTGCAACATCAAACACTTCACCTTCGGCTACTCTAACAAGCTTAGCCTGATTATGAGGAGCTGACTGAAAATGTATACCTCGTAATATGCCTTTTTTTGAATAACTAAAGTTATCCTGAACAAATTCTACATCTATACCATTTTCAACAAACAAATTTTTTCTATATGTTTCTAAAAAATAACCACGTTCATCACCAAATACTTTTGGCTCAATAAGAATAACTTCTGGAATAGCTAACTTTATAAAATTCATTCCAATATTATATCACCATTTCTAAATACTATGCTACGTACAGTCACAAGTCTTTAGTGTATAATTTACATTATGTTCAACCTCTTCAATAAAGAAATTCCAGCAAATAATATACCACTAGATATTAATAAAAATATAATCAACACAGCTAATCACCCAGCTGAATTAGCAGAAATAATTATTGATAAAGGAATCGGCTGCTATCTAATTGACTCTCAGGGCAATAAATATTTAGACGCTGTATCCTCAATGTATACAAATATACATGGGCATAATAACAAGACTATTAATGACGCCATAATTACTCAGGTAAATATGATATCTCATTCTACTCTTTCTGATATTTCCCATTCTCCGGCAATTAAATTAACCACTCAATTACTATCTATTTTGCCTAAAGAGTTGCAACAAATCATGTATACGGATAATGAACTATCAACGATTGAACAAAGCTTAAGACTAGCAATCGAAACAACTAAAAAGGACAATTTTTTAGTATTCTCCAATGAACTACACACAAAAACACTACAAAGCATAAATAATAAAATTAAAATAATTAACTTACCGTACCCGGAAATTACCAAATATGACATAGATCAAACAACAGAAGTTATTGAACTAAATGACTATATTTCAAAGCAAATAATTAATCATAAAAAGAATTTAGCAGGAGTTATTATTGAGCCGTTAATTCAGTCACTTAATGATGTGAAAAAGTCTCATCCGGCCATATTAAAAAATATACGGGATAAATGTAACGAACTAAACATCCCTCTTATATTTGACGAAACAATGACTGCTTTTGGCAGAACTGGGGGAATGTTTGCATTTGAGAAAGCAGGCGTAATACCAGACATCCTTTGTTTAGGCCAATCTTTATCAGGCGGTTATCTGCCTATCGGAGCAATAGCAGTATCAGAAAAAATCAAAACAAAAGAAACATCAAAATCATTCAATACAAAATACCATTCATATATAGCAAACCCATTATCATGCGCAGCAGCTATTGCTAATTTACAATTACTTACAGAAAACCAATTCATTGAGAAAATTCAGGAAACTATCTACTACTTAATAACCGGACTAAAAGAAATACGAAAATTAACTCATGTAGCAAAAATCATACAAGAAGGACTCATTGTTAGCATCACTTTTTGCAAGGATGAGGCAAAAACTCCTTATCCAACTGAAAAAAAAGTTGGATATAAAATATTTAAAGATGCTTTAAAAAATGGTGTATTACTCGGAAAAACTGATAATTCCATTATATTATCGCCTCCACTAACAATTACAAAATCAGAGCTAAACCTTTTGTTAGAAAAAACAAAACATAGTATAATAAATGTCACCAAAGGGTTGTAAATTTATATGTTAATAAAAAAGAATAAAAAACTTGTTTACTTAAAAAAAGAAGCCACATTTGATGGAGAGATTAATAGCTCAGATAATATATATCTTGAGGGAAACGTTTCTGGCGAAGTAAAAACTTCAAAAAATGTATATGTTTTGAAGGGTGCCAATGTAACATCAAACCTTACTGCTGATAACATTCAAATATTTGGATCAGTTAAGGGGAATATCACAGCAACAAAAAAAATTATTATTAATGAAGCTGCTCGAGTATATGGAAATATTCGTTGTGAAAGTTTAAAATTACTAGATGGCGCACTATATAGCGGTCAATTAGAGGTAACGGAGATTTCTAAGTAAATGAAATTTAGCTTAATTAAAGAAAATCCTATCTTTGTATTATTACTTGGATTATGCCCAACACTTGCTGTAACAACCTCCGCAATAAATGCTTTAGGCATGGGGTTATCTACACTATTTGTGTTGTTAGGATCCAATATCATTGTATCTCTTATCAGAAAAAGCATTCCAAAAGAAATAAGAATACCTGTTTTTATTACAATAATTGCAACATTTGTTACTATCATACAAATGTTACTAGCTGGATATTTCCCAGCCATTAATAAATCGTTAGGCATATACATTCCACTTATTGTAGTAAACTGCATAATCCTTGGGCGAGCTGAAGGTTTTGCATTTACAAACAAGTTACTGCCATCTATCTTTGATGCATTAGAAAAAGGTGCTGGGTTTATCTTTGGATTACTACTTATTGGTATAGTAAGAGAAATTCTAGGTAACGGAACCATTTTTAATGTAACCCTATTATCTAGCTACAAACCAATGCTTATTATGATATTACCTCCTGGAGCTTTTCTTGCTATGGGAATGATTTTGGCAATTATGAATAAGTTTAATGAAGAAAAATCATGAAATATAACAAACTACTAACTGAAAACCTAAAAATAGAAGCAGCACCTGAAGCAGATTTGCTGTATATACCTGCCTGTCAACATATTGGATCACCATCTAAAGTTATTGTTAAAAAAGGAGATACTGTAAAGGTTGGACAGTTAATAGCTGAATCTACTGGGTATTGTTCTACAAATATACACGCTAGTGTCTCTGGAAAAGTAATTGATGTTATAGATCATATACATACAAATGGATCAAAACCAGACACCGTTGTTATTGAGAATGATCATAACTACAAAACTATCAAATTAGCCCCAATTCCTGATTATAAAAACTTAACCAATGAAGAACTTGTAGCAAAAATAAAAGAATTTGGAATAGTTGGATTAGGTGGAGCAACTTTTCCTACTCATATAAAACTTTCACCAGGAAAACCAGTTCAAGAAATAATTATTAATGGAGCAGAATGTGAACCATATCTTACAGCTGACCATAGACTGCTTATAGAAGATACGAAAGCCTTCTTTGCTGGAATTGATGTTATAGATCATATACTTAACCCTGAAAGAATATATGTAGGGGTTGAAGACAATAAAATGGAATGTATTAAGACACTTAAAACATACGGTCTTCATCATTCTAAAGTAGAAGTAAAAAAACTTCCAACAATGTATCCTCAAGGTGCTGAAAAAGTACTTGTCAAAAATATTACAGGCAAAAACATACATAAACTCCCGATAGACCAAGGAGTTGTAGTTCTAAATGTCGCAACTGTCGCACAAATAGGAAAATCATTTGCAACAGGTATGCCTTTGATAGATAGAATAGTAACAGTCAGTGGAGAACTATTAGAAAAACATTACAACTATAGAGTTAGAATAGGCACAAAGTTTGAAGATATACTACCTAGCTTAGATTACTTAAATGATAAAGAACATAAAATAATATCAGGTGGACCAATGATGGGTATGGCTCAATATGACCTATCGGTACCTGTAATTAAAGGGACTTCCGGGATCCTTGTAATACCAAACAATACAAAAGAAGAAACAGACTGCATTAGATGTGGCACATGTATAGACAATTGCCCTCTTGGTCTACTTCCTATTGCTGCTGCAAAAAAGGGATTTCAGGCTATGGACTGTATGGAATGTGGTCTTTGTTCTTATAATTGTCCTGCTAGTGTTAACCTTGTACAAAGAATTAGATCACAAAAAAATAAAATAAAAAGGATCGCTTGCGAGTGTAAAAAATGAATATAGTAGTATCGTCATCTCCACATATTAAAGAAAAAACATCAACCAAAAGTATAATGCTAAACGTTATTTTGGCATTACTGCCTGCAGCATTTGCTGGAGTATACTTTTTCGGCATACAAGCATTAAATATTATTGTTTCATCAATGGCATCAGCTATATTAATAGAATTTGCAATTAATAAGTTTAAAAAAGAGAAAACAACAATCCATGACGGATCAGCAGCACTAACCGGATTATTAGTAGCCTTAATAATACCTCCATCATTACCAATCTGGATGGTATTTGTAGGAAATCTAGTAGCAATTGGTATTACTAAACACACCTTTGGTGGGCTAGGCCAAAATATTTTCAACCCAGCTGCCGTAGCTAGATGTTTTTTAGCTGTTGCTTACCCTGTAGCAATGACAACATGGATAATGCCATCAACTTGGTTCAATACTTCTGCAATTACAACAGCTACCGCACTAGCAAAAGAAACACCGTTTATTGCTAGCAACTATCAAATGTTACTAGGTAATATGCCTGGATGTATCGGTGAGACTTCTGCACTTGCCCTTATTATTGGTGCAATTTGGTTGTTATATAAAAAAATAATAGATTGGAGAATTCCAGTTAGCTTCTTGGGAACTATTGTACTGTTCTCATTGTTACTAAATACTGATCCGATGTTTCAGCTACTTAGTGGTGGTGTTATGCTTGGAGCATTTTTTATGCTTACAGATTATGTGACATCTCCAATGACAAAACATGGACGAATTATTTTTGGTATTGGAGCTGGATTAATAGTTATGTGCATTAGATCTTTTAGCAATATGCCTGAAGGAGTTGCCTTCACTATAATGATTATGAATATGACCGTTCCTATGTTAGACAAGTTAGGAACAATTATTCACTTAAAACTATATAACAAAAGGTATGAAATAAAAAAATGAAAAAACAATTATTTTTAGCTGGCTATTTAACATTAATAACCTTTACTTGTGGCACAATTTTATTTCATATGAATAACATAACCTTACCATTAATCAGAGCCCAAGAACAAAAAGCACAACAATCCGCATTAACAAAAGTTATGCCAAAAGCAATAAATTTTTCTGAAACAGAAAAAGGAATGTTCAAGGCAATTAGTAAAACAGGCGAACTTTGTGGTTATATATTCAAGGTTGATCCGGTAGGATATGGTGGTGCAATAGACATGCTTGTCGGCATTTCTAATAGAGCAGTAACTGGAATATTTATACTTAAACATACCGAAACCCCAGGACTTGGAGCAAAAGCCGAAGAAAGCTCATTCCAACAACAATTCGTTGCTAAATCTATCGAAGATAGCTTCAAAGCTAAAAAAGACATAAAAGCAATAACTGGTTCCACCATAACTAGCCAAGCTGTAGCTGATGGAATAAGAACTGCTATTCAAAAATATAACCAAATAACTTTAGTAAAGGACTAATTATGACAAATACCTCACTAAAAATAACCGTTGCGGGTATACGTGGAGAATCAAACTCTTCGCTTCTACCTATGACTGCGCTTAAATTTGCTGAAATCTTTGGTTCTATGATGAACAAAGGAAAAGTAGTATTAGGAACCGACACGAGACTGAGCACTCTAGCTTTCAAATCTGCAGTTATTGCAGGATTGTCTGCAACTGGCTGTGACATAATTGATATTGGCGTTGTAGCAACACCAACAACACAAGTCATGGTAACAAAGCTTAAAGCAGCTGGCGGCATAATGATTACAGCTTCTCACAATCCTATACAATGGAATGGCTTAAAGTTTATCTCAAAAAGAGGCATTTTCTTTGATGAAGAAGAGATGCATAGAATATTTGATGCCTATGATAATTATGATAGTAATATAAAAACAAGCATTACTAATGAACAATTTGTTAACACAAAAACAATTAGCTACGCAGATGTAACTAAACTTGGGAATATATCTACTCACCTTTCAGCAGGAGAAGAACATATCGACCATGTACTAGCCCACGTTGATGTTGATCTTATACGTAAATCAAACCTCAAAGTAGTAGTTGATAGCTGTAATGGATCTGGCGCAGTAGGCAACCCTATACTTTTCAAAAAATTAGGCATAGATTTTATAAACATCAACAGCTCTCCTGATGGAAAGTTTACAAGAAACCCAGAACCACTTCCTAAAAACATTGGTCTTCTGAAAGAAAAAGTATTAGAACACAAGGCTGATATTGGATTTGCACAAGATGCAGATGCTGACAGGCTAGCAATAGTTAATGAAAAAGGTGAAGCTATTGGCGAAGATTATACACTTGTACTAGTTATGAAATATATCCTTGATAGGCATCCTAATCCAAAAGGAAAGATTGTTGCGACTAACCTTTCAACATCTATGGCTTTTGATGATGTGGCAAAAGAATATGGTGCACTTGTAACTAAAACAAAAATTGGAGAAGTAAATGTATCAAAGGTACTACTTCAAAAAGATGCTATTGTTGGTGGAGAAGGTAACGGCGGGGTAATTATCCCTGAGATAGGACTTGGAAGAGACTCTTATGCAGGAATAGCCTATATGCTTGAATACCTTGCTGCAAAGAAAATGACGGTATCAGAAATAGTGGCAACTGTTCCAAAATATGAAGTTGTAAAAACAAGTAAACGTGTTTCTACTGGGGAAGAAGTCTCAAAGGTATTACAAGAAGTTGAGACAGCTTTTGCTGGTGAAACAATGGATAAACAAGACGGAATCAAGGTAATATTTGAAAATTCATGGATTCATGTAAGAGCTTCAAATACAGAGCCAATTCTACGATATTTTGCTGAAGCAAAAACCATGAAAGAAGCTCAAGCGCTTATAGACAAGGTATTCTAAAAATGAAGAAGAATGAATTAAGACAAAATATACTAGCAAAAAGAAGAACAATTTCAATAGAAGATGTGACTGAAAAGTCAAACATAATAAACAAAAAGATCCTAGAGTATCTAGCAACACTTAAATACGAATCAATAGCCGTATACTACCCTATCCACAAAGAAGTAGACATAAAGCCTATATTTAAAAACCTATGGGATCAAGGGAAAAACATACTTCTTCCTTATGCAAAAAAGAATGGAGAAATGGATTTTAAATTATTTGAAAAAAATACATTTCTAACTAAAGATGATTACGGTATTCAATCACCAAAAACAACCAATCTTTTCCCAACTGATTTAATAGATGTGGCACTAGTTCCGTGCGTATCATGTGATAAAAAAAATAACCGAATAGGATATGGTGCAGGTTTTTATGACAGGTTCCTAAACAAAACAGATGCAACCGGCATTGGCGTGTGTTTTGATTTTCAGTTAGTTGAAAAAATACCTACTGAAAAACAAGATGAAAAACTAACAACTGTCATAACTGACTAATTAGCATCTGCTATTGCATAATGGTTAAAATTTGACTATACTACCAAAGGCATATTCAGCTGTTCAGGAGGAACTAGTTTTTTGGATATAAAAATAAATAAAGACATCTGCATAGGTTGCGGAGTTTGTGCGGCGATGGTAGAAGATATATTTGCTATAAATGAAAATAGCGGATTAGCTGAAGTATTGTCACAGAATAGTAATAATAAAGAAATAATAGAAGAAGTCATAGAAACCTGTCCGGTAAATGCTATTTCATTACTTTCATAACATTTACTTTAGAACGATATTTATTTAACATTGGATAAGGGAGAATAAGTAAAAAATAATGGAATTCAATACTGCAATTAATAGCAATGATGGTGCAACCCCAAATATGGTGACTCCAGAGGATATACTCCAAGTTATTGCCAATCCAGAAAATAATATGGATCAATTAGAATCATTCATTGATGATAATAGACTCGTAATACAACCAACTGACAATAATAATGAAGAAGCTCCTAGGCTAACAAAAAAACAACTAGAGCAACAAGAAGCAGAAAAAGTAAAAACGTCTGATGTTGTTAAAATGTATCTTAAAGAAATTGGAAAAGTAGAACTACTAACACTAAAAGAAGAACAAACTATAGCTAAAAAAGTTGCTGAAGGTGATTTAGTTGCAAAACAAGAATTAATAGATGCTAACTTAAGATTAGTTGTTAGTATTGCAAAAAAATATATTGGCAGAGGAATGGCATTTCTAGATCTTATACAAGAGGGTAATATCGGACTTATTAGAGCCGCTGAGAAATTCGATTATACTAAAGGTTATAAGTTCTCAACCTATGCAACATGGTGGATAAGACAAGCTATCACAAGAGCCATATCTGACCAATCTAGAACAATTAGAATACCAGTGCACTTAGGTGAGACTATGAGCAAACTTAGAAAAGCATCAAGACACCTTATGCAAGAGTTTGGAAGGAAACCTACTGAAGAAGAAGTAGCTGACTATATGGACATGCCTCTAGAAAAGGTTAGAGACATATTCAGATCTTCATTAACACCAATATCACTAGAAACACCTATTGGAGATGAAAGCGATAGCTCTAAACTAGGTGACTTTGTAAAAGATGATAAGACAGAATCACCAGAAATGAGCTTATATAGAACATTACTCAGAAAAGACTTGGATGAAATCATGCAAGAACTTTCTGAAAGAGAACGAATGGTTATTAATCTAAGATTTGGTCTTGTTGATGACAGACCAAGAACACTTGAAGAAGTGGGAAGAGTATACGACGTTACTAGAGAAAGGATCAGGCAAATAGAAGCAAAAGCAATAAAGAAACTGCGACATCCGTCTCGTCTTAAAAGGCTTAAAGGCTATCTAAAAGAGGAATCCTGACCTTGAAAGTAAATATAAGCTTAACTCACGAAGAACGAAGCCTATTTAATCAAGAGCTAAACCAGCATATATCCCTTATTGAATCCAGTCTAATTGAATTAGAACAAGCATATTCAAAAGAACTTATAGAACAACTTTTTCGCAGTTTCCATACTATCAAAGGCAATGCGGGAATGATTGGTTACACGCCAATGCAACAAGCTGCAGCAGAAACTGAAAATATTTTACAATTCTTTAGACAAAATGAAATCAATATAGAAGAAAATACTAGTAAAACATTATTTGAAGTACTAGATTACGTCAAACTATTGGCAGCACTACTGAACAAGCCAAATTTTGAAATAGACGAGCCTGCTTATAATGAAATCATAGCTCTTATAAAATCTACTAATAACACAGAAAATAAGAAAGACTCTTCAGAAGAAACTACACAAAAAAATAAAAAAGATAAAGAATCGAACAAAGATAAATCAAAAGGCACAACTCTAAAAATTTCACTAGTAGATGATGCTGAAATGCCTGCAGTAACTTTTTATCAAATAATTCATACCGCAGAACAACACTCAGAAGAATTTGTTTCAACACCTTCTAGTGCTGACATAAAAGAAGGTATTAGTGCAGATATTCTAACAATAACATTACCTACTAGCTTCAGTAATGACAATTTAAATAAAATGCTAGATGAATTATCAATTATTGATGATATAAAATTTATTAAAAAAATATTCAGTGTTAAGGCTAGGGATAAAGGCAAAAGAAGTCTAGAAACAAGGGTAATGAAAAACACAAAAGAAGAATTAAGCGAAGTACAAGTAAATATTAATGAATTAGATGATTTGATAAACCAACTTGGAGAAATAATGATTGATAGGAACAAGATAGTTGATGCAATCTCTAATCTTGAGAAAAGACTTCCTCTTGATAAAGATATTGAAAAACTCTCAGAAGCATCAGCACATTTATGGGCATCTTCATACAGACTACAATCTCAATTACTTAATATAAGAGCAATACCTCTAAGAAATATTGTTGATAAATATAATCGATTAGCCAGAGAAATAGCAAAAAATATAAATAAAAAAATAAAATTAGAAGTAAAAGGACAAGAACTTCGGTTAGATAGAATTATTCTAAATTATTTAAATGATATTTTGATTCACCTTATCAGAAACTCCATAGACCACGGCATTGAACTTCCAGGTGACAGAAAGAAGTCTGGCAAAGAACTAACAGGGACTATTAAAATTATTGCAGAACAAAAAAGCAACAAAGCGGTCTTTCAAGTATCTGATGATGGAAAAGGTATCGATGCTGAAGTAATAAGAAAAAAAATTATTGAAAAAGAAATTGCATCTATTGAAGACGCTAATGAAATGTCCGATGAACAGGTAATAGAGCATATATTCCATTCTGGATTCTCAACAAAAGAAAATGTTTCAGATATCTCTGGCAGAGGAGTTGGCATGGATGTTGTAAAAAACACTATCCAGAAGCTAGGGGGAGGCATTACTGTTTCTAGTAAAAAGGAAGTCGGCACTACCTTCAAAATAACATTACCGTTAACACTTGCTATCATTAAAGGACTCATAATTGATATCGATGAAAAGATATTCATAATTCCAATCACCTATATTGAAGAAGTAATTGATATTAGCGATTATGAAATTAAAAAAATTAATGAGCATCCTCACATTATGTATAGAGATGATGTTGTTCCAATTTTACACCTTAAAGAGATATTATTTGGAGAAAAAACAAAAAACTCATCTCATACCAAAGGAATTGTTTTGTCTTTTTCTGATAAAATAATTACACTAGTAGTAGATAAAATAATTGATGAACAAGAAATTGTTATTAAGAATATAGACTTTGTAGACCAGCTATATTACCTTATTCACTCTGCCACTATTCTTGGAACTGGGGATATAGGACTTATTTTAGATGTATCGGCATTGTTCGATGAGATAAAAAGAAAGTATAATCTACATTAAAGATGAAAATATTAATATGCGATGATTCTATTTATGTACGAACAAAACTATCAAAATTCTTAAAGGATTATAGTTTTGAAGTTATTGAAGCAAGCAATGGTGAAGAAGCGATTGCCAAAAACAAGCAACATTCTCCAGACATTGTCATTCTAGACATTATTATGCCTATTCTTGATGGTATAAATGCAATGTTGCAAATTAAAAAACAAAACAAAACAACTCCGGTAATAATGTTGTCTAACATAGGACAACAAACCCAAATCATTGAAGCACTACAAAAAGGGGCAGACGAGTATATCGTAAAACCTTTTGACCCTGGAAAACTTTTAGCTGTTGTAGAAAAATATAAAGACAATAAAATCCCAAATGATTAATCTAGAGCTACTAATGGTATCTCTTATATTATCTAGCTGTATCCTAGTAATAATACCTATATTTCTCTCAATTGCTTTGCATAGAAAAATAAAACTTTCTTACAAATTTTTATCACTTGGGATTGTATTATCTATTCTCAGCATAATAAAATTTCCGATCCTTTTCACAACATCAGGTGGTCCAATAATAAAAACCATTATTCTAAGCACTCTTGTTTACGCTCTAGCTGAATCAGCAATAAGAATATATATACATAGAAAACTATCTCATCAAACATACGAGAATATTATTAGTATTGCGCTAGGTTATATATCAATAAAAAATGCTGGCATATTTCTTTTTCAGTTTTTTAACTTCACACAACTATCTGTTGTTGCAACACAGGAACCAGAGTTGCTTCAGGAATTAACAAGAACTAGTTCAGAAGGCATCTTGTACTTCGGTCAAATTTTTCACTCTGTTTATATATTCTTATATGCGCTAATGCTTATTTCATTTATTATAATTAGTCATAAAAACATTCATAGGTTTTGGAAATTTGAACTTCTATTTGTTGCAATAAACTTTTGGGTAATTCTAGGTAACACTACAATAAATAAACTAGCAAATAATCCAGCAACAATAAACCTTTATTTATACTTTAATATTTTCCTAATTTTTTTCTTTGCTACAACTGTGGCATATACCTATGGTTATATTCGAAATGTTAAAACAGAAACAACTCCAACAAATAAATAAAGCTCTCTTAAAAGGAGACATCATTGCACTACCAACTGACACAGTCTATGGACTAGCTTGTGATGCGTTCAACCTAGAAGCTGTCAGGCGCATTAGCGAACTAAAAGAAAGAGAGGCCACCAAGCATTATGTTATTCAAGTAGCAGACAAATCTAAGCTGCAAGAACTTATTGAACCTTTAACTGAATTACAAGAAAATATTATAGAAAAGTATTGGCCTGGAGAAATTACATTCATCTTTAAGAAAAAAAAAGAATTAAAACTCCCTTATCTTGGAGACACAATTGGCATCCGAATACCAAATCATGCTATTACAAAAACAATTCTTGAATCTTACAGCAATCCGCTGGTAGTAACTAGCTTAAACATGTCAGGAGAGGCACCTGCTACAAAGGTGAGTGATATTTCTGAAGAAATCAAACCGATGATAAGCGTTATTGTTGAAAACTCACAAGAATCCTCTAATAAGGCATCGACAGTCGTGGATATTTCTAAAGTCACTCCGATTATCTTACGCCAAGGAAGAACAAAATTCTCTCTCAACTAACCTTGTCCATTAGCTCAATCCTGCTATAATAAGAATCACTAAACAGGCAAAAAGGACAAAATGAATGACCATTTTAATAGTAGACGACAATAAAGACATTCTTACACTAGTAAAAACTATACTTGAAATAGAGAATTTTCATACAGAAGTTACAGATAATGGTGCAGACGCGCTAAAACTATGTGAAACAAAAGAATACTCGCTTATATTCCTTGATTTAATGATGGATGGTATTGATGGATACACCGTAATCAATGAATTAAGACAACAAAAAGAATATACAGAAACGCCAATAATTGCACTTACAGCAAAAGCTTTCCAAAAAGACAAAGAAACCGTTCTAAAGAACGGCTTCACTGATCATCTATCTAAACCTTTTAGGACTAATGATATCTTAAATTTTGCTAGAAAATTTATTACTAGTTAAAACTACTAACTGCTTCTTCTTCGTTATTTAGAATATCTATTTTCTTAGAAATCTTTGTAATGTCCAAAACTCTTTTAACATCTACATTGGGATTTAATATTTTAAGCTGACCATCTTTTTCAACAACTTGCTTATAGCTATCAAAAATAGCTCCTAGCCCAGATGAATCAACATAACTAACATTTTTAAGTTCAAGGATTATTTTAATCTTTCCTTGATTCAACTCTTCTTCTACTGCTTCTATTAATAAATAGTTATTATCAACATCAAGCTCGACATCCCCACTCACTATATTGCCAGACTTATTGGCACCTAAGCTTAATATTACCACGTCTCTTTTAATATCTTTTTGAATCTCTAACACTTCAATTCCCTCCTCGTTTATAAAGCTTACTTTATCTACAGCCTAATTATATAGCATATATAGAACAAACACAATTATCCTAAACTCTTTTTACAACCATTACAGTAAAGTCATCATGTGCTGGAATTCCTTCAGCATATGTAAAAACCTCTTCATGTATTTTATCAACAAGATCAGCAGCAGATAGATGCTTATTTTTAACAAGTAATTTTCTAAATTTCTCTTCTCCATAATCTGTATGATATATGTTTCTAGCTTCTGTAACGCCATCAGTAAATAAACAGACTATGTCATCTTTTTTCATCTTTATTACTTCTTGGTCATAATCCGCATCCTTAAATGCACCTAAAGGAAGTCCGCCCTCTTCTAATACCGTAAACTCATTGGTCTCTCCATCCAAATACAATGGGTTCTCATGACCAGCATTTGCATATCTGAAAGTCTTTTTCTTATCATTAACAATCCCATATACACTTGGGATGTAGTTCTTAACGCTTTTATTCCTATATAAATTTGAACTTATTTGCTCAAAGATTTCTGATGGATCTTCATTTTCAATTACTGATGTCTGCATTACTCCCTTAAAGAAGGCCATAATTAATGCAGCAGGAATACCCTTACCTACAATATCTGTCATCGTCACACCTAGTCGTTCTTCATCTAATTGAAAATAATCATAATAATCTCCACCAATCTCTCGGGCGGGAATGGACATAGCAGATACTTCGAAATTCTTTAATTGTGGCTCTATCTTGGCTTGCATGCTTTTCTGAATATTATGTGCAACTTGCAAATCTCTTTTGGTCATTTGTTCTTTTAACGTTTGTTCATGCAGCTTATTGTTCTCTATAGAAGAAGAGGCTAAAGACGCAATAGTTTCTAAAATAGAAATATCATTATTATTGAACTTCTCCTTACGAAATTCTGTTCTTATTAGAACAACTGCCCCAACTGTTTTGCCTCTTTCTATAAGTGGAATTACTAAAAGTTCTGGAATAATCATATCTATTAAGTCGTGGTTATTTGATTTTGTCACTTTAATAGAATCAAATTTCATGATTTGTGGAGCTGTCTTTAATAAGTCAAAAATTGTACCTTTTCCCTCAATTAAAATCCTATCTATGCTATATGGAAAATCAGTTATAAACTCGCTTAACATATCAGTACCGCTCATACCCATATCATTCCAGCTAGCTCTTGTCTTATACTCATCCTCTTCGCCCTCAGCAATAAGAACACAGCCTATCTGAGCCTTAGCGTGCTTCAAAACGATATCTCCTAATATCGACAACATGTCATCTAAATTAATAATGGAATACATCATCTCTCTTGCGTCATTTATCGCAGCTAACTTCTTATTAAGAAGTATTTTATATTTATTTGCTATAACAAAAAACCGTTCCTGAAACATCCAGCCAACAAAATCATAAGTCTGAGTCTGCCACGGCATTTCTTCCTCTTGATAAACAAGCATAGCCCCATGTAACTGATCATCAAGTACCATAGGATAAACTTTTATCTTATCTAACATGAACCCTAAATCCTCATGCTCTTCTCTCTGTTCAATGTAAAACTGAATTGTTTTACTTGTAAAAGCTAATCCTGTAGTCTTCTCTATTCTGTCTACTATTCTGTCTTTTGCCATAGTAAGCAATTCCGCAGGGTATTCGCTTATTCCATAAAGAACTGCCCTATTATGTTCGTTTATTGTCAGGAATCCTGTTAAGGGAGTAATCATCATTCTATCTTTTAAGAACTTCAATACTACACTAGCTAAGTCCTCCTCAGATTTAGCTTGCTCTATTTGTTCTTTTAAATGGTGAATATCTTCTAATAAATTACCTATCATTCTTTTCCCCTACCTACTATTCTATATTAAACTTCGGCTGACAGGAATAGGAATATTGATATCTGTTATTATATCTGAATTAAATTTTATAATTTCTGAAATATTAATTGTAATCATGTCAATCCTTATATAATGCTTTTTTTTTAATATCAAACCATATATAATATTCCCCATCAAAAATAATTTTAAACATTTATTTAAAGGAGAAAAAAATATGAAATCAAGACACGAATGCCTATTTACTTCAGAAAGTGTATCTGAAGGTCATCCCGATAAAATGGCAGACCAAATTAGCGATGCTATTCTAGATGCTTGTTTAGCACAAGATCCAGAATCGAGAGTAGCATGTGAAACTATGGTAAAAACTGGAATGGTTATTGTCTCTGGTGAAATTACAACTAAAGCGGTTATTCATTATGAGGAAATCATAAGAAATACTGTTAAAAAAATAGGATATGCAGATTCAAGCGATGGATTTGACTACAAAACTTGTGCTGTTATTAATGCTCTGGGGCACCAATCACCTGATATTTCTCAAGGTGTTACTGAAGGAGAAGGACTTTTCTGTGAACAAGGAGCTGGTGACCAAGGAATAATGTTTGGTTATGCAACAAACGAAACTAAAACATTAATGCCACTTCCTATTGAACTTTCTCACCAATTATTAATTAAATTAGCTGAACTTAGAAAAAATGGAAAACTTGCTTACCTTAAGCCAGATAGCAAATCACAGGTGACTGTACATTATGATGAAAATGGGCCTAAAAACATTGATACTATTGTTATTTCTACACAACATGGTGAAGATGTTACATTAGAACAAATCAGAGAAGACCTTATTGAAAAAGTAATTAAACCGACTATTCCTAAAAAACTTCTAGATGGAATTAAAGATGAGCATATTTACATCAACCCTACTGGTAGATTTGTTATTGGTGGTCCAATGGGTGACTGTGGTCTAACTGGCAGAAAAATCATAGTAGACACTTATGGCGGAATGAGCAGACATGGCGGTGGTGCTTTCAGTGGCAAAGACGCTTCTAAAGTAGACCGTTCTGCAGCATACGCAGCAAGATACATAGCTAAAAACATTGTAGCAGCTGGTTTAGCTGATAAATGCGAAGTGCAACTAGCATACGCTATTGGAAAAGCAGAACCTGTATCTATTTTTGTTGAAACATTTGATACTGGCAAACTTTCAGATGAAAAAATTACAGATTTAATCTATAAACATTTCCCAATAAAACCAAAAGATATAATTGAAGCTTTTGGGTTAAAAAGACCTATATATGAAGAAACAGCAGCTTATGGTCACTTTGGAAGAGAGCATTTTCCTTGGGAAAAATTAGATAAAGTTTCTGTTCTTAAAAAAGAGGTTTAATCATCAAAATTGGATTTATCAGCTTAGGCTGTCCAAAAAACCTTGTTGATACAGAGACAATGATTGGACAAGTTAATAAAGAACATCAGCTCACCAACAATATGGATGAAGCTGATGTCATGATATTAAACACATGTGCGTTCATTGAATCTGCAACTGAAGAAACTATTGAAAACATTATTGAACTTAGGGACTGGAAAAAATCCAAACAGGGAAGAAAAATAATAATTGCTGGATGTTTCGTTGAAGAAAAAAAAGAAACTATCACAACTGACTACCCTTTCATTGATGGAACTATTAATACAGGCGCTCTTTTACAAATAAATAGTTTATTAGAAAGCATCTCAACTTCTGATGGACAAAATCAAATCTACAGCAACAGAGAAAATAACTTACTAGGACAAGAAGAAAGAATTCAAGCAACTCCTCCTCACTATGCTTATCTTAAGATAGGTGATGGTTGTAATCACGGATGTTCCTTTTGTAAGATTCCCAAACTTCGAGGTGGCTCTTATTTTAAAAAATCAGAAGACATATTAAATGAAGCTAAAATTCTTGCAAATAGAGGAGTAAAAGAAATCATTCTAATTGCTCAAGATATTACCAGCTACAATGATGGCGAAAACTATAGATTACCTGCATTATTAAAAGACTTAGAACAAATTAAGAAAATCGAATGGATTAGGCTTTTATACCTATATCCCGACAATATAACTGAAGAGTTGATTAAAACAATCAAAGCGTCTAAAAAGATAGTTCGCTATATAGATATGCCAATTCAGCATATAAGTGATAAAATATTAACAAAGATGAACCGTAAAAGTTCTAAGAGCACAATAGTTAAAATCATTAGTCTTGTTAAAAAAGAATTATCGGATGCGAAATTAAGAACAACTGTAATCACAGGATTTCCTGGTGAAACTGAAACAGAATTTGCAGAGTTGTATACTTTTTTAGATCAAATAAAATTTGATCACCTTGGTGTTTTTGCTTATTCAGATCAAGAAAACATCGCTTCTTCTAAACTGGAGGGAAAGTTGGAAGAGGATGTTAAAGACCGCAGGGTCGACAAGATCATGAAAAGGCAACAACTAATTAGTACTAAATTAAATAAGAAATATGTAGGGCAAACAATGGAAATAATGATCGATAACTTAAATGGTGGCAGAAGGTACTTTGATGCACCAGAAATAGACGGATTTGTATTTATTAACGATGTTAATGATACGGATATAGGTCAAATAAAAAAAGTTAAGATTAAAAAAGCCCTTCAATATGATTTGATTGGCGAGTTTACTTGACCGTAGCAACAAAGATAACAATACTTCGCATTCTATTTATTCCCCTCCTAGTAATCCTTATGTTAACAAACCTGTTTCCTTTTCAGGAATTGGTTTCATTTGCCTTATATTTATTAATTATTTTTACCGATTACCTAGATGGATATGTAGCCAGAAAATATAATCAAATAACTGATTTAGGAAAGCTTCTAGATCCATTAGCAGATAAAATACTAGTTACCACTATGTTACTTTTATTTACTCAATACGGACAAATCGAGTTCTATTGGACAGCAATAATAATCTTTAGAGAATATGCAGTGCTTGGTCTACGCTCTATTGCAGCATTAAAAAATATAGTAATAAAAGCAGACATGTTTGGGAAAATAAAAACTGTTCTACAATTTACGTTACTTGCATTCCTTATGTTGGAGCTACCTGGCTCACAAGTATTAATAATACTAACTGTTATAATAACGGTATTATCTGGTACAAATTATTTCCTTAAAAATAAGGAGGTCCTCCGTGGTTGATTTTAAAAATATACTTACAGATACCGAACTTAATGATTTAAATATGTTACCTTTCAAGATTTATGATCTAATAAAAGAGCAAAATAAAACTATTACTACTGCCGAATCAATTACAGGTGGTGATATTGCTACATCATTCACAAAAATCCCAGGAGCTTCTTCAGTATTTCTTGGTGGAATTATTGCTTATTCTAATCAATTAAAGGTTCAAGAATGTTTAGTAGCGCCTAAAACTATTAAAAATTACGGAGAAGTAAGCTCACAAGTTGCTTCCGAAATGGCAAAAGGAATAAAAAGAAAATTCCAATCAAATATTAGTCTATCTACTACTGGCTATGCTGGTCCTAAAGTTAGCAATGAACAAGTAGGACTTGTATACACATCTGTGATTGTTGATGAAGAAGAAATAACTCAAAAACACCAATTTGAAGGTGAACGCAACGATATAATAAAACAAACGACATTCTCTGTACTCGAGATTCTCAAGTACATGCTTTCAAACAAAAACAAAGGAGGAAATAATGGCTGATAAATCTAATAAAAATCTTGAACTTGCGATACAACAAATAGAAAAAGAATTCGGTAAAGGTTCTATAATGAAGATGGGGGATAAAAAACATCTAAATATAGAAACTACCTCTACGGGTTCTATCAAACTTGATAGTGCTCTAGGAGTAGGCGGAATCCCTAAAGGAAGAATTGTAGAAATATATGGCCCTGAAAGCTCAGGTAAAACAACCGTAACTCTTCATATTATTGCTGAAGCTCAAAAAACTGGCGGAATCTGTGCATTTATTGATGCAGAACATGCTCTTGATCCAGCTTACGCAAAGAATATTGGGGTTAATACACAAGAATTACTTATTTCTCAACCAGACTGGGGGGAACAAGCATTAGATATAGTAGAAACTCTAGTCAAAAGTGGTGCTATAGATATCATTGTTGTTGACTCGGTCGCAGCACTTGTTCCTAAAGATGAACTAAACGGTGAAATGGGAGACCGCCATGTAGGACTACAAGCAAGATTAATGTCTCAAGCACTTAGAAAACTTACAGCTGTAGTAAGTAAATCCTCGTGTACCGTTATCTTCGTAAACCAGCTTAGAGAAAAAGTTGGCGTAATCTACGGAAGCCCAGAAGTTACAACTGGTGGTAAAGCTCTTAAATTCTATGCGTCAATTAGGCTCGATATTAGAAAAAAAGAAAGTATTAAAAAAGGTGATACATTTGTAGGAACTATGACTAAGGTAAAAGTTGTAAAAAACAAAGTAGCCCCTCCTTTTAAAGAAGCTTTATTTGAGATTATATATGGTAAGGGAATTTCAAGAACAGGAGAAGTGCTTGATCTTGCTGTTGAATATAAGATTATTGAAAAATACGGATCATGGTATAGCTACAAAGACGAAAAGATAGGTCAAGGAAGGGATAACGCACAAGTATATCTAAATGATAAGCCAGAAATTTTAAAAGAAATAACTGAAATCGTGACAAAAAAGTTAAAAGAAAATAGTTAGAAAATTATAAAGAAAGGACAATAAAATGTTAACAACAATAATATTAGCAGCAGTTACTGTGATACTACTACTTATAGTGGTATTCCTATTAACAAAAGAACAATCAGTACTGAAAAAAGAAAGAGATACAAAGCAACAGTCAGTAAAGATATTAAAAGAAGCAGAAAGAAAAGCAGAAGATATTAGAAGAGAATCTATTCTTCAATCTAAGGAAGAACTACATCTAAAGAAAAATGAACTAGAAGATGAGGCGAGAAAAGAAAGAGACAAAATAGCTTCAGCTGAAAATAGATTAATTCAAAAGGAAGAAAATCTAGATAAAAAAGAAGCAAACCTAGATTTGCTTACACATGATAATAAAAGAAAAGAAGAATCTCTACAGAAGAGAAACGAAGAATTAGACAAAATTTTTGAAGAGCAATCAAATGTTCTAGAAAATATTTCAGGACTAAGTAAGGATGAGGCAAAAAAAATGCTTCTTGATCACATGGAAAGAGAAGTCAAATATGATGCATCAAAAATGATCAAAGAAACAGAGGAACTTGCACAAAAAACAGCACTTAAAAAATCTAGAGAGATTATTGCTACAGCTATCCAAAGATGTGCAGTTGATAATGTGGTAGAAGTTACTACCTCTGTTGTTACTTTACCAAGTGATGACATGAAAGGAAGAATAATCGGTAGAGAAGGTAGAAACATAAGAGCATTTGAAACTCTTACGGGTATAGACCTAATCATTGATGATACTCCTGAAGCAGTTGTTTTATCAGGATTTGATCCGATTAGAAGAGAAATTGCAAAACTTACATTATCAAAACTAGTAACAGATGGAAGAATCCACCCTACTAGAATTGAAGATGTTTATAATCAAGCAAAAAAAGAATTAGAACTGAACATTATGGAACTTGGAGAAAAGACTGCTCTAGATGCTGATGTTCAAAATCTTTCACAAGAAATAATCTATCTTCTAGGTAGATTAAATTACAGAACTAGTTATGGCCAAAACGTAATGCAACACAGCATTGAGGTTGCTCACTTATCATCATTAATGGCTCAAGAGCTTGGGGTTAACGTTCGTTTAGCTAGAAGAGCAGGACTATTGCATGATTTAGGTAAATCTTTTGACTTCGAAAAAGAAGGTACTCACGCACAACTTGGAGCAGAATTTGCTAAAAAACATGGAGAGAATGATGAAGTTGTTCACGCTATATTAGCTCACCATGAAGAGGTTCAGCCTCAAACAATTGAAGCAATCATAGTTGCTGCTGCGGATGCAATTTCTGCATCTAGACCTGGCGCAAGAAGAGAATCTATAGAAGCTTACGTTAAGCGACTTGAGAATCTTGAGAATTTAGCTACTTCATTTAATGGTGTAGATAAAGCTTTTGCTATCCAATCTGGAAGAGAAATAAGAGTAATGGTTAAGCCTGATGTTATTAATGACAAGCTTTCTCCAAAACTTGCAAGAGACATCGTAAAGAAAATTGAGAACGAACTTGAGTATCCAGGAACTATTAAAGTTACAGTGATCAGGGAAACAAGGATTCAAGAAGTAGCTACCTAATGATTAGAGTTCTATTTTTTGGAGACATTGTAGGCAAAATTGGCAGGGAGGCTTTCTTTAGAAAGCTTCCTTCGCTTAAACAAAAACATGACGCTAACTTAATTATTGTTAACGGGGAAAACTCCTCAAACGGCAAAGGAATTACTCCTAAAGTATATAACGAGTATATTGAAAATGGTGTTGATTGTATAACCTCAGGCAACCATATCTTTGATAATAAAGAAATAATTGATAGCATGCATGAATACACTAGTCTAATAAGACCACTTAACTATAACAAAGGTGTTCCAGGTAATACTTTTTTCACAACAACGGTTAATGGCTCAAAAATAACGATTATCAACTTATTAGGGCAAGTCTTTATGCCGCCGATAGAAAACCCTTTCTGGGCGACAGAGGAGTTCTTAAAAGAACATGATGCGGACATATTAATCTTAGATATACATGCAGAAGCTACTTCTGAGAAAAAAGCTATGGCAATGCACTTCGCAAATAGAGTATCTGCGGTAGTAGGCACACATACACATGTGCAAACTAACGATGCGGAAATAATTGATAATTATACAGCCTATATAACTGACATAGGAATGGTAGGAGCAAAAAACAGCATACTTGGGATGAAGCCAGAACCAGTATTAAGAAGATTTCTCACATCTATGCCTGAAAGATTTGCACCTCCAAAAACAGATAATTATACATTATTGAATTACATAGAATTAGTTATTAACCCTGATGGAGCTGCTGAATCGATAACAGCACATAATAAATTAATTAAAAATGCACATGCGTAACTTTAAGTGCATATTTTTTATTTGAAATACCTAAATCACCACTAAATTTTTTAAACTCACCTACATTTAATACAACTGGAGTATCTAGAGGCATCTCTAATTGAATAATGTCGCCTATTTGTAAACATAATAAATCATTAACGGTTACCTCAGTCCTTCCAAAAATTGAAGTAACAGGAACTACTGCATCAGCAATGTTCTTTATTATTTCTTGTGTCTTTTTCTCTTCTTTTTTTGATCTGGTTGATCCCGAATCTTCAGATGTTAACTGATTAATAATATTCTCTAAAGCAACAAATGGAATACAATAAGTGATATTACCTACTTCATCGCCAATAATCACTTCAAACTTTAAACTGAGAACAGCATCATTTGGCTGACATAAATGCATAAGGTTTGGATTAACATCATCCTTAGTTATTCTTGGAACTTCATGCATTACTCTGCCCCAGCTCTCTTTTTGCAAAGAGAAAATCTGATCCATGATATTTGCAATCACCTTTGATTCAATCTCCGTAGGCTCATTTCTAGAAACACTTGTTGTTGTTCCTTTCCCTCCAAGCAATTTTTCAACTAATAGCAATGCTATATTAGAATCAATGCCAACAAATGCCTGATCATCTACAAAAGATACTAAATAATATAGCGAACCATCACTGACTTCTTCAATATATTCTTGATACAATCTTTGTTCTAAATAGTTTAAATAAATCTTAATATCTTGCCTCAAAAAAACTGACAATGAAGCACTAACCATACGAGACATATTGTCATGTATAGTCTTTAAACCACGCAACAATTCTTTAGAAAACTTGTTTGGGACTCTAAAATCATAGGGTTTGGCATCGCCTACATAACTTAAACTTATGGATTCATCTGGAGCGTCAGTATCTTCTGTTAAAAGAGCATCCAGTTCTTCCTGCGTTAAAATATTTCCCCCCACAGAACTAACCCCTATTCTTTATTTATTCTTTATTGCGAAAATCTTTAAGTGTTTCGTCATTCTCTAGTTCGTCCATGATGCTCATCATTAACATTGAAATATCTTCTTCTTTTAAATTCAATGCTTCTAGCGATTTCTCTGAAACTTTCTGATCTATTCCGCCTACACTAATCCCAATGCCCATAATAGTAACAATAATATTAGCAAGATGAACCATGTGCGCAGATAAGTTACCAGCCGTTGCCTCTTCAGGTCTATGGTGGTATTTAATTGTTTCAACAATATCATCAGAAAGATTCCACTTTGCACAAACAGCAGCACCTATTTCCCCATGATCAAAACCTAATATTTCTCTTTCAGCATCATGAAAGGCAATATCGCCTTTATTATAACGATTTATTACTTCTTTAAACTCATCTTCCGCATATTGGTTTAGGACAACTTTACCAACATCATGCAGCAATCCCATCAGATATACTTCTTCAGCATTTGGATAAAACATCTTTGTTGCAAGTAATCTTGATGCTAGAGCAGTACCAAAACTATGTTGAAACATTGCTCCTTTATCTAAATAATATGTATCTAAAGACGTATCTAGTACAGAGAAACTATGTGCGGTTAAAGCCATCTGCTTAATAGTGTTAAAGCCTAAACAAACAACAGCATGTGAAATAGTTTTTACTTGTTTTGAGAATCCATAAAATGATGAATTAGACAATTTCAAAACCTTGGAAGCCATTGCTTCATCAGATTGCAAAGCATCCGCTATCTTTTTTAATGGAGTATCTGGATTTTTTGTAAGATTAATTATCTTCTGAATAGTTTCGGGCAGAGGCATAAGCTCTGTTATTTTATTTACTATTTTATTATAAAGTACGTTATTTTCATCAACCATATTTTTTTTATCCTTCTATTTAATACTATCCTGTAAACTTTATACCTACAACACTTTTTCAGAGGAACCGAAAATTTTTGACTTAATTATCCCCTCTTTAATATCAACGCTCAAAGTCCTACCATTAGAACCTCCGGTGTCTTCAGCAGAAACACTCAAATTAAACTTTGAAAGCTCTTTCTTAATGGCCGTAACATTTTGAGAACCTATATCAAACATACTATTAGCAGCAACACTTGCTCCTCCAGAAAGACATATCTTACAAGATGCAAAATTTCCACCTTGCTGCATAAAATATTTTAAAAATAATGGGATGCCTGTATCTGCAAACCTGACTGGATGATCACTTTGAGACTGAATATCACTAGAAGGCATAACAACATGGATAATTCCGCCAATTCTAGTTGTAGAATCATAAATTGCCAATGCTACACATGAGCCAAGCCCATGCGCTACTAGAACATCATCCAATTTATTGGAAAATTTCATCTCTGCTAATTTTACTCTAACATTTGCCATATTCATTCCCTTATTATAACCAATTAATCGTTTTTTTTCTTACAATCCTTTAAACTTTTTGTTACATCTCGGACCATTTTCTCTAATCGGACATATTCTTCCTTTAATGGATCTGGCACATGACCTAAATCAAAATCTACAGAAGGGTCTACGCCTTTTACATTAGCAATCCTTACTGGATTACCAACGGCAGTAGAATGAGCAGGGACATCTTTTAGCACAACTGAACCAGCCCCAACTTTGCAATGATCCCCTATAGTTATATTACCCAATATTTTAGAACCTGCACCTATTATTACATTATTTTCTATTGTTGGGTGCCTCTTTCCTTGTTCATTCCCAGTACCACCCAATGTAACTTGATGATAAAGAATAACATTATTACCTATTATCGCTGTTTCGCCAATTACAACTCCATCACCATGATCAATAAAAAAAGATCTACCGATAGTCGCTCCAGGATGTATCTCAATAAAAGTAAAGAACCTGCTTACTTGAGACAATAATCTAGGCATAAATGGAATCTTTAAGTTGAACAATAAATGATAAATACGATAAGTAGATACAGCATAAAGACTTGGATATAAAAGAAACTCTAAATTCTTTGCAGCTGGATCACCTCTAAAAATCGCTTTAATGTCGCCATATACAAGTGAAATGGCCAACATTAAAAGCAAATAACTAAAAACTATTATTATAAATAAACCCATTGTTAAACAATTATATCATTAATGGATAACGCCTACCATCAATCTAGCAGTGCCTTTTACCCCGTTTTCAGAAATAGCATTAATGATAACAAAATATCCTCCCTTTGCAACTTTTCTGCCTAGCTCATCTGTACCATCCCATTCTACCTGGTTTGGCGCATCCTTTGAACCGCCTTGTTCGCCTTGCGCATATTCCATCTCTCTTACAAAGTGACCTAATGCATCATAAATTTTAATGGTAACATTTGCATCTTCTTTTAACTCATAATAGATAGTTCCCGTTTCATCTAGAATTGTATTTATAGGGTTTGGATAGAATGAAACCAAAGAAACAAAGGCACTTGGCTGGAAGATTCTAGAATAATCAGAAACTATTAGATCTGAAAATAATCTTGCACCGTTTAAAGCACTAACTCTATATCTATATCTAGAATTGAAGTCACCCGTTGTAATAAACCTAGTCTCATTTGTGGTAGCAACTGAAATCCATCTCTGTAAATTTTGATATTGTTTCTCAACTAAATAGTAGTTTACTCCAGACTCAACATCCTGAGCATTTGTCCATGATAGTCTGTGGACATCAGCTGTGGCGTTTTCATCATCAAACAACAATTGATCCAGAACTAACCTAGACCCATCTCCAAAGCTTGGAGGCGTAAGGTCAACATGAAAAGTAAGAACATGTTCATTAGATATAAACGAATTGCCTCCATTACTACTCCTTGCCTGAATCTTTAATTTATATGAATTAGCATGATGCAGGGTTAACTCATCATCTAGATCAACTGTAACATTTCTTAACTGGAATCTATTGCCTATCTTAATTGCAGAATCAAGACTAATATTCTTTCTATAAGGATTTACTTCCTCTCCATTAAACATTCTAACTATTTCGACAAATACACCATCAATAATTGTGTCGTTATCATTCACATAGCAATCCATATCAAAAGTAACTAAATCTGACACATTAACAAAATCATGCATTCTAGCGATGTCTATAATCGGCTGGCTCTTGTCAACAATAATTATTGACCCAATATCAATTGTTGCTGGTGTCATTATGCTGCCAGGATCTATCAATACCTCAAAATCAGCTGGATCCAACATGAAATCCAAGTTTCCAGTGCCAGCTGCGACATCAACATTGAAACCCAAATAAATTGTTTCAGGAGAAGGATTAATAAGATATCCTGCAGGCAAATTAATTCTAGCTTTTTCGGATTCAAATTCGACAGTTTCCCAAGTTGTAAGATCTGAAATCAAAATTCCAACACTTGATGAAATAACTAAGTCATCATTAGCAAGCTTACCAGCTCTATCATCACAAGAAATGCGTATTGGTATTTCATTTATTAATGTAACAAAATAATCATTACTTATCCTTAACTCACCTAGATCAATTCTGTCACCTTGATGAACTTCAATAGCTGAATTATCAGAATAACTGAAATACATTAATTGTCGATATTTAGTTATCTCAGTATAATCTGATATTACAGGTATAGTGCTCTCATTCATTACATCCAAATCACCCATTCCAACATCAGCTGAACTCAAAAACTCAAAAGATATTTGACTACTTGGTGCAGCATCTATATCAATATTTGCTACTAAGAACAAACGAATCTTATCATCATTTACTATGGCATTAAAACCTTCAAAAGTTATTGTGTCTTGATCAGTATCTATAACACCTTCAACAAAATCAAGCCATCTAGGATCATTCTCATCAAAAACCCTATTCCATCCAGTCTCTTCACTTTCATAATAAAGTCTTGGTCTATTTATCAAATCAACTGGCAGATTACACTTTAAATCATCATTTTTATGGAAAACCAATTTATTAATCTCCACATCATAAGGATACGCATCCATTGCGAATTCAAATAACACAGTATCATTATCACCCTGATGGACTATGTTTGATGTGCTCTTAATAGATGATTCCCTATATAGATGTAACACATTCCAGCCATTTCCTATAACATATTCTCCTGTTTCAAATGGCAATATGTCTGTTGAAAGACGACTATGGTCATCTAGCACAAAAGAATCCGTAACAACCATAAACGTAAATGGATCCATAGCTGAATCTCTAATATCTCCATAAATAGCAATCATAGTTTGAGAAACAATTTCGATTTCATCAAACAAAAATGAAATGCTTCCCGTAGTAACGAACTGACGACTATCAATAGTTGCACCATCTATTTCTAAATATAACTCCCTTACTGTTAAATGCTGTCTATCTCCAAACTTCTCTAGATTAATCCTTTTTAATTTAACTTTCGATGATGGCATTACATCTATATTGAGCAATCTAATATATTCATCTCTTCTATTAACCGTCACTGTGTCCATATTAATTGTAACAATGAACAGTTTTGGTTGTAATTCTGTTGTGGCATCTAAGGTGTTCCCAGCCTTATCCACCAAAATTCTTCTTAGGACTGGATGCAATTGTTTAGCATCACTTGATAAATTAATTGTTATCACAAAATTTAACAAATTCGCATCTAAATTATTATAATCAACTGATGGGTAGGATAAATCTTCAGAAAACTCAATCCAATAATTCATTGAATCTAATGCTTCGTCAATTGTAATTGCTATCGTTAACAACTGTCCATCTGCATCGTTCAATGGTTGCCACTCTAAAGTATCTAATGGTTCATGAACATCTACAGTAATTGACCAAGTAGTAGCAAACTCACTAACATCACCTTTCTTATTCTTAACCCAAACATAGATATCTGTAGTCAAGAATCTTTGCCCATTAACTCCATATAAGTCTATAATTTGAGAATAATCTATAACGTTTCTAGTAACGTCCCAAGTAGATATCTCGCCACCTATATTATCTGTTACATCTGCAGATGCGTTAAAATCAATCCACCTTGTATCAAATACTCTAGGTCTTGCATCTTGATTAAAATCAATTAAATACTTATTCACATTTTTAAGCTCATTTTCAGGAGCACTATCATACGTAACTGAGATCCAAAATAATAACCCATTATTCAATGTGTTTATATACGCTGTTCTCATTACATCATCAAACTGAGAAAATCTTACAACTGCTGGTGTAGGATAGCTAAGCTGTAAGTCCAAAGTAGATATCCCTTGATTAATATTTGAAGTGTTGCCTGCCATATCAACCATTGAAAGATTAATTGTAATCGTTCCGCTGACACTTCTCTCATAAAAGTCATATCGTGCAACATAACTTCTATCTGTAAGGACATCGACGTCCATTGGCTTAATATCGTCACCCATAGTAATTGAAACTGTTGGTAAATATGCTAATTGCTCATCCGTATATACTCTAAAAGAATACTCCCCATAATTTACCTCCCTAATACTTCTATTATTCTTGTAAATGAAGGTGCCCTTAGGTTTTGTAATATCATATATAATACTCGCACTAACTGGATGTAAATTATTTCCAGAATAATTATTTGCCCACAAATAAACGACTTTCTGACCTTCATTTTCTGATGGAATCAAGTATGTTTCGGGATATATAGACCATGCCGATGCATTGCTAGCACTAGGCTCTACATCTGTATTAAACGTAACATGCCACGAAGGAGACTCTTCGTAATATATTGAATTAACACTTACATTTAAAGTATTTGTATACAAGGTGCTTCCATTATTTGGATTGCTCATTGTAAATATTGGGTCCTTTGGTCTATCACGTCTAAATTCTATTTCACTCAATGTTGGTTCCGGAAAACGACTAACATTACCAGCATTATCCACTAACAAGAACTCTAAGAAAGCTATCCCATCACTAATACGTTCTGCTGAAACATCAAGGGTTGCTCTATAGGATCTAGTTGCTACCTTATTCGCTGTTAATCTATAATTTTCCGTTCCTCCTTGAACCTTGAGGCTCATAGTAATGAGCAGCTCATTCTCACGATCAATAGTCTCTCCATAAACTGTAACAGTAACTATAAGTTCATTCTGAGACGTTTCTGTAAATTCATACTCATTCAATTCCACTCCAAAAACTGGAGGAATATTATCGAAATTAACAGTTATTATAATTGGGATTGAATTCCCAGCTTTATCAACAGCTACAACAGAAATTGTACTGGTAGTCCCTTGTTCTGCAACCTGGACAGTAACTGCCCTACGATCTACCGGCAACTTCATAGACTCAATAATTGATGATGCTAATACGGCAGACAGGTCATGAGTAAGCACTACATAATAATCTAATGCTAAGTCATCAATTGATGCATCCCACGTCACTTCAATAAAACCATCATCGTCATAACCAAGCATAGGAGCATAAATATCTGCACTAGAATTAGCATCCTGAATTAAGGTGACATTAAAAGAATTTGGAACTGTCAAATCAACTGTTACAGCGACAGAGAAAGTAGAAATATTCCCGGCGTTATCCATAGCCATAACAATAATATCCTGGACTCCTCCTGTTGTAACGTAGTCATATACCTCTCTGCTACTTTGCGAGATACTATAATTATCAGTAAGACTGCTTTTAACCTTATATGGTTTTGCTCTCAAAATACCAGAAGGCTCACCCCAATAGAAGTCTATAGATTTATCATCATAATATCCAACACTTGGCTCAAACCAATTATCTTCAGAGATATCATCAATCAAAAATACGTCACTCAGCCCTGGACGATTATTATTAACATATACATTAGTTGTAACAAATACGACATTACCTGCCCTATCTCGAACATACGCTCTTAACTCTATTGGAAATGCCTGCTTTGGAACAACTTGTATTGAGAACGTAGATGCTGTAGGAATAATACTCAATCCACTAATAGGAAGATATTCATCTGTCTTATTACCCTTAATAAATATATGACTTGTAACTATACTAAGTTCATCATCATAACCTGACCATTCAACCCTACCTAGAACCAAATCGTTATCATACCAATCTTCAAGTGGATCAACGTTATCAGTAGCACTATCAGTATCTGGAGAAACTCTTATAAAAAAATCATTAACTACTGGAACACTTTCATCTGCATTCACATTAACACTTGTTTGTAGCACATTACCTGCTCTATCAGCAACTCTAGCATATACTGTGTTTTTGCCTTCTGATAAAGGAACATCTGTTAACAAGTTGCCTATTTGAGGAGTTGTCCACTGACCACTACCTAACCAGAAACTAATAGGTTTTGTTCTTAAAGCAACAGCATCATTCTTATCAACTACTACAAAAGATGCTGTCAAACTATCAAACCATCCTACCTCGGGGTCGATACCATCTTCGCCACTATCAACATCTGGGATAGCTTCCAAAACTAATCTTGCAGGAAGAACAGTATCAATATGCACAACTTCTCTATCTGTAATCTCCATACCATTTGCCAATCTCATTCCAAATTCAATAGACGATCCTGGCAATTCTGTATCTGCTATATATACACTACTAATAGTTGCGGTTTCCCTTGTATATTCTTTATTCTGATCAAGTATTCTTACAAAGTATACAATATCTGCTGTTAGGTAATTATCACTAAGAATTTCCTCAAAATTATGAATTATCTTTATATTCAATGTATTAACATCAAACCAATTTGCATCCGGTGTAATGTCATCCCCACCATGATCTATTCCAGACTCACTTACAATAATAGAAACAAAATTTGATTCCTCCGTTAATTCACTTGCAAAAGGAGCAACATTAACATTGCTGGTAATTATAGTTCTGTTACCCGCTAAATCTCGAACCTCTAAAATAAATCTTTGTGGCACACCCCAATCCATTGTGATTGTGCAATTATTAGCAGCAATCCATGCTGATTGGGAAATAATTACATCTTCCGTAGTAACTTTCCAATATCTATATGAATTAGGCCTTAACCCTCCGTCATCATAAGCATTCCATCTCCAAGAAACAGATTGCTTGCCATACCATCCTTCTTTTAAAGCATTGTTATTGTCATCATAATCAAGAAGCAACTCTACAGAAACTGATGGCGCTATATTATCAACTATGAATTCATTACTAAAGTCAGTATCAATATTACCTGCGTTATCAATAGCCATAAACTCAAGTCTCTTAGTATTTTCACTATAATCGACTTCTATTTCTTCATAATTGTTATGTGTGGAACCGACATCGATAGTATTCCAAGCTACATCACCTTCTACTCTATAATAATAGCAAGCTGTTGGTCTTAATCCTCCAAAGTCACCTGCAGTCCATTCTATTTGCAATGTATCATCGTTATACCAAATATATTCATCTCCTGAATACGGTGGATACTCATTATCATTAGTATCTTCTAATACCGTAACCTTAACATTTGCAGGCTTTGTTCTATCTACATTTACATCAACATAGCTTTCTCTGTAGTTACCTGCCCTATCTACCGCTCTTACCCAAACCTTCTCTGTTTGAATTGTGCTAAAGTCATAATAACCTTCTTCTACATCAATATTATTAGCAAAAGTAACAGCTCTTGCAGAACCATATCCTGAGCGACTCTTAACATTAAAAGGCGACGGTCTAAGACCTCCGTTATCAGTTGGAGAGGTCCAGATTACATCAACCCCTGTATCGTCATACCATCCAGCATTTGGGGATACTCCATCATTCATAGTGTCGGCATCATAAATTAACGAAACAATACACTCTTCTGGATTAGTTATATCTAAATGAATAAGCGCATCACTAGTTGTTGTATTACCTGCTTTGTCTGCTACTTGAACTTCAATATTAACTGTGAACAATTCTTCTCCAACTACATAATCCCTATGGACTATATCATTAACAAACTCTGTCCAAGCATAATCATTAATCCTAAAGCGATAACTGTTATCTCTCAATGCAATATTATCAGTAGCTCTATTCCAATAAAAATCAATTGTATTATCGTTATACCAACCTTCTAAAGCATAAAGCTGATTCGCAGTAACATCATTATCCGCTTCAATAACTATTTCAAATGCACCTGGATCTGTTATATCAACATAAATTTTTCTAGTAATTATGTTTACGTTCCCTGCCTTGTCTTGCAAGATTACATGAAGGTAATTTGGAGATGATTCACTCTCTATTTCTAGAACAGTTGCAGAGAAAACATCACCATTACCGGCAATAGATACAAATATCTGATTGCCTGAAATAACAAATGGATTGTTAGTAACTATATAATAAAATCCATCTTCCCTTACTCCCGAGAAGTCATCAGTATCTTTCAGTAATGCTCCATCGATCCCACTAATTGAAAATTCTATAGAAGTATCGTCATTCCATCCAGGCAAAGGGTCTACCCCGTCATTGTCACTAGAATCATCAGTAATTAACCTGACATCAATATCCTGTTCTGGCTTTATTGTATCTACTGTAACCCTAATCTCTCTAGTAATAATGTTACCTGCATTATCTGCAATAGCCCCAATAATTGTATAACAATTACTGCGATTATCTGTAAGCATTAAATTATCAAGAGTAATGAGATGAGAACCATAAATACCACTACCTGGTTCGTCAACACCTTGTTCAAAATATGAAGAATAATCAAAACTATAAAAAGCATCTAAGCTAACAAAAATTCTATTTGCAGATGGATGAATTGCCTTAACAAAGTACCTATTCTCTCTTAATTCACTATGGTAATCCTGCACCGCATCTCTACTAAACACTACTGAAACACTAACGTCGTCATAATGTCCAATCATAGGAGGTACGCCATCGGGCATGCCGTTATTATCACCAGAATCTTCATCTGGAACTAATTCGAATATAAAGTTTAATGCTTCGCCATTGTCTGAAGGAGGAATACTATCTACGACAATGCTTCTAGTAACCACATGTACGTTTCCTGCTCTATCTGCAATATAACCATATAAGATAATTTCCCCATTCCCAAAATTAATTGATGGAACATAATTTGCAAACTGCGTATCCTTCTGTCCAAAGTTCTGGCTCAACTTAGTTTCTTCATCATGAGTTACATAATTATATGCATACTCATAGTAACTCATAGTAGTCGACTCATCAGAATTTGCAGTATTATAATAATAAGCAACTAAATATCTGTTATCTCTAAAACCTGATATAGCATCATGTACATTATTAGAAATAGATAATGTTACAGCAGTACTATCGAAGAAACCTTCTAAAGGATCTATGCCATCATAATGACTATCAATATCATAAGACAGCTTAATCTCAGAATCCCCAGCAGGTGCTTCAGTATCTACCGTAACCCATATGCCCCGAGTGGCTACATTACCTGCTAAGTCTGAAACATATAAAGTAATAAACTGATTTCCAGTCAAAGTATATACATCTTGGAAAATCTTACCAGATTGTCCATACCTCGCACTTTCGGTAACCGCAATCAACACAACGCCATTGTTTTTAGCATCATATGTATGAACCTCGGCTCCTCCATTACTAGTATACGCATAATCATCTGTAACGCTTTCTCCTGTAGATTTAACAAAGAATGCATTTATTCTATTATTAGAATCTGTATATTCAATATTTATTCTTACATCAACACTTACATCATCAAAGTATCCAGAATACGGATGTATCCCATCTCCACCACTATCAGCATCACCAGTAATAATTATTTCCTCTGTTGCACCATACGTAGCTCTGATGCTAACAGTTACAAAATCAACATCAAATAAAGTAATATCTGGAGTATGCACATCTGCAATTATTGAACAGGAAGCTAATTGGACATTACCGGCCCTGTCTGCTAGGCCGAACCAAACAGTCTGTTTGTTCTCTATTAAGGCAATATCATCAAATACTGAACTTGATTTTTCTAATAACCAACTAAAATTACCCGATCCAATTATCTCTTCACCAAATGCAAATGTTGAAATCAAATATCTATCTATCCTTAAACCAGAAATACCCTCATCCTGATCAGGATTATTATTACTAAAGCTGTAGCCTAAACTAATATTCATAGTTAACTCATCAAAGAATCCAATATCTGGAAGAATGCCATCACCCAAACTATCTGTATCATCAGTAATAATGAAACTAAAATTCTCACTTGGCTCATCCATATCTACAGTTATAGTCTTAATCCCATCTACGTACTTACTTATAATATCTAAAGTCGTAACATTGCCTGCATTATCAACAACTATAAAATCAACATTACCAGTTGAGTTATTAGTAACGGTTAACTGTGCTACAACTTGATATCCGTCTGCTCCAATATTTAAGGACAATCCACCACTCTCCAAGCCTTTCCAGTGAGTATCATAATAAATTCCAGTACCAAGAATCTCATGAGTAGGAGTGAAATATGAATATTTAATAAATATCAATTTTTCTCTAAACCCTGATACGTTATCACTACAGCTGCCATCTAAAATAGATGACTCCCATGCTTCTGGGTTAATAATAATTTGCGCGCTTATTATCTCATTATCAAAATAGCCTGATTCTGGTTCTAATCCATCCATATCACTATCACTATCTGCATAAATTCTTATTTTCTGAATAACATCAACATTATCAACAGTTGGGGATGTTCTATCATAAGTTACAAAAATCTCTCTGGCGAAAATATGGCCAGCTTTATCTTTAATATATGCTTCATATTTATAACCATTTTCTGATGGGAATGTTGCTATAGCCGTATCAGCCTGCCATACATTTGGAGTTAAGAAGAAATTGCCAGGCCCGCTATTTGTGGTTGCTGTTTTAACTGAATGAATTAAATCATCTAAAGCATATAGCCTAAAGAAAACTCTACCATCCATATCCGCAAACCCATTAGATGTTGCTGAATTATTATAACTGACGCCAGCATTGACAGTAACACTGTCATAAAATCCTAGTAATGGGGAAATACCATCACCACGACTATCCTCATCCATATATAAATTTAAATCAAATTGCCCAGTATCATTTAAAGTTGGATTATCATTATCAATAACTATTTTTTGCTCAAAAGGGTCTATCCCTTGAACATTTCCTGCCCTATCTAATAATTGGAAATTGATAGTAGCTACTAAGCCTTGATAAATATCCATATATTCTAAATAATTATTAAAACTAATATTAATGGAAACAAATAAACTATTTTCAATTCCATCATCAGTAATAGTGAAATTATAATCACTTGGGTCAATCGAAGTTAATTGATTGTTAACAGTCGAATACCGTACAAATAAATTTTTTGTTGATATGCCTGAAATATCTTCTACTCTTGCAAAAGTAATATAAAAAGAAATTGTGGTTTGATCAAAATAACCAAAATCTGGAAGAACATAATCTAACGGAGCAGAGTTATCAGAATCATCTGCTACAACATTAAAATCCCTTGTTCCTGCTGCTACATTTTCCCAGTCAAAAACTAAATACATCTCTGTTACAACTGAGTTCTCGGCATAGTCATAAGCTGTAAGTGTGAAATTAACAAATCCTTGTTTAATATCATCAGAAATGCTCTTATTCCAACTTGTTGATTGAACGCCTGTATCGTCAGTAGGCAAAAACCAGCTTTTCCCTGAATACCGCATTCCTTTTGTAATAATATCAGCTGTGCTAATGCCGCCATTTTCTATGGTAGCTCCCAAAGTTGCTTTGTTTTCATACATCAATGTCACGTACCAAATACCTGCAGTTGGCACTATCCCTAATTGGCTATTTTTTGTTCCCATATTGTCATACATATCCCAAGTTAACCAAATAGCTTGTTTATTATAATAATAATCTTCCTCTGGCGCAAAATTATCAGAAATGCCGTCTGCATTAACATCTTCATTGTCAGTCCTATCAAATGTTAAAATAACTGGATTAACTCTATCCACATATAGCCTATGCTGATTCCAAGTAACAATCCCCGCATTATTATTAACTTTCATCGTAATATCATAAGAAATCACATCGTAATTCAACCCTGCTACATCAAGAGTATCCATTAGATTGAAAGTATTGGCTAACTGCCAATCGATTGTTGCTGGAACAATCTGTATGCCGCTATTTGCTAATGAACCTACAACATGCAAAAAGTATGGAGCATCTGTAAATTCTGAATGATTATCTGTAAACCCTTTTAGTTCAATAATGAAATTCGAAGTATTAGAAAAAGACCTTCCAGAAAAACCTTCTATAGGTTTGCCGTGATTATTAAAAATACCTGAAACATCTAAATACCAAGGAAAAGTTTCGCTAGAAGTAGGGGCTGTTAAATCCACAGTAACAAACAAATCTTGTTCGCTAAAATCACTTAAACGACCAGCACCATCAACGAATCTAAATAGTAGCTCAAAACTACCTTGATAGGCATTAATGCCAATATACTCATGGGCATCAACTGTTACATCGAATATTACATTTGCTAAATTTTTAGAACCATCAACTGTTACAAAGCCATTATAAGAAACCCAAACATAATCAGGATCTATAGTCAGTGTCTGGCTATCATAGGAAACATAGGCAACTACAGAATCCTGGTTAAGCAATGTAGTCAAACCCGTAATATCATTTGCGTCACTATAAAGAACTATCTGAAGATTTATTGTAACTTGGTCGTATAAGCCCATCATCAAGCTAGAATCAGATGGTGTGCGATTATCTAAATTTTTATTATCTGGAGATGCTAAATCATCAGTATCATCCTTATAGATATTTATTGTGTCTACTTGAGCATTAATTGTATTGCTCCAGTCAAACCACAACACATCTGAACTAATACTACTATTCCCAGCGAAATCTGTTAATTTCACACCAATAGTGACTTTCCCTTCTTGAATTGTTGATTCAACATAATCCAAAGAAATCTTATAAAATGGCGAATAGTCTTCTTGGTTTTCAAAATTATTATTTGTAATAGTATATATAACATTATTTATGCCATCTTTTACATAAAAGACAACTGCCTCGTAAATACCTTGATGGTCTAAATCCGCAAAATCAAAGAATCTTGTTGAATCAAAACTCCTATTTAAATCTGCATGCACATTATCCGAAGCTTTCCAATTGACTGTTATTGCCTGTTTGCCATAATAATCTCCGGTAATAGATGACTCTGCATAGTCACTCTTCTTTGCTGGACTAAGAGCAAAACTATTAATAGTAGGCGCAATATCATCAGCCACAATCCATCTAGCCAATGTTGTAACCAATCCAACATTATTCCTTATTTGATAAGAAACCTTATATAATAAGTTTGGAGTCAGCCTATCATAAGCATGCCCATCGTCAACATTGCCACTAGCTACATTAATATATCTATCACTAACCCAAGTAGAATTTTTAACATCATGAGAAGAATCCAGGTTATAAAAATCATAAACTCTAAACTCATAATTATACCTATAATTTGGCATGCCAGAATGCGTATCATGGAAATTTGCTGACAACCTAACTTCCTGATCTTTAGCTGTAAATGCCATACCTTCAATTATGCCGTAATTCTGATAATCATGCGTAGCTATAAAGCTATAATCCTCAGTAAGGAACTCTGCAACACCTTCTGGTTTGGTAATATCAACAGTTATTGCCCATTGTTTTCCCATTACAGCATCCCTATTACCAGCACCATCAATAAATCTAAATGAAAGCGTAATAGCGCCACCTTGATACTGCAAATTACCAGTTCCTATCCATTCAGACATATCAATAGTAACGCTAAGGGTAACCCCTGCGAGATTAGGTTTAATTAAGTTTGCTGTAACTGCTGAAACATTATATGTTGAATATACGCAACTTGTAATATATCCTTCGCCATCATCCTTAAAGAATCCATCAATCGTTAATAATATCTCAATAGGGATATGCTGGTTCACAGTAATATAACTTAGCTGGGTGATATCATTTGCATTCGCAGACAGCTGTAAAATAAAATTCACTGTTGAAGAATCATAATAACCATATCCGCCTAAGTCTGGACTCGTTGGCGAACCACCTAGTTTATCCTCATCTGTATTGTCACTAGCGTAGACAAACTCAAGCTGGGAATTTATAGTACAATTTGAATCAAAAACAAGCGAATCAAAATTCTTATTATCAACATTATAAGCAAAGTCATATGCTTCCATACTCATAGTTAAAATCTTGTCTGAAAAATGTTCACTTACATATTCTTCTGAAAGAAAAACATAAGGATTATCACTTACTAAATTAGCTGTACTAAAATATACTTTAGGATTATCTTCTATTTGATAATACAAATTAAAAAGATATATGCCATTATGCTTATTTAATTGTGCTGTTTCAAAAACACCAGAAGAAACAACATCGTCTGACACATAATAATTAATAGTAAGTTCGGCTACTTGAGCAAACCACTCTTCACTTCTTGGATAACTAGTGGTTCCGTTATCAACCTTCAGATCAAATGTGTGGATAACAGGGTTAATGCTATCTTCAACTACAGTAAAAGTAACTCCACGTCTAACAGCCCCAACATTATTCCAAACATATGGATAAATCTTATAAACACTATTATCATCAATATTCTGGATGTCTGATAAATCTATACCTGTTTCTGAAGCATCTCCTGATAGAATTACAGACATATTATTTACTGACAATACCACAAACCTGCTATAAGTCACTGGCAATCTACTATGCGCATCATTCGCTATTGCCTTAACAATCACTCCTGTGTTTTTGCTAGTAAATATCACATTATTACTAATTCCATAATAATTAAATGATGCTTCCAGCCCTTGATATCCAAAACTACTGTTGAAGCTTACTCCGCCAAACACCAGTTCTGACATTGTTGGTGCTGTAAGGTCTATAGTAACAAATAACTCCTTACTGCTAATACTAGAAACATTACCTGCCCCATCTATAATTTTTATACTAATACTTACTGATCCTTGATAGTCATTGGTTGAAATATATTTCTTTAAATCTACTGTAACTGAAATAGTAATAGATTCTAAATTATAGCTCTCCTGGATTCCTTTAGTGAAATTATATGTAGCATTAATAGCATCAAGACTTACCTTAATAAAGGAGCTGCTATCTTCAGTAGAAATAAATACTTCTAATGGAATATGCGCAGCATCCGGCAAATAACTAAATTGCGTAAAATCGCCAGCATCTGAATTAAAATAAACAACAAAGTTAACCGATGCCTGATCAAAATATCCTGCCTCTCCACTTGCCTTAAAAGGAGTTAGGTCTATATCACTATTATCATCTAAAATATTTTTCACATCATCTGTGGCAGAATTAATCGTTAATATTTGCTCATTAATAGTATTAGATCTATCAAAAAGATACCTTTCGTTAAAAGTACTAACATTGCCAGCATAATCAGTAGCAACTAATGAAAATGTCACATAACCTTCACTCAAATTCCTCAATAAATAACCACCAGTTACTGAATATGTATTATTATTTATTGGCACTAAGCTACTAGATGCAATAACAACATATTCATCAGCTGTTATAAACGTCAACTCATACTTATAAATACCCTGATGACTAGCATCATTGAATAATGCAGCGGAAGAAATGTATACATTATCAGAAACATTCCAGATGAAGTTCAATGTAGTTGGTTGCAAGAAGTTAACTGTTGACGGTCGATATGTACTTGATGCTTCCTGCGGATCAGTTGTAAAGTAAGTTAGAACTGGTGGAATTGAATCTAGTATTATACGCCCTCTGGCTGATTTTGCTACTACACCTGTTTTATTAGATGCATAATAATATATATCATAATAATAATTTGGACTAGCTTCGCCATCAGACATATAATCACCTAGCGACATTGTAGGTGAAGCATTCCATCCTCTACTCCAAGAAGAAACAGGCGTGCCATCAAACTTATACTTTCCAGCCCAGAAATTATTACCAGTAACTTTCATTTCACTATGGTGATCTCTAGCATTTGTGCCAATAAGCAAATTCATATATAAATCTTCAGAAAATGCTGTATTTTTTGTAATACCTGTAGCTGAATATCCATTCTCTGTAGCAATATAAGAAAAATTATTGTCATCAGTTACAAACCAAACGTCTGTCTCTGGCGCAGATATATCAACGGTTATATTAATAGTAGATGTCATAGACGAAAGATTCCCGATTCCGTCAATAATCTTAAAATATAAAGAAACAAGACCTTGATATGAACTTGTAGATATATACTCCCTCAAATCAATAGTTGCAGAAATTGTTACACCTGCTAAATTATAATTGTCAAAAAGTGTTTTTTCTACATTGTAAGTAGCTATAATATTCGCTGTATTTATCCATCTAACTACGTCCCCTGTCTGGAAGTATACTTCTAAAGGAATATGAGATAACCCTGATAAATAACTAAGCTGTGTTGCATCATTTGCAGTACTAGTAAAATGAATAACAATATTGACAGATGTTTGATCAAAATATCCGGTTACTAATGCTGCCTCTATTGGTGTTAGGTTAAAAGATGGCCCATAAAAAGGATCAACATCAATATCATCTGTTACGATTTCTATATTCTGGATTTGCTCATTTAATGTATTCTTCCAATCGAAGAAAAATACCGATGACATAGTAACGGATTTATTACCTCCAAAATCTTGAGCAAAGAGAGTGAAAGTAGCAACCCCTTCTTTTATTTCTTGAGTAACATAATCAACATCTAGATTCCAGGAAGTATTTATATATGCATCATAATTATAAATGTTATTAAGACTGATGCCACCATTAATTGTAGTTATCACGCCTGATTTTGAGAAATTAAGTTCATAATTATAAAGTCCTGCATAAAAAACTGAGTCATCAAAGTCACCAAAAATATTTGCACCTAATAGATCATAAGCATTATCAGAAACACTCCAGTCAATATTCAGATATTCTTTAGCAACAAATTTTGCTGAACTCTTAGCATAAATATTTTCATCGTTTCCTAATCCAATTATAGAAAAACTGTTTATAGTTGGTGCGACTGTGTCATAAACATAATTTCTTGTTACTGTTTTAACTATACCTGCTTTGTTCCTAATCAAACTCACAATCTGATACCAATAATTCTCTGAAACAAAACTAATATTTATACTTACATTATCATCTAGTAATTGATTAAATGTTACAGCGCTATCTCCTAGCCAAAGAGAAGTATCATGAGTAACTTCATCCACATTTTTACTAAAATTGTTCTGAATGAAACGATACTTATAGGCATTATCTGCAAGCTCTGAATGTGAATCATTGTATTTAAATAGATTAATTCCTACCGATATTGTTGTTATAAATACAGCATCTGTACTTATCCCGTTATTATCAAATAGCTCAGGCTCATAGAAAATATCAGATTCGCTGCTTTTCACAAAAACAGTATCCCCTGTAGGGGCTGTTAAATCTACAACAATTTTTCTCTTTATATCAGAAGTAGTAGAAAGATAACCTGCACCATCAACTAATTTCACTGCAACAGTAATAGACCCTTGATATGTATTTACAGACACTATCTCAGAGAGATTTGCGGTAACAGCAATTATAACCCCGTCTAAATTTCCAGTTGCTCCTAAGTGCCAACCTTCGAAATTAAGCAATGAAGGCATTATGGCAATAGCAGATGCAACTAAATCATTTGAAACCATAAAAAAGCCATTTCCTGTATTAACAAAAAGCTCTACTGGAATATTAGGAAAAGTATTGTTTGTATTTAGTTGAGTAATATCAAAGGCATTATTAGTTAAAATGATATCCAACCAAACTTCTGTCTGATCATAATAACCAGGTCCTGAAGCATCCACTGGTTTGATTCCATCTGACAGTTCGTATGGTCTTCCATCGTCTGGACCATCAAAATTATCTGAAACTGGTCGAATATTACCAATCATTTGGTTCAACTCATTTCCACTATCAATAAATACCTCTATCTCTGACCAAGAAACATTTCTAGCGTAGTCCCATGCATACAAAGTAAATTTAACCTTACCTGGAAGAATATTATTAGAAACATCATTCCAATCTATAGTAATTCTTTCAGAAAGAATTGGCGCAAATGGATTTGTTACACTAATAGAATCATCATTTGCAATTGTTGTATTCCTAGAACTGAAAATGTACCCAGAAGTTATTATATTATTATCGATATGCTCAAATCTAAGTTCATAGAACCAAACGCCATTCTTATTAGACCCGCTCAACCAACCATCAGAAGCAGTAGCAAGATTATCAGTGACATTCCAAGACAACACTAATTCTTGATCACCATAGAAATTCCAAGTGCAAGGCTGGTAGCTACGATTATTTGAAATTGAGCCTCTTATTGAAAAATTATTAATAGTTGGTACTACCGTATCCCGAATGACTAAGAAATTATTTCTTGTCACTATTCCAGCATTATTTGCATAATAATTATCAATCAAATAAAGGCCATCCCCTCTATTAATATCTACACTAATTACGCCTAAATCTTTTATAAACGTCTTTGATACAGGTGCCCAATAGTTAACTGATTTATTGTTAGATACTTGTTTAAAATAAACTTTTGTTCTTAAATATGTATCATTTGTAGGAATTCCAGACATATCATCGATAAAATCACCAATCTTAAAACTAATCTTTTGAGAATTCATGTATACAACACTATTTAAAGAAGTGAAACTATTTAACGATGCAATATAATACTCTGGTACAACATCCAAACTTCCAGAAATATGCCCTTGATAAAAATACAATCCTTTTGTAGGATTTAGCACATTCGCTGAATGCACATCAAAAAGCAGCTCGCCATCCAACTCTGGCGGAGTCATATCAATGGTAATAGTAACCCATTTAGCATCCGATGTTGGTAGTACAGGATTACCTGCCATATCTGCTAAACTAACATAGAATTTAACAACCTTATCTTCTGAATTAATAATTGAAGCATCTTGTGATGTATACTTCCCGCGTCCATCAACGAATGTATCTAGCGTTACTTTTTCCTGCCCTGGTTTACTGTTAAAAAAGTTAAACGTAAAATTAGAAGTAGCCACAAATTTTGGATCTTGATAACTCCAATTAACATCTGCATAACCATAATATATAAAATAATCTGAAGCATCTACGTCTCCGGTAGTCCATACACAAACAAACTGTGCTCCAATTGGCAAGTTATATGTAGCCCTAAACTCAAGTTGCGGTATTCCGTCATTATAAATTCTATTTTGCAAATCACCAGATATACAATTTGCTGGCGCTAATAATTCTGCATCAGCTAACCTCGCTCCATAGATTAAAGCAGTAACTATTCTTGCATTTTCTTGATTGTACGTAGTGTCACTATATACATCTACAGTTACATTTGGCGTGTCAGCTGAAACATTATCTATCCAAAGGATATCTGAATAATCTGTAGTAGCTATATTGCCAGCATAGTCTACTATATCAATTCTAAACTGATATATCCTATCTTGAGCTACACTGCTTGGCACATTTGAGCCAAACAAAATATTATCTGAAATTACAGCATCTCTAGTAACAAAGAAACAATAGTTATATGGCTCTCTGGTGTCTTGATACTTATCTCCACTTGGACGTTTTAGTTTTATATCAAAATCTATAGTGCTTGCCTTGTATATCCCGTAAGACTCAGAAACTAAACTGCCAAAATCTGAAAAATTAATATTCACGGAAGTCTCATTGCCATCCTTTGAGATCCAAACTCTAGCGAAAGCAAACTCATATGTATCATCTTTTGAAAAATCAAATACTTCTTCATTAAACTCATCATCGTATACGGTGAAATATAAACGTATACCTTTATGCCCATCTTCAAAGAATATAGGATCTATAAGTGGATTATATAAATTATTGCTCGGCATCATTGGCTGAATTCCCCATGTGCTAACATATGGTTTCTCAAATAATAATCTTCTATTACCAGCTGACTCTGGGTACCAGCTCTCGCTTGGAGTAGCATTGTGTATAACTGGGGCTGTATTATCATATACAACAACACAGTCACTCGTGCCTGCATAATTTTTAGCTCTATCTTCCCAAATCATATCTATCCAGTTGATTCCTTCTTTAAGGTTTGTAGTAATATCTACCCAAGCAGAATACCAATTCTGATGAGTGTTTCCCCGATTATCTGTAACAACCCTATATCTAAATGGGTTGGATGGAAGTCCTATTCCTCCATTATCAGTAATATTAACTCCTGATTTAGCTCTAACCCAATTGCTTGTCGCAAGTGCATTCATTGTATTCGCAAATATAATCTCATCAAATAATGCGAACTCTGCGCTAAATCTTGCCTTCAAATCTGTTGAGCTCACATTAAAAGTAATCCCTTCATCTTCTACAACAATTCTATTAGTAGTAAACGATAATGCGCCCAAATATTTTTCAATATTTACATCATCTATATAGGAATATAAGTAATATGAATTTATTGTTGCTACTGGATAATCCTCATCTACTTGATAGGTAAGCACTATACTTACAGCATAGTCTCCATACATATTTGGTATATTTACAGAAATATAATTCTCTCCACCAACATTTAAAGTATTTCTATGAGAAAATTCCTTTATTCCATCATTCTCCGAAATCGAATAACCATAAAACCCATCATAATTATATGTAAGCATATTCTGCGTTAATACAAACCCTGCATGCGTTGGGATGCTTTCTGCTGTATCCAATGCATTAAGTCCTGAATAAGGATTAACAGAAGCTCCATTAGAAAAGAATATTGGGCGCTGATACGATGCTCTTAACTGATAAGGTTCTCCAGATACAACTATTTCCATCTCTAACTTAATATCATTTGTATGCACTCCATATACACCATCTAACAACCAAGGCTGAACTTTATAATCAGACCAATATTCGCTATCATCACCATATCTCGTAGCATAAGTGTCTATTGTCGTTAATCCATTGCTATCTAAATAATCAAAAGCAATGTTATAGGAAACCAATTTGATAGGCTTAGATAAATAGGCATTAGAAAACTCTAATTCCGCTACATTCCCCCCCTGATCCATAACACCTAAAACCAATGGCCCATCTTCAATACCGTTTATGCTTACTTGAACAAGGTCTCTTGCCCAATCCCAATTATCTTTAAAATAAATATTATGAGTGTCTACGCCACTTTTCATGGAATAATCTGCCCCTTGCAAAGAAAGGCCTTCATCATTCTGTATAGCAACTTCTTCATTATTCGACAAAGAATTAGAATCATAAATCCAAGAAAGAGAAAATCTGTTCTGAGTATTTTGGTAAAAAGCAAGTTGTGTAGAAGATAGATCAAATGCTCTTAAATAAAACCTAGCTGAACTTGAAACTACAATAAAATCATATCCCCAATCACCTGAATCTGTTTCAACATAAGGGAAGAAGTTTTGGACATTTAATATATTCCAAATATCTTTGTTTTCTTGAGAAAGAATATCAAATGGATCGTAATTACTATCACTGCCACCAGCTGTTCCTGCTGGGAAAAATCCCATAGCGCTACTCTCCCTAGCATATCTATTTACAGCATTCGAAAAAGTTTGTTCTGGCTGCAATGTAAATACACTTGAAGTTATGGTTTTCTTTAATTCTCCTTGACCACTGTCTGCCTTCTTTATTTTAAACTTATAATTATCATCTAAATAAACAAGTCCTGTAAAACCTGTATCCAGAGTAGGGCTTTGCATATCTGTATAAAAATAATAATCACAGGTAGCAATGTTGCTGGCCCAATCTGATGCTGATAATACTAACTTATAGAATCCGTCTATTTCGCTTACACTAAAAGTAACTAAATTAATAGTAACTCCTGTTTCAATAAAATTATCTGTATTAAACCAATTATCTGATATAACTAAATCATCGCTAATAAAAGCATATCTAGCTAACCCTATATTCTGTGTAGAGTGAAAAAAGTTAGCAGTTAAACCATCAGGCTGCTCTAAAGCTGTTCTTTGTTCTGTAACCCACAAATCAAAGCTTATTTCTTTGCCAAAGAAATTATAAGTTGGAAAATCTGCTGCATCTATTGTAACAAAGTCAACGCCATTTAATTCGTACAGCTCAAGCTTAATCATCTCAATACCAGAGCCAACATTTCCTGTTTGTGCCTCTGCAAAATCTTCCATAAACAACTGGAACCCTGCATTATTACTAATTAATAACGAATACTCTATATAATTAATTGTCCTTTTAACTTGATTTGAGCTGTAATCATTATTAATCAGGAGATTTAACGAAGGCGCTAGGGTATCTATAAGAACTGACTGACCTTCTGAATAATCACCTGTATTTCTTGCGTTATCATGTGCCCTTAAATAAAAACTCCATAAATTATCAGTTAGTCCCTCTTCAAAATAATAATTGATAGAATTAAAAATATTATTAGAGATATGTATAGAAGCAGTTACTGTTTTGTCCTTTTCTTTATAAGGACTAATATATGCATCAAAGAAATCTATACCTGATCCACCTGGATCAGAAGGAGATTCCCAATTCCATGTTAATGAAATAGCTGTATTTACTATAGCAATTTCATCTGTAGTATTAATAGTTGGGGCAATCGCCATATCTGGAGTATTAGTATCCATCCAGAACATATAAGATCTGACCAGTGGTTGCGAAATATTACCTAGCTTATCCTTTATTCTTATATATACATAATAATTCTTACTGCTAATATCTGATCCGTCTTCAGCTAATCCAAGTAAATCGACAGAACATGTATATTTATAGCCTTTTGTAGCTGTTGCATAAGTAAGATGATTAAATGTGCTGCTTTCGGAATATGATATTGTAATAATTTTAACCAGATCACCTTCTTGTGCATTGGTTATCTCGTTGCCAGTAGAATAAACATTTATATAAAACTCTTCTATTCCTGACTCCTCTTGATAATCAGGCCAAACAATATCTATAGATACCCCATTAAAATATTTATCATTAATTTCTGCTGGACTAGTATAGTTAAAATCATCAATCTCTCCATTACAATCCTGAAAAGGAAGCACCCACAGAGCAGTAACAGGATGGATAAAAGTATCGTATTTGGTAATATAAACTGTCTTCATTGCTGACCAATTGCCTGCATTGTCACCAGCTCTTATTCTAAGATGATATTCAACTTGTCCCAGATTTGGCATAGATATTGCTGGTTCATACTTTACCTCATTTACTGCTATTCTTTCTCCGAACTCTCTACCCTGTTCTGGCCCCCAATATATTTCTATCTTATTAAGACCAGAATCTGAATCAGCTGCAAAATTTGATAGAGCGCTAAATTTAAAAGATACGTCAGCTGTTAAACTTTGCCATACATCATGTGATATACCATTGAGTTCTGTAACATTATTATGCTCCATATTAATTGAGGGAGGAACTGAATCTATTTCCAATGGGTATGCCGAAACCTTCGTGTTTGATCTATGACCAGCATAATCAACAGCCACTACCTTGCAACTTATTGGTTCATCTATATAATTATTAGCGTCAAATTTAGCACTATAATTGCCCAATACTATAGAAGAAGCATTAACTAATTCTGTGAACCGATCAACTCCGTCCCAAACTATCGTAACTTCATAAGTTGCTACCCCAAACTCTAATTCCTCTGGTGGTATCCATGAAAAAGAGCTTTGTGTAATACTCCTGCCCCAATAAGAACCTCCTACTACAATGCCATTATTTGCCCACACATCAGGAATATCACCTGGAAAAACAGTGTCAATGCCGAATATACTTGTAGTAATAGCTTCACCATACAAATGAACTTTATCTATGCCATTTATTTGAACAAAGAAATTATAACCATTATCCAATTCGCCAGCTGGAACATCATAATCATAATCTATAAAAATATTATCGACATCTTTTTTGTCTATATTAATACGTGATATAGCATGATCTGTATCCGCGTTTATATTAATATCACTAAATACATAATCATTATGTAAAATAGAAATTGTTGTTGATGGATATCTAGGCAACTTCCCATCCCAAGCAGGTGGTACTAAAGGTCTAGTGGTATCTAGTGTATAGTAAACTAACTCAGGCAGTGTAGCTGTATTATAAAAATCGAATAATCCGATACTCTTAGCTTTTATACCATCATTATTATCAAGAGGAGTGAAGATATAACTTTTCGAAACCATCATCTCACCATCAACATTATAAATATGATTTGGCGTTCCTTGGCTGGAAATACTTGGATGTCTATGTCCTTGGTCCCAAATATAATTGACACAATGAGTGCTAACAAGCGGTTTCCTAGAACCTAAAAGATGCATTCCCGCATACCAATTATATAGATATCGGCCCGGGTAAACAAAATCGGTTTTCGCAAGAGACAAGGCATCCTGCAATCCACTTGCTCTGCTATTATATGCAGATAAATCACTAGCAACAGATTGATTACCCGCAAAATCTTCAACCATTACAATTATCTCTGTGCCTACGTTAAAACTAGTTTTCCCAAAACTGTTCGCAGAAACCATAGCATCAAAAACGTCAATTTCTGCCCAACCTATAGGCGTTTGGCTAGGAATCATCCTCGCATAAGCTTTAGCGATACCAGCTCCATCTAAATAATCATCATAATCATATAATTGCCATTTATAATAACCATCCATTGCTGTAAAATCTGTAGATGTAATATTGAAATCATTGATATCTTCTTTGCGGTTTTCTGTTAAGAATTGTGCTAAGTTGCTTCTTAACTCATCATATTCATCATCTAGCGAAGTCATCATCGACATTAACATCTGGTTATAATCGGATATTATTGCATTAAATAACTGATTAATATTTGCAGTATTTGGGCCCCTGCCTGCTGGTGAAGCAGGACCCATGGATACTAACAATAATTTTGGGATATATTCAGGTTTTATTCTCAACCAACCATCAAATTCTCCATCAAGCACAACAATAGAATTAGCATTCAACAAAAATTTTAACAAAATCCGATAATCACTTATGCCTGATGCTTCAAATACATCTGCACTGCTTACAATGCCATGAAGAATTTGTTCATCCGATATTAAAGATACTGATTCTGTTATTCCGTCAGATCTTAATCGAGCACCCACCCTAAAATAACCTTCATTAACATTCTCTGTTGAAAACAAAGAGTTTGCTTGAGCAGCTATGGTTATCTCATTAATAATAAGATCTACTGGAATATTATATGTAACATTAGGAGAATCAGCTAAGTCATTTACATATGAATCTACCAAAGTTTGACTAAATACTCCGTTATACTGATCCTTCTGTGGCAACTCAACAAGCTGGCCATCTTTGGTCATTGATTGATAATACTCTGGCCTATAAATATACTCGCCAGAAATATAAGGGTTATCCCTAATATAGGATAGCGGTAATGGCCCATCTAGGTTATTACAGAAATCCAGAACTTCATAAATAGTATAACTACCTTTACCATTCACTTCTGAAAGCAATCCGAACTCAGCTACAGTTATAGTAATCTCAGAAATCGATCCATATCTATAGTAATCTACTGCATCCTGGAACATACTACTCCAATTAGTGGTTATAAAGTCACTAAAAGAATTATCTCCATAATACTCATCTCTTACCGTAATATCATTAGGCAACTCTGGGGTCTTGCCTAAATCATGATCTTCAATAAAATTAAAAACTAAGCTAATGCTATCTTCTTGTTCGGGAGTTACTCCATGATATAGTTCTAATATTTTCCTAGGTCTCCCAGGTGCTGCTGGGTGATCACTATCAATATGCACCCAATTAGATAATTGATTAAAATCTATTCGACTACTTGCCCCAAATGCATCAGCTTCATTAATTGCAGACAGATTATAGGCGCCTGTTTCTGAAGTATCAAATTGTCTAATATAATTACCTAATTTATCATAAACATTAATAAACACATAATATCTAGCTGAATCTAATCCCGTAAATGTTTTTGAATTAATGTTAGTTGTTACTGTCTTTATATAAGTAACATCATACCTATTGTCTGAAACTTTATACAACTCTAACTCATAATAATCTATAGCACTTCCACCTTCATCAGAAACAGCATCCCACTCAAATGTATAAATATTAGAAGATTGCACAATATTTTGCACTGGCAGTGTAAATACTGGGAGTTTTGGAGCAAATCTATCTACCCTTGTAGTATACAGAAGATTCCAAGTTGTATTTTCATTTTCTGCTCTATCCGTAGCTTTCATGCAAAAATATTTAACATCTCCAGAAGTGCCAGCTGAATCTTTCTTAAATCGAGTATTCAACGGATTATTGTTGGGTCCTGAATTAGAATCTGGATGTCCGCCCAATAAAACAAACCCATCACTTAAATCATTTGCCTTAATATTGCCAGTCTCATAATAAACACCTACTGGCAAATTAGCATCACCAGCGATATCCTCATATCCATAATAATATTGATATTCAGCAATACCACTAAAGTCAGAGGGAAGGCTGTCTAGGCTAAATAGAAAATTAAACCCTTTAACATATCCATTAATAGATTGTGTAACATAAGATGCTCTTACACTATCCTCTCCTGCTACACAGTTAACCTCTGCATTAGTCCAATCAGGCGGATCCAAATCGTATATGACAACATTGCTAGTCTCACTCCAAGCTCCTGTATTGCCAGCTCTATCTACTGCCCTAATCTGTGTCGCATAAGTGTCTTCATTAAAAAGTGAACCTATACTCAAATCAAAATAGGAATCCATATATTGACGACGAGTTAAATCTTCATAAGCAACAGGGATAACAACCCCTGGGTTTCCATTCAATATTCTTTTTATCTCATATCTGGCTATACCACTTCCTCCGAAGGTAGAATTATCATCAAATGAATCACGAACTGGTATAAAGTTCACTGACAGAGTCTCTTCGTGAACAAACAAAAGACCATCTGCTAACATTGGTGGATCCATTGTTGGAGGATTAGCTGAATCTATAAAAACATAATCTGATCCATAACTAGAACCAGTCCAAGTATCTCCTCCTTTATAAAGTATTTTATATTTAACATAATATTGAGCATTATCATGCAAATCATATACCGTAATGAGCTTATTGGTAGTTAGCACCATATCAAACATAACGCTATCTCCACCCTGACTATAACTACCTGTAGCTGGCACTACATAATGTGCTTTATAAATAGCAAAACTAAATGTTTCAAAATTAAGATATTCTTCACTTTTATTATTTACTGTAGACATTTCAAAAGTAAAAGAATTCTGTGAAGTATATAGTTCTGTTTTTATTACTGCAGAAACAGGTCTGGTAGGGCCATTACCTGCTGCTTCAGCTACAATATACTTATAGACCTGATCAGGTTCGTTTGCCTTATTTTTACAAAAATCCTCACTTCTAATCCATAAATTATGAGTGCCAGCTTCTGATGCAGTTACATTTAAAACTCGGTCGTAAGTCCATAAATAATCTTGCGTAGAAGGATCTTCATCAAGACCCCAATAATAATCATAGCCATATATGCCAGAACCTTCATCTTCTCCAGGCATCCAAATAAAATGAAATTTATTTACATTACCACCCTTAAATGCTCTTGGTTTTGGCAATCCTTGAATAGCATCATTAGCAAAAACAGAATATAACGACTCATTCTTAGTCGCCGCTATAGGTGGATTATTCGGAGGATAATAGTCCACAAACAATCCTCTAACGTCTTCTGTATCAGACCTGTTTCCTGCCCTATCTATTGCCCAGATCTTAGCTATAAAATTAATTTCCAATGGTATTTGATAGAGATACTGCAACTCAGAAACATATACAGTACTACCCATTTGGTCACCAAGAGGCACACCGGTTAACTCGGTATCCTCTGTTGCTATTTGATAAAATCTTAACTCGTACTTCTTTATACCAGATCCTTTGATTCCACCTGAATCATCAGATGGCTCCTGCCAAACAATAGTTGCGTTAGACATCGTTCTCGCAGATACTTTTGGACAAATAACTGTATTTGGTGTGACCCTATCAATAAGAATAGCTTCACCAGCAACTATATTTGTATTTCCAGCATTATCTATAATAGTAAGAACTGGCTCATAAGAATATCCATGTGGTAAGCCAGTTACTGTTAAAATATCTCCAACAGAAGCATTATATGAGGATGTTGTAACTCTTTTTTCATCACCTAGCATTATTTCATTTATCTCAAAAGAATATGTTGCTATTTCAGATCCTCCCCTATCAATTGATTCTCCAAAAGAGAATGTTACAGTATTTGCAGTAGTATAATAGTAATTATTATTCCCGTATAAATAAGCTGGATCACCAGGAGTCATGCCATCATAGTTAATAGTAGAAACATTTATCCATTCCCATGTATTATTCACAAGATCGTGTATCTCAACAAATAGATTATAGGGGGTACCCTCTGGGGAACTAGAAAATCCAGCTGCTACATACCCGTAAACTGGCAAATTAGAGCTTATAGTTGCGTATTCTGGATCATTACCTCTAGTAATACTATACTTTTTCCAACTATTTATGCGAGAACCAGCAGCAGGAAGCAGACCATTTGGAGTAACATAATCTTTTGCTCCAGAAATAGTAGTGTTAATATATAATTTCTTATTATTAAACCATTCATCATTATCTATAACTCTTCCGTCAATATTTTCTAACCTAAATAGTGTAGAAAAATCAGTTGCTAAAACTGTTGGTGTAGAAATATCAATTCTAGAGTATGGCCAAACTAAACTCGAAGAATTTCCAGCGGTATCACAAGTTTTTAATAACCAATAAAAAGATTTGTTTTCATTATCTTCACTGTATTGCGTAAAATTAACCTTAGCTGCATCAAACAAATCTGAAGTGATTTCATAACGATACGTTCTCTGTCCACTATTTGTCATCCTCTGTCCATCAATCTCCGGATTAGCATCTATATCTGTAGTAAGCAACGCATAACTCTCAGAAATACCAGACTCTTCATCTGATGATTCTTCTACTGTAAAGAAAAATTCAAAATCATCTGTAACAGCTTCTGGAATCCAAATAGATGTATCATAGCTTCCTTTCTGGCCACGTTTAATCGTGTTTGATGCTGAGTATCCTGGGTTTTCGACATTGAAGGTTGGTGGCAAGTTATCAACAGATAATGTATAAATTATTTTTACTTGTCCGCGGTTACCAGCATTATCTATTGCCTGAACCAATACATAGTAATATCCATTTCTTAAAGTAATATCAAACGTAATTGCTGTACTATCTTGTCCGATTTGCTGATTAACATACCCATAATTAGTAATGTCCTCCAGGCTGCTTTCATTAGATGTAACATAATAAAAATATTCATCTACACCTGAATTCTCCTGATTATTTGGCGGGCGCAAATCACGCACAGCATCAAAAGTTATAGTATATTCTCCTTGTAAATTAGTAAGCCCTTCTCCTTTTTTAACAGACTCTTCATAATCATACATTGGAACAGGAGCTACGTTATCCCAACTAATTACCATTAAAAGAATATCTTCTGTATTGCCAGCATTGTCTTCTAAGCTTGCATAAACATAGTTTTTTGTCTGTCCTAATTGATCATCATTGATATCCCAGGTTACATCTACACCAATACTAATTATTTGATCATTCAGATAACCACCACCATTTATTATCTTGTATCCAACACTCTTCAGCCCGGAATTACCTTGATCATTATAATTAACCGTCACTGTCTGAAACCATTCCTTATTCCCCTCAGTAGTATAGGCAAAATCAGTATAGTTAAAAGAATCTATGTGATTCAAAATAGGCTTTTCTGAATCCTTTAAGAAAGTAAAAATATAGCTCGCGGTTATCTGATTTGCTGGCACATTGCTATTATTAAATGACACAAATACATCATTAGTACCTTCTGCCAAATCATCCCAATTAATAACAAAATCCTCATAATTAGGAGCATTCACCCCTGTTGCTATAGTGTGCCAATTAATAATACTAGCGCCATTAGCAGATATGCCATACTCAAGAACATCTAAGGTAGAACGACCAGAAACATCTTGGAAAATAATATTCACGGGGCTAACCATATTGTTACTAACTCTCCACCATGCATCATACATCCAAGCATACTCTGATGTGTAATTATAAGTTAAGGATGGTTCTTTTCGATAAACTGAAAAGAGTCTTTCAGAATTCCAAGTATTTCCCGCATTATCTTCTAGCAGCACAGAGACATGGCTTGTCCCATTCATAAATGAAATGTCTTGCATTGACCATGTTAACTGTCCTTCAGTGTAATCAAAAAAAGCGTTGCTAGTATACGCACCACCAATTTCACGGTTGATACTTACGAAATATGTAGCAGCCTTTATTCCTGAGTCTCCAATATCTTTAAAGCTCATTGTTACGCTGTATATATTATCAGGCAGCTTCCAGTTATCCGAACCATACTGCTCACCCCTAAATACTTCACCCTCACTCCATCCAATATTATTCTCACTACTTGCTGGGCTTTGAGTGTCTACCTGAACATAAAAAGCAAAAGCATTTATTATATTGCCAGCATTATCAGTAATGGAAACATTTATAGTATTTCGTCCACTCTCTAAATTAGCCCAATCAATATTCCATGTAGCATTATAATTTGAATTATTCACATTATCGGAGATAGAAATAGCTTGTCCTTCAAAAATCCTGTAGGAAATGCTCGCTAATCCAGAAGCACCATTATCATTAAAATCTAGGCTAACTGCTTCTAACCACGAATTATTATGATCAGAATACCAACCAGTATATCTAGCGCTGACTACTGAACCTAATGTGAAATCTGGAGTTAACTTATCTTTTCTAATTGTAGTAACCATTGAGCTATTGCTATTCCCTGCGTTATCAGTAATCGCAACGTGAATCTCTGTAATTCCTTCTGTTATAATACTCCATGGAAGAATCCAATCTACTGGATCACTAATAGATGTAGGATGAACATAGAAATCTACACTTCCCACAACTCTTAATGCATAATGAATAGAAGCAATCTCCGAACCGCCTGTATCGCTAAAAGTTACAATGTTTTCTGTGCCAGCTGCAAGCCAACTTGGAGTAATACTATGCCATAACAAATCCCATTTATTATTAATATTAATATCTGGAGTAAGAATATCTTTACTAATAGTAAAGCCATAATTACTTGTAATATTTCCTGCTCTGTCTGAAACAATTATCCAAACATCATTTGTACCATTTCTTAAATCCTCCCAAGCTATCTTGAAGGTAGGAGAAAATTCTGCTAATTCAGCTGATGTAATAATAATATTTGTTGTTGCCCCTGCATTCAAAGTAACAAGCTTATAAGAAACAGTCACTACGCCAGAATAACCAATCTCTTTAACATTTATCGTTATATTATCTAACCAATCTGGAGTAACCCTATACCAACTATTATCAGATTTTCTTTCTATAGGAATAGAAAAACTAGGAGCTTCTCTATCATATTGAATTGTAAATATCTTATTACTTGTAACAAGCGAACCTGCATTGTCACTAACCCTAACATATACATCGTTATATCCGCCTTTAATGTCGTCCCAATTAATATCCCAAGTCACAAAGCTAAGCAAACTTTGATTACTTGTAATCTCCACCCACATAGTCTCTGCATAAAACTTATTATTACTTATTCCATATTGTATTCCAGCGATATTGGAGCTTCCTGTATCTGTAAAGACACAAGAAGTTACATTGTCTATAAACTCTGGGATTATCAATAAACCATACCACGCTTCTGTATCATAATTAATACTAATAATATCTACTAAAACTTCTATTTCAGGAGAGATAATATCTTTATTTAAACTAATTGCGAATTCATTTAAAGTATTATGAGCATTGTCATTAGCATAGATATAAATATCATTTCGTCCATTGTGTAATAAATTCCAACTAACATCGATATTTGTTATATCTAAAGTTAAAGGAACTATAGAATATATTTCAGGGTTTGAAGTTGTATTTGTATCATAACTGTATACGCTATATTGTGGCGACAAAATATAAGACAGATTCTCAGTAACTCTGATAGGTGTTCGAGATAACCAAACTGGTGATGTTTTATGCCAATCGCTATAACCTTTCCCTGGCTCAATAGGATTTGTGACAACTAAACTCGGGTTAGTATTATCATATTTAATGGAAATTACTTTGCTAGATGTAATTATATGTCCTGCATTATCACTTACTAAAACATAGATATCATTAATGCCTTCAAATAAAGCATCTATTTTAATATTTAAGTAGTCTGAATAGTTATAGTTTATTTCCTCTTTGTTCAAATTCTCGTATGGTTTTGATGGATCAGCATCAAGACCATAATTAAAAGTAATGAACATACTTCCATTTGAAGAAACTAAATACATATAATCATCTAACAATGAACCACTTGAATCGTCAGTTATTATGATATCGAAACTGCTTATATTGGCTGTGTTCGCAACAAACCAATCCAAATTATGCCATTCACTTAATACATGCTCAGGAAGATTTCTACCCGCAATGTTCTCTCCAAAAGTTATATTTGGACTAATCGAATCTTTTCTTATATAAAAAAGCGTATTTGCTGTTGAATTTCCTGCATTATCCGCTATAAGAATATCAATACTAGTAGTGCCTTCTATTAGATTCATCCAATTAATGCTCAAAGTAGTAGCACCTCCATTATTTGGCTGATACGCTGCCAGGAGAGAAGCAATAAACGTTTTAGTTCCTGGGCCGGCATATGTAAATAAATTAATAATTTTTATCTGAGAATCCCCTATATCATTTATTGTAATAGCTATTTCGTTCAATAAAGATGCCTCTTCTGCAGTCTTAAACCACCTATCTTTATAATCAAATTCAACCTGAGAAAAAGTAGGAATCCCAGTATCTTTAAGTAAATCAAATGCCTGAACTGAGATTGTATTCGCTGCATTATCGCTTATAATTATCCAAATGTTATTTGTGCCCTGCTCCAACTCGTCAAATGAAACCCTAATGTCTAAATCTGAGGTAACTAAATCGATTCCAGGTTGTGTAAATTTAACTACTTTTTGCCCTCCATCACTTGTTACAATGCTCCAGGCATAAGCATCCAGCAAAGAACCGCCATTGTCTGAGATAGTTACTCCTATAGTAATTACATCTCCAGGAAAACTGTTATACCAGAGTGTCTCATTAAAACCCCCTAGCTCTCTTACTGTATAGGATGGGGTAATTGTATCTTTCTTAATAGTTGTTAGTTTTGTATTAAGAGAATTACCAACACCATCATATACAATTAGATAAACATCATTTAACCCATCTGCTAATAATGACCAAGATACTGCCCATTCATCCGAATAACTAACAGTTGTCATGCTATTTGAGATAGCGTTATACGGACCTTCCTTATAATTAACGCTGTAATAAATACTGCTTAATTTGGAGTTATTCCCATCTGCTGGTAAAGGATCATCAATAATCAAACTATCAACCGTAACAATATCTTCTGGAGATCGATACCATACATTATAGTTTTTGGTAGTATCCCATTCATATATTGGCGATTTTGTGTCTTTTCTTATAACAAAACTAGTGCCATCATCAAAATTATAACTTGTTATATAATTTTCTGCGTAATCTGAAAGCTGAAAACTAATAGTGGTTATTCCTTCAGACAAATCATCTTGAAAAAAACTTTTCTCTAAATGCTCAGTAATAGTTTCAATACCTATTACGCCCTCAGTGGCATAATTTTCAAGTTCATAAGAAGCACCGTTAATCACATATGATACTACGTATATGCCTGAGTAAAATTCATCTTGAACATCCAAAGTAATCAAAGAATATTCAACAAGCTTGTCCATAGCATCTAATGATATCCAATTATCCAGGTACTCTTTAAAACGACTATCTCTTGAAATTGAAACAAAATTTGGTGACAGTGTATCTTTCCTTATATTAAAAAGAATATCCATAGTATTCTGATCAGCCCAATCAGATGCTGAAATTATTATTTCATTCACTCCTTCTGTTAATTTTTGCCAATCTAATAGCCAATACCCAGAAATAGGATACTTGGTCTCTCTTGTCTCCAAATCTTTGACAATATCACTCGAAGATATATATTTGCCATCATGGCTAACTAAGTATCTAACAGTCCTAATACCAGCTCCATCAGATGTTTCTTTGATAAAAACAGGAATTGGATCTCCCGGCCATTCATTAATCCAATCATTAAAATAAGACAATCCTGAATTAATATTATTTGAAACACTTGGAGGTCCGTCATCTCTTTTAACCTCAAACATCTTTTCTAATATGCTATTACCTACATAATCATTCATTGAGACCCAAACTTCATTAACCCCAAGAGTAATATCAGCATTCCAGCTTAGAGTCCAATCTTTAGTAACACTAAGAACCGACCTACTCTCTGTAGAAAAAATGCTCTTCTCTTTAATCTTATTATTGTTACAACTAACAATAATATCGATTGATTTTATCCCAGAAAAGCTAGACTCATTAAAATCGATATCAATAGCATCCAACCAAGAAGCATCTGCTGCACTTGTATACCAGGTATTAAAAATATCTCCTAACATATTCTTAGAAACAAATGGTGCTTCAGAGTCTTTGCTAATACTAAACCATAAAGAAGAAGTTGTAATATTCCCTGCATAGTCTTGAACTCTCAAAAACACATCATTATAACCTTCTTGCAGTTCAGCCCAATTTACAGTAATGCCAGAATAACTGTCTTTTTTTATAGCGCTCTTATATACATTGGTTTTATAATATTCATTATTTGCAGACACAATATAATTAATAATGTTTATTGAAGAAAACCCTTGATCAGTAAATTCTACTTTATTAGAAGTAAGGTTTAACCCATTATCCGTTGGCGAATTATACCAATCTTCTTGCGCAAAATTCTTTATGTTCATGTTTATGACCGGATATAAAGTATCTTTTTTTATTGAATATATTGTTTTTGTAACAGTAGAATTTCCTGCCTTATCATTAAATGAAATTATTACTTCAGACTCTCCATTTGTTATCATTTCCCAATTTAATATCAAATAAATATTGTCTCCACCTACAGATTGAATTGATTTAGCATTACCTTGAGATATATTATTATATATAAGGTTTCTAGAAAGGACTCCAGATAAATTATCAGAAAACGCTAATTCTATAACAAACAAAGTATTTCCTGGGTATTGATTAAGCCAATTAGTATAAGGAAACCTGACAAGCTTTATCTCTACATCAGGAGATGTATAATCATGCTTAATTGTTAATAATTTATCAGTTGTTAAAACATTATTTGCTTTATCTTTTAATTCTACATATACTTCATTCTCGCCTTCTGTAATATGACTGGCTGATATTTTCCAAGGAACATCAAAAGTAATTACTTCATTAGCATCTGCTGAAATAAATCCGGTTCTATCTGATTCTCCGTCAGTGTGAAGTCTATATGATAATGAAACTAACTTTGAAGTAACATCGAAGAAAGATATATCAATTGCATCATAGGTTAAAGGATTATCATCAAGCCACTGCAAATTATGCCATTGATACTTAGCATGATTGATATCTTCATTATTATTATTCATATCCCTGTTTGGCGATACAGTGTCTTTCTTAACATATAAGTCTGTCACGTTAATGTTTATAGAGTTACCAGCATTATCCTCTATCAAAAGATATACATCATTGGTGCCTTCAGCTAAAAGGTCCCATGATACTGCTATTAGTGCCCCATAATTATTCTTTTGAATATCATTAGTAATTGGTTGCCAATCTATTGTATATTCAGTTTCATTAATAGAAACCTTATACGAAATATTTTTTATTCCTGAACCACCATCATCAGTAATTGTAATATCAATATGATCTATCCAATCTGGAGTTATATTATGCCAAGTACTATGGGTTAACTCGTTACTAGATATGGCAGGGGGTTGGGTATCTTTTAATACATAAAAAGGAGTACTAATAATCTGATTATTCGCAAGATCATTAAAAGAAATCACTATATTATTTGTTCCGTTTGATAGGTTACCCCAGTCAACGTTAAATGGAACTTGATACCAGTTACTGCCAAAACTAGTGGTTAAGCTAATCCAATCATAAATCCCACTTGTAACAATCGCATACTCGATATTATGCAAATCAGAAAACCCAGTATCTGAAAACTCAATCTCAACTTCTTTTAACCAATCTGGCGAAACTCGATACCAATTATTCACATAATCTGTAGTACTTGCTGGATTTATTAAATTAGAACTTGGTGGTTGATTGTCCTTCTTAATTGTTAAAACTGAACTACTATATTCTAATTGGTTTCCTGCTATATCATTTACTGAAAGAAATATTTCATTAATCCCATTTGCTAATTTACTCCAAGAAACTGGAATCTCATTAGGATAAACATCTAACCCCTCGTCTATAGGAATAGTTATCCATTCATTATCAACTAGGATGCTATTGAAATAAACGCCGTAATATATACTTCCCAAATTAGAACTTCCCGTATCGTTAAAAGTTACATATAAAGGGCTCTCAAGTAACTTGGTTTCAAAATCTAAAGTAGCACTAATCCAAATATTAAATGTGGCTTCATCAACTTGATAATTATAACTTGGAGAGTCTTCATCTTTTCTTATCCAAAAAATATCTAATACATCTTTTGTATTTCTAGCTTTATCAATAACTTGAACACTTATATTATTTGTACCGTTATCTAAGTCATTCCAATTAATAAGCCAAGGAGTTTCATAAACTTCAGAATCCTCCACAGCTGTAAAAATATCTCTATCCTTACTAGAAGTTCCTGACTCATGTTTAACTATGTACTTAGCTGTATATAAGTTGGAACTCCCTTTATCAGAAAATCCTATATTAATAGCTTTAAGCCACTGTGCTTCATCTTGAGTAGAAGAACGAAGCCAATTATTAAAAGTACTATTATTATTTTCTTGTGCATGTGTTTTCCAACTCGCTATGTTATTGCTAATATTTGGAGTAATAATATCCTTCAAAACTTCAAATACCGGACCTGACAAAACAAAATTACCTGCTCTGTCATTAAAAGAAACATATATTTCGTTTACTCCCGATGTTAACAAATCCCAATCTATTGTCCAATTTGGAGTAAATGAAGATTTGTTTTCTACTAATGAAATATTATTAGTTATACCTACGACGTCTCTTGTTATATTCTTATAATAAACAACATACTGAATAGTTGATAAATTCGAATAACCTGGATCATAAAAATCTATATCAATAATTGATATAAATGCTGGAGGCAGTCTATGCCATGAATTAATATCCGCAATATTATCAGTTATATAATTGCCTGATATATCAAAATATGGGGAACTAACATCTTTTTTAATATAAAAACTATCTGAGCCTGCTATATTAAAATTATTTCTGTCAAAATCTCCAGAATTATCGCCAACTTCTACTATTATATTGTTTGTGCCATTGCTTAATAAATCCCAATAATCAGCGCTGCCATTTATAGCTACTAAATCTGTATTATTTAATATAAGGTCGGATATACTATATGAAAATTCTCTAGTGATATCTTTAGTTGCGTAATAATCTTTTGTTACCGAATCAAAATCTGTTATAAACAACTTCACATATTGCAATCCAGAAATTCCATTATCTGTAACGTCTACAGTAAGATTACGCATCCAATCTTCAAAACTATTATACCAAGCTTCAAACTCACTATTACTTTCAATTAAAGCTGCATTTATAGTCAACTCTGGATTTAAGGTGTCTTTCTTAAAATGAAACAAATCACCACTGATAATTTCGTTACCTGCATAATCTTTATAAACAACATAGATTTCATTTACTCCATTAGTAATAGATGCCCAATTATAATAAAGATTGCTCCAGTTACTTTCTGCAGAATAATTTCCTCGCCATTTCTCGTCGTGATCATCAGCAACATCAACCTCTCCAATATTAATAGTTACGCGGTGGTTATTAGCTGAAATTATCACATTCCATGAAGATAACCCCGAATACTTATAATCATAGAAATCAAAATTTATATACTGTAACAATGTATTGCGCTCTTTATACCAAACATCATAATCACCAGATTTTTTTGTATAACTAGCCGTTGGGTTCTCTGTATCTACTTTTATTGTAAATGCATTAAATGTATGAACATTGTATCCATAGTCCTCAACTTTTATTGAAATATCATTCCATCCTATATTAAGTGATGCCCATTCAATATTTAATGAAGCAAAGACATCAACTGCTATAAGATTATCAGTAGCCACTACCCATTCTGTATCCTTAACAGCTGTTCCCTCAAAATTATTTTGGGATATCTTATAATAAATAGCAGCAATATGAGAACCGCCGATATCTGTAAACGCTATTGGCAAATCTCCCCACCAATCTGGCTCATCATTATACCAAACATTCTTCTGTGCTTCGGAAGCATTTACTATTGCTCCTGGATTAGTCGTATCTTTTTTAATACGATATGATAGTGTAGTCGTGCCAATATTTGCCCAGTCATAAATTCTAAACCAAACCTCATTTGTTCCCTCTTCTAGAGAATCAAAACTTATGGTAAATGGGATATCATAAATTAGTCTTACTTGTTCTGGTGTAAAAGCAGCTATTGTAGTCCAAATTTCGTTATTATTGTTACTTACTTGTATAATCCCAAGCTCTATACTATTTATGGCAGAACCTTCTTCTGAAAAAGTTACAATTAATGCATCTATAGTAAGAATTGGTCTTTCATCTAACGGGAAATATGCCTCAACAATTGTTTCTTGATTAAAAGTCTGATGTACTTGCGGAGGGGAAGTGTCCTTTCTAAGAGAAAACAATTTATGTGGCAATGTATTTGTACTATTTCCTGCTAAGTCATTTACAGATACAAATATCTCATTAACACCATCTGTAATTTGATCCCAATCAATTTGCAAGCCATTAATTGTTGATTGTCTACTGTAAACATCATCCTCAATCCATTTCATTCCACCAAATTTATTATTACTAACACCATATTGGACTATACGTACACCAGAGTACCCATCATCTGTAATAGTTATTGCGAAATTTAGACTAGCTTCTGAATCTCCGAACCCATCAAACCTAAAAAAATCAACAGCCTCAGTGATATTATTGGTAATACTTGGCGCTATTGTATCCTTATAAATAGTAAACACTTCTGCTTGAGAACTATTATAAGCGTAATCATTAAAAGAAACGATTATGTCATTTGTTCCATTTTCTACTTCTATCCAATCAATTGTCCAATTATTAAAAGTAGGTGCTCTTGCAAGATTACTACTAATAGATTTCCATGTTTTAGCTGGAAACTGAGTATTGCTCACTTTATAATATGCTGACCTCAAATTAGAATACCCTTCATCAAAAAGGAACACATCAAAAGAGTTCATGAATTCTGGTTTTATATCACTAAACCAGATTGATGAATTATTAAGTGAAGGATTTGCTCCTTCATCTTCGTTATTTATATAACTAGGAGAAATCACATCCTTACTAATAGTAAACACATAGTTATAGGTGCTATTAAGCGCAAAATCATTTATAGAAACATAAATCTCATTCTCACCATTTGTCAGGACATCCCAACTAATAGCCCACGGTTCATTAAAAATATTCGTACTAACATTCCTATTATAACTAGTTGCTAAATACATATTATCAGTCACTAGATACCAATTAATCTGATTATTTAGAGAAACTCCATACTCTATTCTCTGTATATTAGAAGATCCGCTATCTAGAAAAGAAACTTGTACTGAATCCATCCAACTTTTATTGCTTGCCTCATTATACCAACCACTTTGGCTACTCTCTGAATTCGAAATTATTGGGTCAATAGTATCTTTTACTATTCTGAATAAAAAGCTATTTGCCGTATTATGAGCATTATCATTAACGGTAACATATGCTTCTGTATAACCATTATAAAGTTCGTTCATGGAAATTTTCCATGGCTTATAATCATATGTAACACCATCAGAAAATAATACTATTTCTTTGCTTCCTAAATTATGAGAAACCCATAGTTTTATATTTTGAATGCCAGAACCTTCTCTATAATCGAAATTATCTCCAGTTTTCATATAATTATCGTTAAAATCAACACGCAAATCTTCAGAATCCACTATATATTTTTTATTATAATAAACAATAGATCCCTCATGATTATCTATATTAGGAGATGCTATATCCTTTTTTATTTGTACAAATAGAGGAGGAGGAGGATTAGTATTAACTTTATTGTTAGTAATATTACCGGCATTGTCTGCAACTATTATCCTAATATTACTGGTACCTTGCCTTACAAGATTCCAACTAACAGGCAAACTAAAAACAAAATCACTGCTTGTTTGATTATACCCATCATTAATTGTTTCTCCTGTATAACCAACTGGTGCATCAACTTGATCAAAACTATACATAATATAATCAATCCATGATTCCCCGTCGTCATCAATATTAATTTTTATCCCCATACTTGCTGGTTCTGAATTTAACCATTTAGTGGTATTAAATCCTTTTGTTATTATTGAAAACCTTGGTATTTTTGTGTCTTTATTAATAGTTACAAGAAAACTACTTGTAGAATTTCCAGCATAGTCATTAAAGCTAACATATATTCCATTTGGTCCATCTTTTAATAAATCCCAATTTTCTAAAAGATTTAATACATATTTTTTCTCAAGCAATTTTTCTGAATTCTCTAACTTAAAACTAGTGGTTATATAGTTATTATCAGAAATCAACCATTCAACCATCCTGATACCACTTCCACCCTTATCATTAATTGTTACAAATATTGCATCTTCCATCCAAAATTTTGATTCTGTAAACCAACCATTAAATTGATTTTCATTAAAAGTCTTTGAAAAAGTAGGGGTTACATCATCTTTCTTTACAGAAAAAATATGTTTTGTAACAACATTGTTTACCGAGTCAATAATCTGCGCATATACTTTGTTTTCTCCATCTAATAATTCATCCCATGTAATATTCCAAGTCTGAGAATACTCTGCAGCTCCATACAGATCAGTAAATAAATAAAACTCCTCTTTTGTAATACTATAGTCGTTAGAAATAGTGATTCTTGCTGACTTAAGGCCAGAATATTCATCATAGAAAGTACCACTTACCTCCGCTAATAAATCAATTGAAGCAGTATCTTGTCTATACCAAGTATTATTAAAATCAGTGATAGGGAATCCTACAGGTATCCAGTCTGATACAGACTCATCTTTCTTTATCTGCAAATGATTAAATACTGTAAGCGTGTTATTTGCACTATCAGTAGCTTGAATTGTTATATTATTTGTTCCATCTCTTAAATCAGACCAATATATTGTCCAATCTTCTAAATATTCTCTTGTAACTGGAATATTATATAAAGTTCGAAACAATCCACCATTATCTACTTGATATTGTATAAACTTAATACCAGAATCACTCAACCTATTATCAGATATGTTAATATCCATTGATACTGCCCAATTCGGTGTACTTGCATACCATCTATCTTGACTTGCAATCAATATATTTTCCTGATCATCTAAAGTAGGTTCCTTTGTATCCTTATTAATAGTCACAACATTCATTGTCACATAATTACCTGCCCTATCTACTACAGCTGCTTGGACAATATTCACACCTTCTTCTAAAGTATCCCAAGAGATTATCCACTCAATATCTCTATGATTCTTGTATTCTTGAAGATATATAGCTGTATCAATGGTCACAGAAACCATAGATCCATCTTGATGCAACACATTATAAGATACCTCCTGCAAATTACTTGATCCTTTATCAGAAAACTCAACATCAATATTATGCATCCATTGATCAGCTTCTTTATACCAAGAAATAAAATCACTATCCTCATTATTTGATATTACAGGAGGAATAATATCTTTAAGAATTGTAAAAACTGGCTCAACACTATCCTGCGTATTTGTTGCATAGTCACTAAACTTAACATAAACTGCATTTACTCCATTAGTTAAAACTTGATCCCAACTTATACTCCAATTTGCAGATACTTCATGTATCTCTGCAGTAACACAATGTGAAATGAAATATTCCTTACTACCCGTTGGATAATCTGAATTATGAACAACATAACTCATAGTTGCTATACCTGAATGGTCGTCCGTAAAATCAACATTAATGGAACTCATCCAGCTTTGAGTAGTGTGATACCAATGTAAATATTGTTCTTTTTCTCCTTCATCATTATCAATATAATCAGGGTTTTCCTCATCTCTCTTAAAAACAAATAAAGGGTCATAGTTCCTAGTATTGTTTGCATAGTCTGTTAATTTTAATGAAATATAGTTATACCCATTTTTTGCCGGCCATTCATGAGGAATGTTCACAGCATTTGTATTGTCATTTGAGTTTATATTTTCCTGAATAAGAGATTCCTTATTTCTTGCATTATTAGAAATCCTATACCATGCTCCATCTAATTTTGAACCACCTCTATCATGGAAATCAATAGTTACGCTTAGCCAAAATGGTCTATAGTTATACCAAATACTGTCTTCATAAAGATTCTCGGTATCAGCATATGGCAACAATGAGTCTTTCTTTATTAATAGACATTTGTCTCTTGTAATCACATTTCCTGCATGATCTTCTATATTAAAAAAAACTTCATTGATGCCTTGAGTAAGAACATCCCATGACACGCTCCATTGCATATTCCAAGTATTATTAAGTGGTGGATTCTGTGGCAAACCACTAAAGATTGAGGTCACAGTATTCTGGGTAATATCATTATGAATAAAATCAAAACTAACATTCTTTACCCCTGATCCACCACTATCGGTAAACTTAATGTTTAATATTTCAGGAATACTTCCAGCGCTATTTATCCAGGTCTCTCCACCAATGTATGAAGTATAATCATAATCAGGAAATATAGTATCTTTATATATAATTATATTAGAATTAACATCTTTCGTGTTATGTGCAGCATCTACTGCAAGAATATGAATCTGGTTTGCGCCATCTTCTAATTTATTCCAAGGGATACCTATTTTCTGATCATAAGTAATGATACCTTGGTCTTGATTAACATCACCTAATTCAACTACACCCCATGAAATATGGCTAGCACCAATCTTAATTTCATAGGTTAATGACACAATTCCACTACCAGCATCATAAATAATAATATTAAGAGAATTAACTGTATCGTAATTTTGGTCTTTGTTATACCAAGTATTGTCCTGTGTTTGGTTAACTGACACAATCGGACTGTCTATATCTTTTTTAAATATATATAATAGTGCTCTAGTAGGTGTTTTTACTGCATCTTTAGCCCAAGCATAAACATAAGAAGTAACTTCGCTTGATATAATATCCCACTCAATATCAAAAATAGCATTGGCCGTAAACACCGCACCTAGATTGCCACTAACTGTTTCATAAGAATTCGTAACTCCCTCAACTAAGGTAGCATATCCAAAACTACCCATACCTGATTCGGCATCATTCATTGTTATTCTAATATCATATAGCCAAGACTGTGCAGTTCTATACCAAAGGGACATTTGCTCTGAAGAAGGAGAAACAGATAATTCATAATATATTCTTGGAGGCTCCGCATCTTTTTTTATTATAAATAAGAACTGTTCTACATGATTGTTTGCATTATCAGTAACCAAAACACTTATAGTGTTTACCCCGCCACCTATTAGACCCCAATCAATAGACCATGAATCGTTATAAGCTTTAGTAGTAACTGAACTAATAATAGATGTTGTTGTTCCATTTTGGTACTCTATTTTATAGGCAATTTCTTTTAATAAAGAAGTTGAATCAAAGAAGCTTACATTAACTGTATTTAGAAAATCCATATAATTATCATTGTCTATCCATAAACGTTCATCATATATAGTGTCAGTTACTAAAGAATCATCTACTATAGGGGGAATATCATCGTATTTAATTGAAAGTGTAATTGATTTAGTAACTATATTTCCTGCTCTGTCGGCAATTTTAATATAAATATTATTGGTACCTTGAAGCAATGCTGAAGTAGCAACATCCCAAACTTGATTAAACTCAATAATTCCATCATTGTTCTCTGTAACTGTTCCATATTTTTCTTCGAATGAATAATCTAAAGATGTAACATAATATTTAAAATACCTTAAATTAGAATACATTCTATCTGATACTTCTGTATCTAATCCTTTTGCATAATTAGGTATGTAGTTATACCAATCATCCTCTGCACCATTTTCTGGTGCAACGTAGTTATAAATTATCTCAGGAGGCACTGTGTCTTTATTGATTGTTAATAATGCTGCAGAACTTGTTATTGTTTTTCCAGCCCAATCCTCTGCTCCAACAAACACATTATTTACCCCATTAGTCAAAGTTGCCCACTGTACAGACCATTGGTCTGTATAATCTCTAAACCTAAATGAATACGGCTGTTCCTTTAAAATCGTAATATAATCGCCCTCAGCATTAGAAATTCTATACCAGCATGACTTCAATAAAGACTCTCCCTGATCAATAAAACTAATATTAATGGCTTGGTCTGTCCAAGAAGGAGTAACAGAATACCACGCATCCTGACTTGCAGTAAGCACTTCAATATCGACTGAATAAGAAGGAGCCAAATCATCTTTTTTCAACAAGAATGTATCTGTTTTAGTCGAATTATTTGCTCTGTCTATTAGTTCAAACCTAACTACATTTGTACCTTGCAAAAAATCATTCCAAGTTACTGGTACAGGATTATAATTATGTGTAATTAACCCTAAGCCATCCTCAGCATAAGAAATTGTCGTTCTCTTCTGGCTTGTGTATTCTTCCAAAGACATGAACCATTTAATTGATTTTAATTGAGAGTACCCGAAATCCCAAAAACTTGCAGAAACTTCTGTTGCCCAAGTTGGCATTGTAGAGTGCCAAATAGTCTCGGTATCTGCTGATACAGAATATGAATAGTCCGGAAATATTTCATCTTTTTTGATAATAAATTCTTTATTATCAATAGAATTAGTTGCATTATCCTCAACCCTAATATAAACATTGTTGGTCCCATTACCTAAATGCAACCAATTCAAAGTAAAATCATTAATTACTCTCTCAGGAACAAATAGATCTGAAGCTAAACTCGAAGTAATAGTCTGATTATCTTGTTGTTCAACAATATAAAAAATATTCTTAATATTAGAAGAACCTCTATCATTAACTGTTAACGTAAATTCTATCTGATCATTTAATAGATTACCCTTGTCTGCTCCATACCAAGTATTTTGATTAGCAGTAAGAATTTCTTTAAGCGTATAAGTCGGTATAATAATATCTTTACGAATTACAAATATAGAATTACTAATAACTATATTTGTAGCATGGTCTTCATATAATATATCAACAGTATTAATATTATTTGTAAGTGTAGACCACAAAACACTCCATGGGCTTGTAAACTTTGTAGCTCCTGAAATATTTGCAGAAATATTATAGGTATTAACACCATCGTCATTATATACAATATATGCCGCTCTACTTAATAGTGAATGCTTTAAATCACTAAAATTAATATCTATCTCACTCCAATAATCAGGAGTAGCGTTATACCAAGTATTAAAATAAGATGTGTTTGGAAAATTGCCATACATTACTGGATCAATAACATCTTTTTTTATAATAAATACAATAGCAGAAGAAACATTATGCGCATTGTCTGAAGCCAGAATTGAAATTGGGATTACCCCATTGTCTATTTCTGAAAATAAGATATTAAACGCATCTACAAGATTAGCGCTACTCTTTCCTGAAATTAAAATAAACTCGTCCAGCCCTGCCACATACCCAAGACCATTTAATAAAGAGAATTCATCATCTACTGCACTAAAGTTTATGGTATTCATCCAATCTTGAGTTGCGTTGTACCACATATTATATTTATCGAGGCTTACACTGACCGAGTGTTCAATATCCGGATAGTCTGTATCCTTATATATAGAGAACAAAACGTTAGTCGTCGTAATATTATTGGCATTATCTATGACTTTTACTTTTATGTCATTTGTACCCTCTGATAATCTATTCCAATCTATACCCCAAACAGCTTGATAAGTGGCAAGATTTAACCCGTCTTCAATTAAAAACCATGTTTCGTTCTGCGTAACAACTGCATAAGAAACAGTTGCAATATTTGCATCTCCAGTATCTTCAAAACTAATCTGGACATCTGTAAGCCAGTCTGGTGCAACACCATGCCAACCAGTATCATCATAATCATCCGCATAAATCCAAGTAGGGAAATGAATATCTTTTTTTGCAGTATACAAACTGTTAGATTCAAAATAGTTGCCTGCATTATCTGTTGCAGCTAGATGTACCTTAGTTTGCCCTTCATCATACCAACTCCAATCAGTAGTAACCTGATTATATGTTGCATGATAATTGCCTAACCCTTCTTTTATTATTCTATGGGTAGTCACTCCCGATTTCACAAACAATAAGCCAATATCTTCCAACCCAGAGTAACCTAAGTCAAAGACATCAATTGGCAATAAATTATATATAGGCGTATCATTATGCCACAAACTAACGGGAAACCCCTCACCAGTAACGTTATAACTTGGGAGCCTATCATCTTTCTTTATATAAAACTCGACATCAGTAGTAACAAGATTATGAGCGTTATCTGAAACATATAATAAAATATCATTTGTGCCTTGGGCCAAAATGCCAAAACTAATAGCCCAATTATCAAGGAACTGCTTTGAGGCAGTAACAGAATTATACTCTTCTATACTATTAATAGTAAGAAGACCATTAATAGACACTACATAATAAACACCATCGATTAATGACATTCCTTGATCTATAAAATCAATATCTAAAGTTGTCATCCATTGAACAGCCTCTTTATACCAAACTGTCTGAGAACCAATTGATTCATAATTTACAGAAATACTAGGAGTAAGAATATCTTTCCTAATATCAAATATTTTTTCATCAAGAGTGTTGCCAGCATTATCAGTTGCTCTTACGTATACTGTATTTAAATCTGAAGTTATCTTTTCCCAAGGTACTGTGAAATGATCAAATAAATCCACACGCCCAGAAAAGCTATCCTTTATCAAACCTACTTCAAATAATTTATTATCATGATATAAAACATAGGAAACAGACTTTAAGCCAGAATAGTCAGTACCCGAACCAACTTCTTTTACTTTTACTGGGAAGGTGTCAGTCCACCAACTTGGCGAAATAGTAACCCATCCTCCGTCATTGTCCCATTTTATAGGACTATTGAATAAATCGGTCTTATCTACAATAGGAGGCAATGTGTCTTTATTGAATGTTGCAACAACTTTATGTTCAGATTTATTACCAGCAAAATCTTCAACACCAACCTGTATTTCATTATATCCTTGTCTGGCTAAATCAAAACTAAAGTTAAAACTACTATCATATGTAATATATTGATTTGTAGTAATAGCATTATAAACATCTATCGTTACACCATACTCGTATAATTTGTAATAAACTCTTCTAATTTTTGACAAATTTTGATCATGAAAAACAAATTCAGGATCACCTGGAACATCATTAACATCCATCCAAGGCTGAGTTGTAGAATAATATTCATCTGATGGCGCATGAACATAAGAAATGTCATGACTAGGCATACTTACGTCTTTGCGGATACTAAAGAGAACATCGCTAGTGGTATTATTGCCTGCATTGTCAGTAACAGATAACCTTATATCATTTGTGCCTTCTGTAATTAGAGACCAGTCAATATCCCAGCCTTGTGGATAAGTTAATCTATCCGAATTGTCAAAAATAATATCTATTGTCTCATACCCTTGATTTTGGATAATATACGAAGCTTCTTTCAAATTAGAACTTCCCCAATCCTCAAAAGCAACTTTAACATCTAGTATGTTAAACTCGATTAATCTGTCTTCTCCATAATAAAAATACCTTCCGTCAGGAGCATGGTTATACCACCTCCACGAATGCTTCAGGTCCTGTGAAACAATAAAACTTGAAAATGAAGGGTTTATCTCATCCTTATTTATCCGAAATAATGTATCAGAAGTAACAAGGTTACCAGCATTATCAGAAACTACAATTGATATACTATTTACACCATTAGCAAGTATTCCCCAAGATACTGCCCAATTAACTAAATATTCATCAGTAGCATCAGCTACATATGCATTTATCGTATGGCGAACAGATCCTGAAGCATTGTCTACTTGGTAATAAATCTGGTCCAATCCAGAACCGCCAGTATCAGTAAAATTAACTGAAATATTTTGCATCCAAGGCTGGACTTCATTATACCAAGCATCATATGTAGCTTGTGGATTAGTCATAAGATTGTTAAAACTTGGCTTAATTATATCTTTACGTATTGTCCAGGCTTTAGTTGAAGTCTGGTTTCCTGCATTATCATCGAAAGAAACCCATATCTCATTTACTCCGTTGGTTAATGACTCCCACGAAATTATCCATTGGGCCATATTGCTAGTGGCATTAACAGCTGCATCTACTGTATTGAGAGTAAACCAAGACTGAGCATTGTTAGTGACAAAGTAATGAATATTATTTAATAAAGAAAATCCCTCATCAAAGAAATCGAAATCAACAGTATTAAAGAAATCTGGAGTTGTATTTGTCCAATTAAAATCATCTGACACATTATTAGCAAAAGATGGAAATTTTAAATCAAGTTTTATACTTATTAGCTTATTGTAATTAGCATAATTTGATATTTGATTTCCTGCATTATCAGATATTACCAAATATATATTATTCGTTCCATCTTGGAAAAAATTAGTACTTAAACTCCAATCCTCCTTATAGTCTGAGGAATTGATATTGCTTGATATCTCACTCTGAAAAGTTTCTCCACTCAACCTCTCAACGACATACCCCACATAGTCAAGACTAGAACCGCCAGTATCCATAACATTAACTCCACTAATATTAAATGTTACAAGTAAATTGTTAGAGCTGTACCACTCTCTAAATTCAGGAAAAGCTGGTCCCTGAAGAAAGTCTGGTGGATATGTGTCCCTTTTTACTGTAAATATAACATCAGTATTACTTGTATTGCCTGCCTCATCCGCCATACTTATTGAGATATCGCTAATTCCAGTATCTAGCCAACCAACACTAAAATCAGTACCTAAATAATAAGCTATTGTCCCTATAGGTTTATTAAAAAAGAAATATTTCCAACTATCAGCTGTTTTATTATAAACATTAAAAGTAACTGATTTAAACTTAGAGTATCCGCCATCGTTCATCGTTATCCTTATATCATCCATCCAGTACGGCTCACCAGAAAACCAATTATCAAACTTTGGATCATTTGGATCTTCATCATTGATAAGATTTGGGGAAGTCACATCTTTTTTAAGCGTAAATAATATTGGTGATAATGTTTCATTCTGCGCATTATCTATTACTCTCACTCTTATATTATTGGTTCCCTCTATTAATTCCTCCCAATAGATACCCCACTGGGCTAAATACTCATATTGATCGATAGGCTCTATCTCTAAATACTCCCCACCTCTTATTGTTCCAAGGTAATCAATTACTTCATAAGAAATTTCATTAATCAAAGAATGCCCGGTGTCAGAGAAAGTGACTTGAATATTATTCAAAGTAGCTGGAGGAGCATTAAACCATCCTTCAAACAAATTAGTAGAAACTGCTGAAGAATTAACATTAGGTGTAGTGAAATCTAATTTAACAATAAATTCCTCAACTGCATAATTACCCAACACATCATTTCTGGAAACAAGAATAATGTTTACTCCCTCTGTTAATAAAGAAGGCGAAACATTCCACGCAGTAGCATAAGAAGGTGCTCCTGATAACTTATCAATAGTAACCCAGTCCTGCCTCTCATTATTTGAAACAAAATACTGCATCAAACTTATACCACTCTCGTTATCTGTAAAAGCAAGAGGGTTTGCGCCAGTAATCCAACTTGGAGTAACATTCATCCATTCTCCATAATCCTGATAAGAATCTTTAATATTACTAACATTATTCAATTCAGGTGCCTCTATATCTCTCTTAAATACAAATATTGGTTGTTCTGAATTATTACCTGCATTATCTTCAACTATTAGAGAAAAATTATTCAATCCATGAACCATATAGTCTTCAGTAGGCACATCTGACAAGCTAAATTGATAAGAAGTAGTAGTTATATTATCAGTCAAATATTTAGGACCTAGAGCAGGAAGATAAGTGTAATTAATAAAATAGCCAACTCTTGAAATTAATGAATTCACAGAATCCAAAACAGTAACATTTACAGTTGTTACATAACTAGGGGCATCACTTCTCCAAGTATTAAAGTAAGTGTTATCACTTATGGCGGCTTCTAATATATCAGGAAATACAGTATCTTTCTTTATTGAAAAAACTTTCTCAAATACTTTAAACCCGGCATAATCATTATATGAAACAAAGACTTCATTATAACCCTCGTTAAAACTAGCAAATGCTAAAGACCAATCTATTTGATAAATTGGCACATCCGCATTTATTACAATACTCTTGCTAGCAATTACCAGATTATTGTGCGAAATAAATGCCCAAATATCTTGAACATAGGACTGTGTGTCAACAAAATCAATATCTATTCCAGCTAGATCAATGCCAGCATTATCTCCATCTGGCTGAAACCCATTTGTATTACTAAACCACCTATCCTCATAAGACACTATTGGAACAATCTGCGCTATATTCGGGGTAGTCACATCTTTTCTTATCTCTACTGGCAGAATATTATTAGTGTTCCCCGCATAATCATCTAACGAGATAGTTAGCTTATTTAATCCTTCGGGTATCTGCGCCCACGTATATCCCCAAGACACTCCATACTCTCCTTGGTTTAATGATTCTGTAATTACTTTTGGATAATCACCATTCTCATTGACTAAGCTAACTAAAATATTATTCAAACTTGATCCGCCATCATCATAAAAAGAAATACTTATTGTTTCGAAAAAGTTTGTATCCTGAGTTAACCAATCTTGGAAATTGCTATTACTTGCTAAATCAGCTGATACATTGATACTTGGCAATTGCGTGTCTTTATTGACATAGTAAATAACAACTTCTTGATTGTCCGCATTATCACTTACGCTTACAGTAACGGGATTAGCACCTTGGTTAAGCAAGGAATAATTGACAGATAAAACGACATTCACGCTAACCTGATTGCTTAACTCTGATAAATTCACCCTAGCTTGATTTGGATATTCATAAAAACCATCATCAAGCTTTGAATACCCTAAATCTTCAATATCCACTGTAATTCTATTCATCCAATCCTTTGTTATATTGTGCCATGCATACAAATCAACAGTAGGAACATAATTATTAATAGTTAATCCCTCAAGCTCAGATACTTTAAAGCTAGAATTTGCATATGGCCCCCAACCTATTGACTGGTCTTTAAAAGCAATCTGAAAATTATATGTCACATTCCACTGCAATTTGAACCAATTACCATTGGAATACAAAGAATCATCAGGGACAGGGAAAAATATTTTCTGAGAAAGCTCCCCATTTTCAAGGCTAGCTCCTAGATTATCTAAATAATCATGGATACTTGTAGTGACTCCCCAAAAGATATAATCACTTGCGCTAAAAGTATCACTAGAAGTAATTTGAATTCTGAATGTAGAGGCATTCCCTTGATCTGAATTATAGATTGCTTGAAAATATACATTACTCGCAGATGCGTTTATAGTAACTGCGGTGTTAGAAGTAACACCTTGAGTCATAATGCCTGTAGGGGCTGTAGTGTCTGCATATAGAGGGGTTGTGGTCAGTAAAATTACTGAAAGTAGAGACAGCACAAGCTTATGTAAGATCTTTTTTTGCCAGATTATCAAAAATTTCCCCCTATTTGACGCACCGATGTATTTAAATAATACCGAAAAAACCCAAGTTTTATAAGGGATTTGTATGAATTTATATTAATATAAATGCATAAAATTCTTGTCCCTCAAAATAAAGTATACCCATTAACTTTAGAATAAAACAAAATACCGCCAAACCCCTTATAGATAAAGGGATTTAGAAGCAACATAATATTGAAATATATAATTGAAAATTAATTCAAAAAAATATAACAAGAAAAATAGATATATTAAGACAAAAAAAAGAGGAGCCTCTCAGCTCCTCTTTTAATAAACATATAATTTATTAACTATACTTTTTCAAACTGGTCTTTACCAACACCACATTCAGGGCATGTCCAATCTTCAGCTAAATTCTCAAAAGACACATTTCCATTCTCTGCTGGGTCATAAACATATCCGCAAACTACGCATTCATACTTATCCATTTTAGAACCTCCTATTAATAATTTGACTCTTTTACTTCAAAAAACTTCTTGCCATGCAAACAAGCAGGACATAGATCTGGAGCAGACTTTCCTGTATTTACATATCCACAATTTCTACATTTCCATACTACTAAAGAATCCTTCTTAAAAACTTCTCCATCTTTGATGTTTGCTAATAGTTTAACATACCTCTGTTCGTGTGCTTTTTCTGCTATACATATTTCTTCAAAACACACAGCTACATCTTCAAACCCCTCTTCTCTAGCTACTTTAGCAAAAAATGGATATATTTCTTCCCACTCTTCATGCTCCCCATCAGCAGATGCTGTTAAGTTTTCAATTGTTGTGCCAATAGCTCCAGCAGGGTAAGTTACAGTTATTTCTAACATTCCTCCCTCTAAAAACTTAAAAAATCTTTTTGCATGCTCTTTTTCATTGTCAGCAGTTTCAAGGAAAAATGCAGATACCTGCTCATATCCTTCCTTCTTTGCTACGCTAGCAAAATATGTATATCTATTTCTAGCTTGTGATTCTCCTGCGAATGCTTTTAGTAAATTCTTTTCTGTTTCGGTTCCTTTTATGGTCATATTATTTCCTCCTATTAAAAATTTTAACTTTTTGACTAAATAATTTCAACAAATTATTAGACTTCACCTCCTTGTTACATTTTTCACATATTCCAAATAAATAACCACTAAAGCCATTTACTTGATTACCTTCTAAATCAATATCTTTATAGTTGAATTTACTAACCTCAACATCTTGCACTTCTCCACAACTTCTACAGGAAAAATGCATATGATCATGTAGATTAATATCATAAGCAGCTTGATCTCCAAAGCCATCTAACTTGTTTAGCAATCCTTCTTTAACAAGTAACGCCAAGGTATTGTAAACAGTAGCAAAAGAGATAATTTCTCCTTGCTCAGAAAGGTCTGAATTTATCTTATCTGCTGTTGGATGAATATGATTATTCATCAAATATTCGAGCACCTTTACTCTTTGATGAGTAACCTTTAAATTGTTCTTCTTTAATATTTTAATTGCTTCGGCCATATCATTAGTTTATAATAGTTCTAACTTTAGAACAACTACAAATTAAGAGAAGGGGAAATAAATTGCCAGAGCTACCAGAAGTAGAAACAGTTAGCAAGGATTTATCAGAGCATCTAATTGGTGAAACGATATCCGATATAGGCATAATCGATGCACGAAACCTACGGGGCATAAGTCCGGCAAACTTTGTTCAGCAAATTCGCGGCACTAAAATAAGCAACATTTATAGAAAAGGAAAGACTATTATCTGGAACTTAACCAACAACCTATCGATAATAATCCACCTTCGAATGACAGGTAAATTTATATTAACAAATAATAATGCCGAACTAACTAAGCATGACATGATAGTCTTCAAAACAAAAAAGTGGGATATTACATTTAATGATGTTAGAAAATTTGCCACAATAAACCTAACTTCTACAAATGCGATAGAAGATTTAAATTATTTTAAGAATATTGGCATTGACCCTACTAAAAGTGAATTTACTTTTGATAACTTTAAGTATATGTTGAAAAAAGGAGCTAAAAAAAGCTTAAAAGCTTTTCTGCTTGAACAAGATAAAATTGTAGGAATTGGAAATATCTATGCTTCAGAGATTCTTTTTGATAGCAAAATAAACCCTGAGCGTTTGGGATATTCGCTTTCAAAAAATGAAGAAATTGAACTCTTTAGTTCTATTAAAAAAATTATATTGCAAGCAATCATGATGCGAGGAACCACATTTTCAGACTACAGAGATGGATTTAATAAAAAAGGGGAGTTCCAAAATCAATTAAAGGTTTATAATAAGCTTAATGAAAATTGTATAATATGTAAGGATACAATTAATAAAATTAAACAAAATGGCAGAAGCACTTACTACTGCCAAACCTGTCAAAAATAATAAGGAGAATAAAATGAAACCCTACAAATTAGCAGAAAACATTTATTGGGTAGGAAGTATCGATTGGAACATACGCAACTTCCATGGATACCTAACTCAAAAAGGTTCTACTTATAATGCTTATCTTATAATAGATGAAAAAATAACATTAATTGACACTGTGAAAAGCCACTTAACAGATGAGATGCTTGCAAGAATTTCCACAATTATTGATCCTACCAAAATTGATACGATTATCTCTAATCATGTTGAGATGGATCACTCTGGAGGACTTCCAAGAATAATGGAAATGTGCCCGAATGCTAGTATTTATGCTTCTCCTGCTGGAATCAAGGGGCTAAAGGAGCACTATAAGAAAGACTGGGATTTCATACCAGTAACTACAGGAGACTCACTTTCTCTTGGTAAAAAAACGATATCTTTTGTAGAAACAAAAATGGTTCACTGGCCAGACAACATGGTGTCATATGTGCAAGAAGATAAAATTCTATTTTCTAACGATGCTTTCGGCCAACATATCGCTTCTACAGAAAGAACAGACCAAGAATATCCTATAGCAACTATTTTGCAAGAAGCTAAAAAGTATTATGCGAACATTGTGCTTTCATTTAGCGCACAAGTTCAAAAAGCGATGGAAGCTCTTTCAAGTTTAGAAATAGACATGATTTGCCCAAGCCATGGACTTATTTGGAAAGCACATATTCCAGAAATTCTTAATTGCTATACTGAATGGATGCAAAACACGACTAAAGAGAAAGCTCTAGTCATTTATGACACTATGTGGGGATCCACTGAGAAAATTGCCAGGGAGTTAATGAACTTTTTTGAGTATAACAACATTACAGCAACCCTGTTCAATGTTCAGAACGAGCATATGTCTGACATAATGACCGAGCTCATAGATACTAAATATATTTGCATTGGCTCTCCTACTTTAAACAACAACATGCTGCCAACCGTAGCGGCTTTTCTGACTTATCTGAAGGGTCTTGCACCTAAAAACAGGATTGGGCTTGCTTATGGCTCTTTTGGATGGGGAGGACAAGCAGTTGGGCAGGTAGAGGAAGTATTAAAAGCAATGAAATTTGAGACCTTGCCTCAGATAAGATTAAAATACATTCCTGATCAAAAAGATTTAACATTAGCTATTCAAAACTTGCAAAAAGAATTTAACAATCTATAATACAAAAAAAGGAGAAGTAAAAATGGCAATATCAAAAAAAGACAATATAATAGATGTAATCAATGACTACCCAGCAGCAATAGAAGTACTACAGAATCATGGAGTACATTGTGTAGGCTGTATGCTAGCTCATTCAGAAAGTTTAGAAGAAGGACTTGCAGCACACGGAATGGATGTTGATGCTGTAATTAAAGAAATAGAAGAAAAATCCGCAGCTAGTTAAAACTATTTTAATTAACTAAAGAAGTTATAAAAAAGGCGCCAATGGCGCCTTTTTGTTTATTCCCATTCAATAGTTGCTGGTGGTTTTGATGTAATGTCGTATACGACTCTGTTAATTGCAGGTATCTCATTTATTATTCTTGAAGAAATTGCCTCTAAAACCTCGTATGGCATATGAGTCCAATTTGCAGTCATTGCATCTTGACTGCTTACTGATCTTACCGCAATAGTGTGACAATATGTTCTCTTATCACCCATAACTCCAACTGTCTTAATCGGTAGCAGTACCGCAAATGCTTGCCAAATATCTCTATATAGTCCTGCCTTTTTGATTTCCGCCATAACAATATCATCAGCTTCTTGAAGAACTCTTACTCTTTCAGGTTCAATTTCACCAATAATTCTAATAGCTAGGCCTGGACCTGGAAATGGATGCCTAAAAACAACCTTCTCTGGCATGCCAAGCTCTATACCTACTTTACGAACCTCATCTTTAAAAAGCTTCTTAAAAGGTTCTACTATTTTAAATTGCATATCATCTGGTAATCCACCAACATTGTGATGTGTTTTTATTTTCACAGCGTTCTTTGATACGCCAGTACTAGCACTCTCAATAATATCTGGATATAGGGTCCCTTGTGCTAGATACTTTACATCCTTAGCTACTTTAGCTATTTCAGATTCAAATACCCTTACAAACTCGTTGCCTATTTTTTTACGTTTCTCTTCTGGATCAGTAATGCCCTTAACCGCTTTAAAAAAGCGATCTTGAGCCTGTACATGTATTAAATTAATATTAAAATGTTTATCTACTGTATCAACTATCTGTGTAGCTTCATCTTTTCTCATAAAACCTTGATCAATAAACATACATATTAATTGATCGCCTATAGCTTCATGTAATAAAACTGCAGCAGTCATAGAATCCACACCACCACTTAGGCCTAATAGAACCTTTCCAGTTCCAACTTCAGCTCTAATTGCTGCTATTTCTTCATCAATAAAATGTTTCATATCCCAGTCTTTTTCAAGCTCACAAATTTCAAATAAGAAATTCCTAATAATCTGCATCCCCATCTGTGTGTGAGTTACTTCAGGGTGAAACTGAACACCATAAATCTTCTTTTCTTTATTTGCTATTGAAACAAATGGAGTATTCTCTGAATGAGATAATTTTTCAAATCCTTCTGGCAACTTTTCTAAACTATCACCATGACTCATCCATACCGTGATTTCAGAATCTATACCAAAGAAAAGATTTTCAAAATTATCAATCTGCATTAACGTTTTCCCATATTCACACTTATCGTAATGCTTTACTTCTCCACCTAACATCTGTGTAAGCAATTGCATTCCATAACAAATACCTAAAACAGGAACACCTAGCTCTAATAATTCTGAATCACATTTTGGAGCATCATCATCATATACTGAAGACGGGCCACCTGACATGATTATTGCAGATGGAGACTTCTCCTTAATTTTAGCTATAGATGAATTGCCATCTATGACTTCGGAATACACGCCGCATTCTCTCACTCTTCGAGCAATCAAATGTGAATATTGTGATCCAAAGTCTAGAATTAATAACATATGTCTATCCTATTGCGAATCTTACAAAACTACCAAGCTTAGCATCGCCTAAGAACTCAGACACTTTTAGATCTGGGTTAACAACGAACTTCTGCTCTAGTAAACAAACTTCTTCAAAATACTTTCTAAGTTTTCCTTCAACAATCTTATCAACAATCTTTTCAGGTTTGCCTTCGTTTAGTACTTGCTCTCTTAATATTTCTCTTTCTTTATCTAAGTCCGCAGTATCAACATCTGCTTTAGCCATACATGTTGGAGCTGCAGCTGCAATATGCATACATAATTGTTTAGCTAATGAAGCCTCTAGTCCTTTAACAGAAACAACAACACCAATCTTTTCATTTGAATGAATGTAAATTTCTAATGTTTCACCTTCGCCAGCTTCTACAACTTTTGCATCAGATAACTCTAGTTTTTCACCAATAACACCGCTTAATTCATCAACAGAACCTATAACAGTTTCTCCTGATGCTAATTTTAAGGCTTTAATAGTTTCCAAGTCTGCAGCTGAATTATTTTTCATTGCAACAATGATATTATCAGCAACTGTTCTAAACTTATCATTTCTAGAAACAAAATCAGTTTCAGAGCAAAGCTTAATTAAATATGCTTTTTTATTATCAGAACTTAGTTCTATGTTAACAACTCCTTCTGTTGCTTCTCGTTCACTTCTTTTAGCTGCTTTTACCATACCCTTTTTTCTTAAAAGATCTACGGCTGCATCCATATCTCCTGCTGATTCCTGAAGAGCTCTTTTACAATCCATGATTCCACAGTTTGTCTTCGCTCTTAATTGTTGTATTTCTTGCATTGTTATATCTGCCATTACAATCTCCTTCAATTATTAATTAATCTTATTTCTTTTGATGCTATTTTTTTACAGCAACTTTTTCGACTTTTGCAGGTGCTGCAACTTTAGGAGCAACTGCTGGCTTTTGTTCAAAAGCTTCTGCTAATTCTTCAGTTAAACCTTGCTCATCAGATGGTCTAAGCTTTTTTCCTTCAATAACAGCGTCAGCAACTATGCCAGATAATAGCTTAATAGTTCTTATTGCATCATCATTTGCAGGAATAGGGTAATCAATTAAATCAGGATCACAGTTAGTATCAACTACACCAACAATAGGCAATCCTAGTACATTTGCTTCATGCACAGCAATTTCTTCTTTCTTAGTATCAACAATAAATACTATTGTAGGCTGTTTTTCCATATCTCTAATTCCTTCGAAATGGAAATGAAGTTTATTTAATTTTTTATTCATTACAGACTGTTCTTTAGAAACGAAGGCATCAAAGATACCATCTACTTTCATAGCTTCAATCTCTTTCATTCTCCTAATAGATTTTTTAATTGTGTCATAGTTTGTCAACATTCCACCTAACCATCTATTACAAACATAAGGCATTTCACATCTTTCTGCTTCTTCCTTAATTGCTGTTTGAGCTTGTTTCTTTGTTCCAACGAACATTACAGTAGCTCCCTTAGACACTTCTTCTTTAATATAGTTATATGCTTTGTTAATATAACCTAATGTTTTCTGTAAATCGATTACATGGATATCATTTCTTGAAGTATAAATATATGGTTTCATTTTTGGGTTCCATCTTCTAGTTTGATGACCGAAATGAACACCTGTTTCTAAAAGCTGTCTCATTGTAACAACACTCTCAGATACGACTTTCTGTTTAACTGGTTTTGGGGCTTCTTTTTTAGGACTTTCTTGCTCTACTGCTTTTACTTTTGTTTCTTCTACCATTTGTTTCTCCTTTTGTTTTTCTTCTACCTATCTTGAAGACATAACAACCTTACGGTCACCTGTCATATCTCGTTAAAGATTAAGTATGTTTATTACGGCAAAAACCGCTTGATAAGTTTATCATATCAGCGATTTCAGCACAACACAGAATATAGGATTATAGGTTTATAAAAAACTAAATTGAAAGATTAATTAACTGAGGGAAAAACATAGCTGAAACAAAGAAATATAAGCTAGCTACGATTAACCCAATACCAATCCAAAAAGAAGCGAGGTTGATTGAAGATTCACCCTCAGTGAGATTCACCAACATAGTACCAATCCCTATTGATATAAGTGTTAGTAATCCAATGATAATTATCATAGTATAGCTTAGCCTACTAAGAGCTTACCTTTTTTACCAAAGTAACGGTTGTTCCAGTTTCTGATGTATTATAATCAACTTGGTCCATTAAGCTTCTCATAAAAACGATGCCTAATCCTAGACCAATCTTCTCTGGATCATCTTCTTGTGTGGTAACATCAGACTCGATATCAAAACCTTTTCCAGAATCAGATATTACTATTTCTAGCTTATCATCATAAATTCCGAAAGCCATTTCTATTTCTCCAAGGCTATCACCATAAGCGTACTGAACTGCATTAGTACATGCTTCAGAAACAGCTATTTTAATATCTTCAATATCTTCATGTGTGAATTTCATTCTGTTAGCAATACCAGAAGCCGTTAATCTTGCAACTCCTACATAATCAGACAAACTTGGTATTGTTAACTTTATAGTTACTGAATCAGTCATGTTAACTCCTCCTTAATTGCCTAAACTAGTTATTGCGTCTTCTTCGCTATCAAAAATCTTAAAATTTGCAGATATTAAACCTGAAACATCGAAAATCTTTTTTATCTGAGGTGTTGCATTAATAATATTAATATACCCCTCATTCATTTTCTTAATCTGATTAGCACTATTAGCTATTACACCTAATCCTGTACTATCTATGTATCTAATTTTATCTAAGTTCACAATCAAATCTTTTGCTGTTGGATATGTCTCGAAAACATACTGCAATGCATCGCTTAACTTTGGATAAGTATAAACGTCTATTTCTCCCTCTAAATCTATAACCGGAATATTACTATTCTCCCTGATGGAAACATTAAGATCTAATACCATAGTATCACCTCGCGCTTCTATTTTTTTTTATCTAAATTAAATAATAACAAAATATGTGCTATTTGTTTATAGTACAACAAAAGTTTTTTTTATTTAATATCTACTAACTCAACTTCAAACACTAAATTTTTACCGGCTAATTCAGAGTTTGCATCTAAAAAAACCATCTCTTCTGTAATCTCTTTTACTACTACAGGAATCATCATGCCTTGCTGTGCTGGCATTTGAAGCCTCATTCCAACCTCAAACTCTAAGTCTGGCGGCAATTTATCTTTAGGAAAAGCAACAACAAGATCATCACGATATTCACCATAAGCTTTATCGCTACTTATCTTGATTTCTTTTTTTTCTCCAATTTCCATTCCAACCATACCTTCATCAAATCCAGGGATTACTTGCCCTGCTCCAACATTGAAACCAAGTGGCTCTCTTCCCTCTGATGAATCAAAAACTGTTCCATCTTCTAATTTTCCAGTGTAATGCACCTGCACTGTATCATCATTTTTCACAACCATAGCTATCTCCTCTCAGGTAATAATGATAGCATACTTGCCTTACCTAAGATGTATTAATGACGATATTCTGGATTTTTTAAAGACTTGCGAATTGTTCAGCCATCTCATGAATCTTGGCTGCAGGCTCTAATGACTCAGGTCTATGGCTAGCGCCATGCCCCTCGAATCCGGGAGGTGCTGCGCCTCCTACTGCTTGAAACTCTGCTTCCTCGCTGGCCTCTATCTTTTCCATGCCAGGCAATTCAGGCAATTGGTATTCTGACTGATAACCACCCAGACCTTCAAGTGAAATATCTGAAGAGATAGAAAGATCTCCTAAACCTGCAAATTCATCTATAGCAGGTGAAGCATATGCTACTGAATTTTCAGACGAACTAGACGAACCAGAAGAAAAAGATGAAGGTAACGACTGGAGTCCATCGCTCTCTACCTTTGGGGTAATCGCTTTAGAGTTTAGATTTAGACTAACTGAAACATTGTTTATACTTATTCCTTCACTCATTAATAGCCCCTCCTTTTCTATCCATTATAATTAACGACCTTTTTATAACATTTTTTGCATCCATAATTTCTGGTCAGTACTGGTAGTAGAAACTACTGCATGCTGATATAATAAATCTCCCTTAGCTAACATCTTAGCTATTAAAGTGGAGAGATCGCATAGTGGCTTAGTGCGCACGCTTGGAAAGCGTGTATACCGCAAGGTATCGAGGGTTCAAATCCCTCTCTCTCCGCCACACTACGCCTTTTGAAAACAAAAGAGCTTCGAGTGGCAGGCCACACTCAACATCTTTACATCTTCATGAAAATATATATCATCTAATTATGTGGGTTACGTACATACTATTAAGTGCTATAGATAAAAAACATTATATTGGCTCCACCAATGATTTAGAACGAAGGCTACATCAGCATAACTCAAAACAAGTTACAGCTACTGCTCCGCGAGCTCCATTTTCACTTATTAGCTACACTACTTTCAATACAGAAAAGAAAGCTAGAGAATTTGAGAAGTATTTAAAGACAGGATCTGGTTGGTCTTTTATAAATAAAAGAATCCTCTAGTCCTCGTAGCTCAGCAAAGCTGGCGTAGTGGACCTCTCTCTCCGCCACACTACGCCTTTTGAAAACAAAAGAGCTTCGAGTGGCAGGCCACACTCAACATCTTTACATCTTCATGAAAATATATATCATCTAATTATGTGGGTTACGTACATACTATTA